>Ga0307427_1000043_pt1 | contig 108234 bp, 96 predicted proteins | sample SalMarWE160190MG_FD_202162 | JGI IMG/M metagenome (GOLD analysis project Ga0307427, IMG submission 202162) | Salt marsh sediment microbial communities from the Plum Island Ecosystem LTER, Massachusetts, United States - WE1603-190 | ecosystem: Environmental > Aquatic > Marine > Intertidal zone >...
AGTTTACGGTGGTTATAGCGAAGGGGAAACACTTGTTCCCATCCCGAACACAAAAGTTAAGCCCTTCAGCGCCGATGGTACTACGCTGTAGAGGTGTGGGAGAGTAGGTCGCCACCGTATTTTTTTTAGCTAAATTTATTCTCTTTTTAAGTACTTAAGATTTTTTTAGAACTTCAAGTATATATTAAGAAATATAAAATCAAGAAATGCAAAAAAAAGATTTTTTTGTTGGATTAATATAATCTTATATTATATGATTTTTAGTGTTATCTAATGATGTGAGCTTTTTAGAGTTTGCTTAAATCCTTAAAGTTATCCTTTAAACTTGTATAAAGTGATTTGTAAATCTTGTAAGTCTTTTTATATTGCTTTACATTTTTATCTATCGGGTAATTTTCTTCATCTATATTATTTATTATTTTATCAGAGACATATTTAAAGTCAGGAAAAACATTGCTTCCTTTTCCTGCGATTATCGCAGCCCCAAAGGATGGGCTCTCATCAATTTTTAAAGTTATAACTTTCTTTTTTAAAATATCTGCTATTATCTGTCTCCAGATATGACTCCTTGAACCTCCACCTGATAAGATAATCTGGTCTGTATTAATATTAAGCTCTTTCATCAGTGAAAAACAATCAAGCTGGCTGAATGCTACTCCTTCCATTATTGCTCTTATGAAATGATCAGAGTTATGCGGATAGGAGATACCAAAAAATACTCCTCTTGCATCGGGGTCTGCATGTGGAGTCCTTTCACCGGAAAGATATGGCAGGAATAAAAGACCATCTGAACCGACGGGTGCTCTTTCTGCCTGTTTATCTAAAATTTTATAGACCCTAGTGCCTGGATATTTTTTTATCATTTCAGGAGATGCGCCGAATTTGTCTGCGTACCACTTAAATGAACCTGCAGCAGAAAGTGTAACTCCTGTGAGATGCCACTTACCTTTGACAGCATGGCAAAAAGAATGAAGTCTGCCGTTTGGATCGTATAGTGGTTTATTAATAGTGGTAAAAACTACACCGGATGTACCAATTGAGTCAAGAATTAAGTTATCTCTTATAATTCCAACACCAACTGCTCCAGCAGCATTATCACCGCCGCCTCCTGCTATTGGAGTACCTTCAATTAAGCCTGTAAGACTGGATGCTTCTTTGCTTATCTTTGAAGATATTACCTCGGACTCAAATACATCAGGAAGGAGATTCCTATCAATTCTAAGTCCATCCAGTATTTTATCGGACCAATTTCTTGATGGTATATCCATTAAAATTGTACCGGAGGCATCCGAAACTTCAGTTGCGTAGGTGTTGGATAGCCTGTATCTAATAAAATCTTTAGGAAGAAGGATTTTTGATACTTTTTTGTAATTTTTAGGCTCGTTTTCTCTTAACCATAGTATTTTTGGAGCTGTAAAACCTGGCAAAGCCCTATTATAAGATAGCTTTATGAAATTATCATGACCAAAGATTTTATATATTTCATCGCATTGCTTTTGAGTTCTCTGGTCACACCAGAGTATTGCGGGTCTTATTACATAGCCATGTTTGTCAAGAAAAACACTGCCGTGCATCTGGCCCGATAGGCCAATACATTCGATATCCTTGGGAGAGATATTTGATTTTTCAATTGTGTTTCTAATTGTTTTTATTGAAGCGGTCCACCAATCTTCTGGAATTTGCTCCGCCCAACCGCTTTTTGGTGTAATAAGATTGTAATCGCTTGTACTTGTAGCGATAAGTTCAATATTCTCATTTATGAGTAGAGCTCTTGTTGAAGTTGTTCCTATGTCAAGACCTAAAAGGTATTTCATTTTTTTACCCATTATCTATTATTTTTTATTATATTTTATAAAACCTATTCATTCTCCATATGAATCTCTGTAAACCTGCAGAGCTTTTAACTCAGATAATTTAATGTTTAATATTGGACTTTTATAAATTTTTTTAAATTACTGAGATATAGTAGAAAAAAAAGGTTAGTTAGTCAAGTAAATTATAAAATTAGATTAAATAAATGGCTTGACTAACTGGTATTTTAATTTATAATATTTGTAAAATAAATGTCTTTAACGAAATAAATCAGGAAGATTGATAAAATAAGAGTAGGGATTATATATCCATGAATCTGTAATTATGTCAGCAGCAGATACTGTATAGGTATATAAGTCAAAATCATAAAAAGTTTATAAATAATTAATAGATATATTTTTTAAATTTTTAAAACAGTAAATAAATATCAATAAGGAGGTGAGAAAGAAAATTATAAGGTTTGACCTGGATAAAATGTTAGATTAGAACCGGGAAAATCTTATTAATATTTTATTAAAAAAATAATGTTTATTAAGAAGGAGATGAAAGAATTGAAGAAAAGAATAATTCTTAGTCTAATTGTAGCTGCTATAGTTTCAGTGTTACTTGTTGGGACGTCCTGTGCTGAGGGCGGAGCTTCGGAAGAAGCAGAAGAAGAAGGCGCTCTTATAGGTGTAACAATGCCTACTAAATCACTACAGCGATGGAATCAGGATGGCGACAACATAAAGAAGCAGCTTGAAGCAAAAGGCTATAAAGTAGACCTTCAGTATGCCGAGAATGATGTAAACGCACAGCTAAGCCAGCTTGAGAATCAGATTACAATGGGCTGCGAAGTCCTGGTAATAGCTTCTATAGACGGTTCTGCTCTGGGAGAGGTGCTGAAGAAAGCTGTAGATGCAGATATAAAATCCATTGCATATGACAGGCTTATAATGGAAACTCCTGATGTTGATTATTATGCTTCTTTTGATAACTTCAGAGTTGGTGAATTACAGGGTAAATACATTGAAGAAGCACTTGGACTAGATGAAGGCAATGGTCCATTCAATATTGAGCTTGTTGCAGGTTCACCGGATGATAATAATGCTTTTCTGTTCTTTGAAGGCGCAATGAGTGTTGTTCAGCCTTATATTGATAAAGGTCAGCTGGTAGTTGTAAGCGGGCAGACTGAATTTACAACAATAGCTACACCTGCATGGAAATCTGAAACTGCTCAGGCAAGGATGGATAATATAATAACAGCTAATTATGCTGGCGATACAAAACTTGATGTTGTTCTTTGTCCGAACGACAGTACTGCTATAGGTGTTATAGCAGCACTTGACAATGTTGGTTATGGAAGCGCCGATAAACCATATCCTGTTATAACCGGGCAGGACGCTGATATACCTAATACAATTGCTATTATTGAAGGCAAGCAATCAATGTCAGTATTCAAAGATACACGTACCCTGGCTGCTAAAGCTGTTGAAATGGTTGAGGCAATTATAAAAGGAGGAGAAGTACCAATAAATAACACAGAGGATTATGATAATGGTGTTAAAGTTGTTCCATCATTCCTGTGTGAGCCTGTAGTTGTTACTAAAGATAACTACAAGGAAATGTTACTTGATAGTGGTTATTACACAGAAGACCAGCTCGAGAAGTAAGAATTAAAGGTAAAATAAACACTATCTTTTTTTATGAACTGCAGGCCGGGTAATCTTATGGATATTCGGTCTGCAGTTTTGTATAATAATAAAATGAAAAATTCGCTAAATAATAAGAGGAAGAATTTGCTAAATGGATAAAACTATTCTTGAGATGAAAAATATAACAAAGGTTTTTCCTGGTGTAAAAGCTCTTGACAATGTTAACATGGATGTTGTCCAGGGAGAGATACATGCGCTTGTTGGTGAAAATGGTGCGGGGAAATCAACACTGATGAATATTCTTTCCGGTGTACATCCTTATGGTACTTACACTGGAGATATTATATATTATGATCACGAATGCAAATTCAGAAACATAAGAGATAGCGAGCATGTTGGGATAGTTATTGTTCATCAGGAACTTGAACTGGTGCCGTACCTCTCTATAGCAGAGAATATATTTCTCGGAAACGAACGTGCAAAAAATAGAATAATAGACTGGGACAGGACTCATTATGAAGCAAACCAGCTTTTAAAGCGTGTAGGATTGAAAGAGGACACTCAGAAACCTGTAAAAGGTATAGGCGTGGGTAAACAGCAGCTTGTTGAAATTGCAAAAGTACTCTCAAAGGAAGTTAAGCTGCTCATTCTTGATGAACCAACTGCTGCGCTTACAGACGAGGAATCGGAAAACCTGTTAAAATTGTTGCTACAATTTAAAAAAGAAGGCATAACATCAATATTGATATCGCATAAAATACATGAAGTTTCTGAAGTAGCGGACAGGATAACAATTCTGCGTGATGGGGAAACTATAGAAACTCTTGTTAAAGATGTGGATGACATTGGTGTGGATAGAATAGTAAAAGGAATGGTCGGGCGTGAATTAACTGACAGATTCCCCAAGCGTGAATCAGATATAGGGGAAGTAACCTTTGAGGTTAAGGACTGGAATGTATATGACCCGCTTAATGAAGATAAAAAAGTTATAAAAAACGCAAGCATGGATGTTCGTAAAGGCGAGGTTGTTGGAATAGCAGGGCTTATGGGAGCCGGAAGAACGGAGTTTGCCATGAGTTTATTTGGGAAAGCATTCGGCAGAAATATTTCCGGGAAAACAATGATTAATGGAAAGGAAGTAGAGCTTAAGAATGTAAGAAGTGCAATAAAAAGCGGGATTGCGTATCTAACAGAAGACCGTAAGTCTGCTGGCCTGATATTAAATTTTGATATAAAAACAAATCTTACACTTGCAGGGCTTGATAAAGTAAGTAATAAAACAGTTATTAACCAGAACAAAGAAATAAGAGCAGCCGAAGAGTATGTTGGAAAGCTCAATATCAAAACTTCTGGTTTAACGCAGATAGCAGGTAATCTATCCGGAGGAAATCAGCAAAAACTCATACTTTCAAAATGGACTTTTGTGGAACCGGATATACTGATACTTGATGAACCAACAAGAGGGATAGATGTCGGAGCCAAATATGAGATATATTTAATTATAAATAAGCTGGTTTCGGAAGGAAAATCGGTAATATTTATATCTTCGGAGCTTCCCGAAATCATAGGTTTGAGTGACCGTGTATTTGTTATGAATAACGGTAGAATAGTGGGAGAGCTAAAAAAAGGCGAAGCCACACAGGAATCAATAATGAAGTGCATAATGGACAGTCAGAGTAAGGGAGTACAAAAAAATGGAGAAAACTAAAATAGGCAATATTTTTAAAAGTAATATACGCCAGTATGCTATGATAATAGCCCTTATCGTTATTATTGTTTTTTTCCAGATATTAACGAAGGGTGTTCTTTTATATCCCCAGAATGTGGCAAATCTAATAATGCAGAATGGTTATGTAATAATACTGGCTATCGGTATGTTGCTGTGCATACTTACAGGTGGAAATATAGACCTTTCGGTTGGTTCTGTAGTAGCTTTTACAGGAGCCATAGCCGGGTCACTGATAATTGGTATGAAAATGGATGTATGGCTTGGTGTGCTGATTACTATTATAGCAGGTTTTGCAATAGGTGCATGGCAGGGATTCTGGATTGCATATGTTAGAGTTCCTGCGTTTATTGCTACACTTGCAGGTATGCTTATGTTCAGAGGTCTTACAAATGCTATACTCAAGGGTCTTACACTTGCACCGTTCCCTGATAATTATCTCAGGTTAACGGGGGGATTTACCGGTGATATATTTAATTTTCCAGGCATTAACCTTAATATTACAGCCATTGCTACAGGTGTTATAGCTATAATTCTTTATATTATTTTTGCAATCAGGGGCAGGCTAAATAAGAGGAAGTATAAGTTTGAGGTTATTTCATTCCCTTTATTTTTACTGCAGATTCTTTTAATATCAGGCGTGATATTGCTATTTTTCTACTGGCTGTCACGATATAAAGGAATGCCAACTGTGCTGCTTCTTATAGGTTTTCTTATACTTGCATATACATTCATAACACAGAATACGGTGTTAGGAAGATATATATATGCAAAAGGTGGTAATGAAATGGCAGCGCGCCTTTCAGGTATTGACCCACAGAAAGTTATGTTTTTTGTTTATATGAATATGGGTGTGCTTGCTACAATTACAGGCATTGTATTCTCGGCCCGCCTGAATGCTGCTTCACCTGTTGCCGGTAATATGTTTGAGCTAGATGCGATAGGTGCATGTTTTATTGGAGGAGCATCAGCTTCCGGAGGAGTGGGAACTATTATAGGAGCAGTTATAGGCGCACTGGTAATGGGTGTGTTAAACAACGGTATGTCAATAATGGGTGTTGGTACTGAGTGGCAATCGGTAATAAAAGGACTGGTATTGCTTGTAGCAGTTGCATTTGATGTATTTTCTAAATCAAGGTCAAGAACATAATTAAGTGATTACAGTTAAAGAAATAATAAAATAAAGTTTATTTCATTTCTTATGGTTTAATTTATCGCAGGTTAATACGTTTTGAATGCTTAATTATTCTATTTTTATAAAAAAATCATAAGGTAAGTAGATCCGATTCTTTTTATAAATTATAAAAATAAGTTTAATAATTGACTTGACTAACTAAAATTTTAATCTTATAATTTTATTATATGAAATGATAAATAAAATTTTTTATTTAACTTCTATATATTATGATCCCTATAAGAAAACAAAAAGCTATAAAACACACCAATAGAAAAATAATATTGAATATATTCCGTAATTCCGGGGAAATAGCAGTATCCGACCTTGCAAAAGAAGTTAGCCTGAGCAAGCCAACATTAATAACCATAATCAATTATTATTTAAAAAAAGGGATGGTTATAAATGCAGGTAAGGGATCTTCTACAGAAGAAGGCGGTAAAAAGCCAAATATTTACAGGTTTAATGAGAATGGCGGTTTTGCAATTGGTATGGTTATATCCGCGAATAAGTTATCTGGTGTAATTACAAATTTAAAGATTAAGATTTTATATAAGAAATCTATACCACTCGAAACTGACGAAAAGTTTGAAAGTGTCATGGGAAAGATTATCGCCCTTTATAGCGAACTTATAAAGAAAAGTGATATCAGGAGAGATAAAATAATTGGACTTGCTGTTGGAGCATATGGAATCACCAACACAGACAAAGGGGAAGTGATTTTTTCGCCTCATTTCCCATCATGGGGAAAAAATTTAAATCTTAAAGAAGAAATAACAAGACGGATACCGGATGAGATACCTGTTATCGTTGACAACCATTCAAGATTCCAGGTTTTTGCTGAGAAAGTTCTGGGTCTTGGAAAAGGAAAAAATAATATTGTAGCTGTACAGGCAGGGAAAGGGCTTGTGGCAGGGGTAATCATAGAGAACGAAATTAAACGAGGTAATCACTATTTAATTGGTGAAGTTGGCCATATGGTAGTGGATCCGGAAGCAAGGGAAATATGCGTATGTGGTGGAAAGGGTTGCTTCGAAGCTATGGTTACAACCAATAGAATATTAAGGATAGCAAGGGAAAAATATAAAGATTATCCGGACTCTGTTATATTTAAAGGAAATGGACCGGATAATGTTGATATTGATACCATATTTGATGCTTCAAATAATGGGGATAGGCTTGCACTTTATTTAATGAATGATGTCATAAACTGGTTTGGTATTGGAATATCAAATATTATTCTGGTTTATGACCCACAGATAGTTATAATTCAGGGGATATTTACGAAAGCCGGAGATTACTTTATTAAAAGTTTAAGGGAAAAAATTAATAGGGTATCTTTATTTTCAATAAAAAGGGAAACTGAAATTAAGTATTCCAAACTCGGTGATAATGTTGGAGTTCTCGGGGCAGCAGCATATGTATTATCCAGATATTTTGAATAGATTTTAAGTAAAGTATTTTTACAAAGAAAATATGAAAAGGAGGTGAAAAGATAAATTGAGGTTTGTTTAAGCGTGGTAGTTTGTATTCTAATTAAACAAATCTCAGAACTATTTTATAAAAGTCACTTAAAGGAGGTTAAGAAAGTGAAAAAGGTTCTAATTTTTGCTTTAGTACTGTCTTTCGTGGTTTCAATGTTATTTGTTGGAACTTCATGCAAGGCAGAGGAAGCTGCAGAAGAAGTGGCTGAAGAGGTAGAAGAAGCAGTAGAGGAAGCTGAAGAAGCAGTAGAAGAGGTAGTAGAAGAAGAAGAAGAAAAAGAGCCAGTTACTATTACCTGGTGGCATATACAGACAGAAGAATCCCAGAAGGCTTACTGGCAGGATCTTGCTGACAGATTCATGGCTGCCAATCCAAATGTAACAATTGAGATTACAGTTATGGAAAATGAAAACTTCAAAGCAAAGATGACTACTGTTATGCAGTCTGGGGACGTTCCTGACTTATTCCAGAGCTGGGGCGGCGGAACAATGAACGCTCAGGTTGATGCAGGGTTGCTGAGAGATATTACAGCAGATCTTGCAGAAGACGGATTCGCCGATACACTCTCAGCAGGTGCTCTTGGTGTATATTCTTATGATGGTAAGAACTATGGTGTGCCAAGAGATATGGGAATGGTTGGTATCTTCTACAATACCGAGTTGTTTGAGCAGGCAGGAGTTGAAGCTCCAATAGCAACATGGTCCGATCTTCTTGCAGCTGTTGATACATTTAATGCAGCAGGTATTACCCCTATTGCAGAAGGTGGAGGAGATAAATGGCCGGCTGCATTTACATGGGAATACCTGGCAACAAGAATTGGTGGAGAAGAGAATTTCCTTGCTGCCTATAACAGGACAGGTTCATTTACTTCTGATGCATTTGTAGAAGCCGGAAATAAACTTGTAGAGCTGGTTGACGCCAATGCATACCAGGATGGTTTCCTTGCAGCAACATGGGGCGATGCAGCAACCGTTATGGGTAATGGTGAAGCAGCTATGAACTGTATGGGACAGTGGGGCCCTGGTTCATATAGAGATAATAGTGCCGACGGCACAGGGCTTGATGGAAAAATAGGCTGGTTCAAGTTCCCTGAAGTTGAAGGAGGAGCTGGCAAACCTACAGATGCTCTTGGTGGAGGTAATGGTTTTGTAGTTGGTAAAGATGCACCTGATGAGGCTATAGATTTCCTTAAGTTCATGATGACAGTTGAAGAGCAGGATAAGCAGACAGCGCTGGGAATGGGCGTTCCTGTTGTAAAGGGCGCTACTGTAGAAGACCCTGTACTTTTACAGATTGTTGAAGGAAGAGATGAGGCTGAATACCTGCAGCTTTACTATGATCAGTATCTACCACCTGCTACAGGCGCTGTTGTTAATGATATAGTCCAGGGGATAATGGCTAAATCAATGACACCTGAAGAAGCATGCCAGATGCTGGAAGATACAGCTGCTTCGGAATTATAATAATCGGTGTTTGAGTCTGGATAAAGATAGGGATTGGGCTAATGCCCAATCCCTAAAATTAAAAAAAAGAAAATTTAAAATTTTTAGTAAAAGTTGATATTATATATAATTATCTATATTAAATTATGGGAGGTTTATTATAAAATCGTTACAGAAAGTTAAGCCCCGTAGTTTAGGTTCTGATAAGTTTAAAGTTTTTTTATTCCTGATTCCTGCAGCGGCGCTTATACTTATTTTTCTGGTCATTCCTATATTTATGTGCGGTTATTATAGTTTATTTAACTGGAATGGCATGGGTCCTGCAGAGGATTTTACAGGATTCGAAAATATTAAAAATATACTTACCAATAATATCTTTTTAAAAGCTGTAGGCAATAGCTTTACCATTGTTGCGCTTTCATTATTCGTACAGCTCCCGCTTGGCTTATTTCTGGCTATTCTGTTTGGACGCGGATTAAGAGGCCGCGCTTTTTTTAGAACGATCTTTTTTCTGCCATACGTCCTCTCGGAAGCTATTACTGCTGTCTTGTGGCGGATTCTTTACAACCCAGAGCCAAGCAGAGGTTTTATAAATGCAGTTTTACAGGCTATGGGTTTGGAGACAAAAGCGTGGCTCGGGGAAACAAACCTGGTACTGATTTCAATATTTGTTGTGCTTACCTGGAAGTATATTGGATTTCATATGCTTTTATATATAACAGGCCTTCAAAACATCCCGAGGGATGTTGAGGAAGCGGCTTTGATTGATGGTGTAAACAAAAGACAGATGTTTACATATATAACGCTACCATTATTAGCAGGTACGATAAGAACATCGGTATATTTATCAGTACTTGGCTCATTGCAGGTATTTGCCATAGTATGGATTATGACCAAAGGTGGTCCGGTTAATGCAAGTGAGGTGCTTTCAACATATATGTATCGCTTTAGTTTTGTGCGATTTCAGCTTGGTTACGGTGCAGCTGTGGCAATAGTTATGTTAATTATCGCACTGATTTTTTCTATAACATACATGAGTTTTGTTCGTAGAACAGAACATATAGTATAGGAAGGATTTATTTATGCCAGAAAAAGCAAAAAAAAGCAAAAAATTTATAGAAATACTTCCGGTTATATTGAAATATATTATCCTTATAGCTGCTCTGCTTTTTATTTTAGTACCAATAGTAATTATCATATTTGGCGGATTAAAAACACGGGGTGAATTTTATACTATTCCTTATGTTCCTCCGATACCCCCAAGATGGGGAAATATAGTAAGAATTGTGAAGATGCCAATTTTCTGGTACATGATGCGCAACAGTGTTTTAGTAACAGGAGCGGCAACAGCCGGGGTGGTAATTATCGCATCAATGTCGGCTTTTGTATTTGCACGTATTAATTTCAAGGGTAAATCTCTAATGTTTCAATTCTTTACCCTTGGTCTAATGTTCCCGGCTACTGTAGCTATTTTACCTATTTTCCTTATAGTGAGACAGATAGGTTTACAGAATAACCTGATCGGGGTAATACTTGTATTGACTACATTTCAGCTTTCCATGTCAACTGTAATCCTTCGAAATTTTTTTATGGAAATTCCTTCGGAACTTCAGGATGCTGCGATGATAGATGGCTGTAACACTATAGGATTTTTCTGGAAAATACTGCTACCGCTGGCAAAGCCATCCCTGGCTGCAGTTGCGTCTCTTGCCGTAGTTAATACATGGAATGATTTGCTGGTAGCATTGGTTTTAATAGATAAGGAAAAGTTATGGACACTCCAGCTTGGAACAATGCAATTCCAGGGTCAGTATGGACAGGATCTGTCTCTTGTATCAGCATTTCTTATACTGGCAGCTATACCTGCTGTAATATTTTATATATTCGCACAGCGTCATATTGTTTCAGGGTTAACTGCAGGCTCATTAAAAGGTTAATTATTTTTTAAAATTGATAATATAATAGTATTATACTTCAGTGATAACTTTTTATTATTAAGCAGGTTACAATCTTTGTCTGTTATTAAAGAAATCATTTTAAAAATAAAAATTTAATCAATTGTAAAATCATTTAATTTAAAGAAACCATTAAATAAAAAATTATTATTATATAATATATAATAACTGTAAGGTTATTCCGGTAGATACCAATAAAAAAATATATTTAAGGGTCTATGAAAATGAGTAAGAAAAATAATGAAAAAATAAACGATTATCTCGACAAGAATCAGCCTGTTGATAAAAGAGTAAATAATCTTTTGTCAGTGATGAGTGTCGAAGAGAAAATAGCACAGCTTGGTAGTGCATGGATATACGAGATTCTGGAAGGCAAAGAATTCTCTGAGAAAAAAGCATGCAGCTTAATGAAAAACGGGATTGGGCAGATAACTAGACTTGGAGGGGCAAGCAATTTTAATCCTGATGAGTCAGCAAAAACAGCGAACATGATACAGAAATACCTTATTAAAAATACACGTCTTGGAATACCTGCTATTATTCACGAGGAATCCTGTAGCGGATATATGGCAAAGGGTGCAACCTGTTTCCCACAGATAATTGGAGCGGCAAGCACATGGGAGCCGGAGCTACTGGAAAGAATGGGTATGGTTATAAGGGAGCAGATGAAAGCTGTAGGAGCACGTCAGGCCCTTGCTCCTGTTCTTGATGTTGCAAGAGATGCCCGATGGGGAAGAGTTGAAGAGACATTTGGTGAAGACCCATACCTTGTTTCGAATATGGGCTTCTCTTATATACGAGGAGTTCAGGGTACTGATTGGGAAAAGGGTATTATTGCCACAGCGAAGCATTTTGTAGGATATGGATGGTCGGAGGGTGGAATGAACTGGGCTCCCTCGCATATTCCTGAGAGAGAAATGCGGGAGGTATTCCTTATGCCATTTGAAGTAGCCGTAAGAGGAGCAGGCATAGCTGCTGTAATGCCCGGTTATCACGAACTCGATGGTATTCCATGCCATAGCTCAAGAAAATTACTTAAAAACATACTGAGAGAAAGCTGGAATTTTAAAGGGCTGGTTGTATCTGATTATTTTGGGATTAATATGCTAAAGGAATTCCACCTGATTTCAGTAGATAAAAAAAATGCAGCCAAAAATGCCATTGAGTCTGGAGTAGATATTGAGCTGCCAAGTACTGATTGTTATGGCGAGCCATTAAAAAAGGCACTTGAAGAAGGTATAATAGATGAGTTATTGATTGATGAAGCTGTTGCAAGAATACTTAGAATGAAGTTCTTGCTGGGTCTTTTTGAAAACCCATTTGTAGATGAGAAGAAAGCTATAAAGGTATTCGACACGCCAGAGCAGAGATCTCTTGCTCGAGAAATGGCTAAAAAATCAATTGTGCTTTTAAAAAATGATGGCGAGTTACTTCCCATAAGCAAGAATATACAGTCAATTGCGGTAATTGGGCCAAATGCTGACGAAGCAAGAAATATAATAGGTGATTATGCATATCCCTGCCATATAGAATCATTATTAGAAATGAAAAATAATAATGAAGCATTTAATACACCTATACCTGAAAAAATAGAAATGGTTGACAACTTTGTACCCATTTTAAGTATACTTGATGGGATAAAGGGAAAAGTTGGCAAGAAGACAAATATATTATATGCAAAGGGTTGTGATGTAATAGGAGAAAATACGGATGGGTTTAATGAAGCTGTAGAAATAGCAAAAAAATCCGATTTGGCGATTATGGTTGTTGGTGATAAGTCCGGGCTAATTGACGAATGTACAAGCGGAGAAACCAGAGACAGGGCAAGTTTAGATTTACCGGGAGTCCAGGAAGAGCTTGTAGAGGCTGTTTACAAAACAGGGACACCTGTTATAGTTGTGCTTATAAATGGAAGACCATTGTCTATAAAATGGATTACCAAAAATATCCCTGTAATAGTTGAAGCATGGCTACCTGGTGAAGAAGGAGCCCGGGCAATAGCAGATGTTCTTTTTGGTGATTATAATCCCGGAGGCAGGCTCCCTATATCTTTTCCAGAATCTGTAGGGCAGGTACCTGTATATTATGGGCATAAACCTTCAGGAGGGCGTTCTTCATGGAAGGGAGATTATGTGGAAATGGGCACAAAACCACTTTTTAATTTTGGCTATGGTTTAAGCTACACGAATTTTGAGTATGCAAATCTGGATATTAATCCAGAAAAGGCGAAATGGAATAGTTCAGTAACAATAAAATTCGATGTACAAAATAAAGGATCACGTGAAGGAGACGAAGTTGCCCAGCTATATATTAATGACATGCAATCTGAAATAACAAGGCCTGTAAAAGAGCTTAAAGGGTTTAAGAGAATTACTCTGAAACCCGGCAAAAAGAAAAGAATAACTTTTGTTCTTCCTGTAGATCAGCTAGGATTTTACAATAGAGAAATGAAATATATAATAGAACCCGGAACCATAAAGGTAATGGTGGGCAGCTCTTCAGAAGATATAAGACTTGATGGGGAATTCGAAATAGAAGGTAAAGTAAAGGAAATAACAAGCAAAGAAAGTTATTTCCCATCAGTATCAGTTAAATGAATAAAGTTTATTGTCGTATAAGTAATCAAAGAATATATAATATTGAGTGTAAAAAAATTCTATTAAAACTAAAAATTTGCTATTTTTTAATTTATTCTCCTATTTTTTAAAAAAAATATACATAAAACTATATTTTTATTAATATTTTTAGTATAATCACAAAAAATTATAAATATAATAGAAAATATTTATTTTTTTATCATTAACAAAAAGATAAAAAAATTTAATGAGGTTAGAGAATATCAATGGATAAAGAATCAGGTGTATTAATAGAAAAATGCGGTAAAGAAAATTATAATAAGCTACTGGAAATAAATAATAATTATCTAATTGAATTTATTTCAAAATTCGTGAATATACTTAATCCTAAGTCTGTATTTGTTTGTAGTGGCCTGGAAAGCGATATAGATTATATAAGAGAAAAGGCTATTAAAGATGGCGAAGAGATAAGACTTAAAATAACGGGCCATACAGTGCATTTTGATGGAATACATGACCAGGCAAGAGATAAAAAAGCTACTAAATTTCTGGTTAAGGATGGAGTAAAGTTCGGGAAAGAATTAAACACTATAGATAAGGTTGAAGGACTTAAAGAAATATACGGTATAATGTCTGATATAATGAAGAACACGGAACTTCTTGTGTTATTTTTCACGCTTGGTCCTACAAATTCACCATTTACGATTCCTGCGGTACAGCTTACTGATTCGAGTTATGTAGCACACTCAGAAATTATACTTTACAGATCTGGTTATGAAGAATTTAAGAGGTTCGGGAGCAATAATAATTTCTTTAAGTTTGTGCATTCTGAAGGCGAACTGGAAAATGGAGTCAGCCTAAATGTCGACAAAAGGAGAATATATATAGACACAGAAGAAAATATTGTATATTCAACAAATACACAGTATGGAGGTAATACTATAGGTCTTAAAAAACCTGCAATGCGTCTGGGCATAAGCAAAGCTGCCAGGGAGGGATGGTTGACGGAGCACATGTTTATTTCCGGAGTTCATGGTCCGGGAGGCAGAGTAACGTACTTTGCAGGTGCCTTTCCTTCTATGTGTGGAAAAACTTCTACTTCAATGGTAAAAGGTGAAACCATAGTTGGAGACGATATTGCACATATAAGAAATTTGAAAGGAGAACCGCGCGCTGTTAATGTTGAAATTGGAGTCTTTGGAATAGTAAAGGATATTAATCCTGAAGATGACCCTATAATATGGGATGTATTGAATAGTGAAAACGAAACAATTTTCTCTAATATTTTGATTGATAAGGAAAAAGAAGTGTACTGGATTGGAAAACCCGGGGTTAATCCGGATAAAGGGATTAATTATTCTGGTAAGTGGTTTAAAGGTAAAATTGATGAGAAAGGTAATGAGATTGAGCTCTCACACAAGAATGCAAGATTTACAACAGGTTTAAAAAATTTTGGAAACACAGACCCGGAGTATGATAACCCGCAGGGGGTATTGTTAGGAGGAATAATATATGGAGGAAGAGATTCCGATACCTGGGTACCTGTGCAGGAAGCATACAACTGGGAACATGGAATAATTACTATGGGAGCTTCCATAGAGTCTGAAACTACAGCAGCCACACTTGGTGAAACAGGAGTTAGAACCTTTAATCCTATGTCTAACCTTGATTTTTTGTCTATACCGATAGGCAAGTATGTGGATATAAATATAAAATTTGGCCAATACCTGAAGAAACACCCCAGGATATTTGCGGTTAATTATTTTTTGAGGGATGGAAATGGAGATTATCTTAATTCAAAATTGGATAAGAATGTATGGTTGAAGTGGATGGAATTGAGAGTTAATGGGGATGTTGGTGTAAAAGATACAGGAATAAGCATGATTCCATTATACGATGACCTCAGGAAGCTATTTAAAGAAGTTCTTGGTAAGGATTATAGCAGGGAAGTATATATAAAGCAGTTTACTCTTAGAATTCCGGAGAATATATCAAAGACAGACAGGATTTTAAGAATATATAATGAACTTGGCTCAGATGTACCGGCTGTATTATTTAATATCCTTGAAGAGCATAGAAAAAAACTTGAAGATTTAAGACGTAAAAATGGAGATTATATCTCTCCATTTAATTTTTAGAAAACTATATAAAGTTTTATTTGCTTTATTTACACTCTTCAGTAATTAAAGATTGATTTATATTTAAATATAAGGTTATTACAGGTAGTTTTAAAAATCCTTATAACTGTCAAGTTTATACATAACAAGTCCCGAGCAGGCTTTTGGATAGAAATAAGTAGTTTTTTCAGGCATAAGATATCCACCTGTGCATATTCTTTCAATTTCCTTGATGGATGGCGGATTTAAAAAAACTCCGATGTCAAATTTCCTGGCATCTATGTTGTTTATTACCCCACTAATAGAGTGACTATAGCTGAAATTTTTAATTTCATGCTTGCCTGTAATTTTTCTCATGAAAAATTTATCCAGTATGTTTATGTCCAGAGAAGAGTAATATTCTTCTGGAGTATTATTAAGTGTTTTTTTGGATACATTAGATCTTTTTAATGTTATGAAATATAATTTTCTTTCTCTTCCATAAAGAAAAAAGCTATTGAGGCCTTTCGATTTTGATTCTAATAGTTTTTCATGAATGAAAGCAGGAGAGCTAACTGAATATATTTCAGTCAAAAAGTTATGACTTATTATATTTATTAATTCTGATAAACCCGGATATTTTATGAATTTTATCAGTCTGTAATATGGTAGTATCATAAAATCATTCTGGCTGCTGTCGATATATAGGGTTAGGATAAAATCTTCAGGTATTGAATTTTTAGATGTGTATCCCTGTTTGAATTTTTTTAAATAATCATTTCTGTATTTTAGTGAAGTTTCGTAACGGTGATGACCATCTGCTATTATTAGTTTTTTGTGCTTCATAAGATTTATAATTTTGTTTATATCTTTATGGTCTGTAATCTTCCATAATCTGCATTTTAGGTCTGTGTCATAGGTTACACCTGTGCTTATGAGAGGGTTTTTGTTGATGTTATTGTCAAGTATGGGCTTTATTTTTTTTTGATTGTCGTTATAAAGTGTAAAAACAAGCCCAAAGTTTGTTCTACATTTTGATAATAATTTTAATCTATCCTTTTTTATGCTGGACAGAGTTTTTTCATGAGGAATAATCTGTAATTTGGAGTACGGCTCTATCCTGGTAAGTCCAATAAATCCTGAAATTTTTTTTATTTTACCGCAGTAAACAAAGCTTTCTTCAAAAATATAGAAACATCTTTCGTTATCGAGTTCGAGTATCCCCTTATCCATCCACTGGCTTAGTAGCTCTCCTGCTCTTATATACTTTTCACCAGAATCGCCTTCTGGAAGTGTTAGATGTACTATGTTGTAAGGGCTGGATTTACAGAGCTCTTTTTTAAGAGGTGATGATATTACATCGTAAGGAGGAGATATCACTCTGGATATATTTCCTGCTTTGGTCTCGTTATATAAGAGTCCTCTTAATGGTATAATATCAACCATTTATTTAATCCTTATGAAGGATTGATTTGGCATAAATTTAGTAAAGCTCTGTTTAAATTAATATAAAATTGAATTGAAATTATAGCAATATAAATTTTTATTTACAAATGATTTACGTAAGTTTTTTATTGGCGCTGTTAATTGCTGATAAAGAATGATATAAATTATTATTATCTAGCATTATTTCTGGAAAATAAAAAGAAAGGTCATAATATAAGGATATGAAGTATCTTCTATTTTTTTTGATATTCAGTTTTTTTGGCGTGGGCGTAGAAATATTCTTTTCTTCTATACATGATTATATAAGATATAAGGACATCGCCTTTAAGGGGAGATCTTACTTATGGATGTTTCCTATTTATGGTGCCTGGGGACTGGCAATAGGTCCATTGTATAATCTAATAGATTTTATTCCATTTGCAATAAGAGGCTTTATTTATCTTGTGATTATATTTGCAGGGGAGTTTTGCTATGGTTATATATTAAAGATTACTATAAAAAAATGCCCCTGGGAATACAAAGGAAGGTGGACTTTATTGGGACTTGTTAATCTTCTTTATATTCCATTCTGGCTAATTTTTGGATATATATCGGAGTTAATTTATAGAGGGTTTATATCAGTAACCATATATTAAGATTGAAAATTTTTTAAGGTTCGAGCCCTTAAATGATTTTTTTTTATTTAATCTCCAGTGCTTTCTTCAGAGTTGGTTTCCTCTTCATAACTTTGAACATCTCCAACATCAATGAGTGCTATTGCCCCAAGTGTAGATACATTATTAAAATTAAAAGTTTTGGATGAGGAAATTACCAGTTCAGTGGATTCCAGGTTATCGGTATCCATTATTGATATTGTAAATCCCAGAACGTCTCCATCAGAAGGTAAATAATTCGTAAAATTATACCATGGTATACTTGCTTCAAGTATATAACCATTAGCAAGCCTTGTGGATTCAATTACAGTCCCCCTCGGAGGTGAATTTGAGGGCCAGTTCATGAATGACTCCTCTATCATTCCGGTAAAACTACCGGGGGATAAATCAATTTGATAATCATCGCTGTTGTAAAATTGAATCTGCATATCTTCTTCCAGTTCGGTGTCAAATACAATTGATATGCTGTCACCTTTGTTTATCTGATTTCCCGTATAATTCTGGCTGAATACATCATCAATTACCTGTATGGCAAGATAGAAGTTATCTTCATCCCAGCAGGAATAAAAAATACCGGAAATGTCATTGTGTGATGTGTAATTCTCTTTTTTAATGGTTGGCTCAAATTGAGTAAAACTTTCGAAATTATTCCATTCCTGTATACTTCCATCTATTACAGGGGGAGTATAGCATTTATAGCAAAATAAAGGGACGCCTGTTGGGATAGTGTTATTGGTTCTGAATACAGACTCTTCTAAAATCTGATTTTTCTTTTCTTCGATATCGACATTTACTATTTTTTCTTTTTCGGGTTCATCTTCATACTGAACACTGAAATATACTGTGTTTGAAGATGAAATTACGTCACCATTTCCGTCCATAAGCTTTGCTATCATCTTATATTCTCCGGATTTTGATGGGTTCCAGTTATATTCGTAGGGTGGTGAGGTAAAAGATTTTATCTCGCTGTCATCTACAAATATTTTTACTATGTAATCTGTACTTTCGACCTCTTCAGCTCTTATTTCAATTGGTACAGTTTCATTTTGGTTGACAAAATCAAATATTTTTTCATTGGCAGGAGAAGCAATAACCAGGGTATAATCTACTTCCTCTTCTTCCCCCTGTTCTTTTGCAGAAAAGAAGTTTAATGGAGCACAGCTTCTAAAGGAAAAGAATATAATAATGGCGAATATTAGAATAAAGGCAAACAGAATATAAGGGATTCTATCAAGTATAAACATATTCTTCTTATATCTACTTTTCATTCCTTTTGCTTTTTCCTTTCTGATATTATTTTTTGGGAAAGGTTAGGAGGCAGCTCTTCGTAATGAGAGAACTTCTGTGTGAATCTACCTCTTCCCTGTGTTAAAGAAGTAAGATCAATTGTATAATTAAAAGATTCAGATTGAGGAACAGTGGCTTTTATAAATTGTTTTTTGTTATCGGTAGGAGTCATAGATATAATTTTACCTCTTTTTGAATTGATATCTCCTATAATGTCTCCCATGTATTTTTCAGGTACTAAAATTTCCAGCTCCATGATTGGTTCAAGAATAACAGGCGAAGCTTCCATCATTCCCTTTTTAAATGCCATAGATGCAGCTATTTTAAAAGCCATTTCTGATGAGTCGACAGTATGGTATGAACCATCGTATAAGTTTACACTTACGTCAACTACCGGGTAATCTGCAAGAACTCCGGCCAGCAGAGCTTCTCTGATACCTTTTTCAACACCTGGTATATAACCTTTGGGTATTGCGCCACCAAATATACTATCTTTGAATTCGAAACCGCTGCCACTAGGGAGTGGCTTTAATTCAATGAAAACATGCCCATACTGGCCACGTCCTCCAGATTGTTTTTTATATTTATATTCAGCTTTTGCTTCTTTTCTTATGGTTTCCTTATATGCTACATCAGGAGTAAAAAGTTCGACATCGACATCAAATTTATCTTTTAATTTTTCTACTGCTGTAGAGAGATGAAGTTCTCCCATTCCCTGAATGATATTTTGATGTACTTCGAGATTTAGTTCCTGTTTTAATGTAGGGTCTTCCTGCATTAATTTCGATAATCCATTGCTGATCTTTTCTTCATCACCTTTGCTTTTGGGTATTAAAGATTTTAATAGCGTAGGAGAGAAATATTCACCTGCAGGTAATTTTAAAGGATGATCCTGTGCTGATATAGTGTCGTCATTCATAATTTCCATTATTTTAGAGACTGCGACAATATCACCGCAGGAAGCCTCGCTTATATCTATCTGGTTTTTACCCTGAAGATTGAACAAATTGGTGAATTTGTATGTTTTTTCTGAGCTTGAAATGTAATAACTCTCATTTAACTTGATTGTGCCAGAGAAGATTCTAAATATTGATAATTTACCAATGTAAGGGTCTGCCATTGTCTTGAAAACATATGCCAGGACAGGCCCTTCCGGTGAAGGTTTTATATCGACTTCTGAATTATTTTTTAAGTCAATTGGTTTTAATGGTTTAATATCAAGAGGTGAGGGGAGTAAAGTATTTATATAATCCATAAGTATATCTATGCCAATGTTTTTGCCTGAAGAGACAGCAAATGCCGGTATAACCTTACCTGATATTACCGCGTTTTTTAGAACATCATTTAATAATGTATCGCTTATCTTTTCACCTTCAAGATATTTATTTAAAAGCTCGTCATCCGTTTCAATTATAGACTCAATTAGTTCATTATGACGGGTTTCAACGTTTTCTTTAATTTTATCATCGGTGGGAATTTTTGAGCCCGAGTAGTTTTTATCTTTATACTCATAAGTCTGGTTCTGGAATATATCTACAATTCTTGAAAAACCCTCGCCGCTGTTTACAGGAATTGTTATGGGAACAAGATTTAGCTTATACTCTTTTTTTATATCTTCAACAAGTCCTGAAAAGTCAATATTTTCAAGGTCCATTTTATTGAGTATGAAGAAAATCGGGCGAGATTCCTTTGAAAGTAGCTCCATGGGAAGCTCAGTTGGTGCCTGTATGCCTGTTTTTGCATCAATAACCATCAGGACACTGTCAACTACTTTGATTGCAGACTGGGTCTGTCCTATGAAATCCATATAACCCGGGCAATCTATTAAATTTATGTTGAAATTCTTCCACTTATAATGAAGCAGGCTTGAATTGATGCTAAATCCCTTTTTAGTTTCAAGTGGTGTGAAGTCTGATACAGTATTTTTAGATTCTATAGTACCCAGTCTATCAATTGCTCCGGAATTATATAGAATGCATTCTGAAAGTGAGGTTTTACCGGTTCCATTGCCAGAGATTATTCCGACTACTTTATTGTATGAACAACTATTTCTATCCATTAAAATCCTCCCAAAAAAAAGTAAATGTGTAATTTAATGATATAAGTTAGGACAATAGAAGAAATATATCATAAAAAATTTTGTGTGTAAAAGTAATATTGATTCAAATACAGGCTCTGGCTGGCAGTAAGCGGAATTATATTTTTGAGTTTATTTATATGATATAATTTAAAATTGTTCATTTTTAGCTTGCAGGGATGTAAAATATTTATTTTATTTCTTGCTAAATTAAATAGTTCATTAATTAGGAGGGGTGATTATTATGACGATAGGTGTGATAGTTGTTATAGCGGTAATTCTGGGTATAGCGTTGATTCTGGTATTGATTTCAATAGGTCTATACAATTCTATTATATCTTTAAGGAATAAGGTTGATAATGCATGGCACCAGATAGATGTTCAACTGAGAAAAAGATATGACCTGATACCCAATCTGGTTGAAACAGTAAAGGGTTATGCGAAACACGAAAGAGAAACACTGGAGAAAGTAATTAATGCTAGAAATATGGGAATTGACGCTAAAACGGTAAAGGACCAGGCAAAAGCTGAAAACATGATAACGAGTACTTTAAAATCATTGTTTGCCTTGTCCGAGAATTATCCAAATCTTAAGGCTGACCAGCATTTTTCGAGATTAATGGAGCAGTTAAACGGCATTGAAAGTAACATAGCGTATGCCAGGCAGTTTTATAACGATATGGTTATGAGATTTAACACGATGATACAGACATTTCCGGGTAATGTTTTTGCCAGGATGTTCCATTTTAGCGAAAGGGATTATTTCGAGATTGAAGAAATGGAAGCAAGGGAACCGGTTAAAGTTAGTTTTTAAGATTTAAATATTTTTTTAAAATAAGAAGTGGCTTAAAAGATGTATGAGTATATTGCCAAAAATAGAGCAAAAACAGTAGTTATAATAATTGGATTTGTGGTTTTTATAACCATAGTAGGTTTTGCTCTGGGTTATTATGTTGATTATAGATATGGTATAAACAGTAATTTCTCAATACTATTTATGGTAGCCGCCCTAATTATTTCTATTATTGTAAGTTTCTCGAGTTATTATTATAGTGATAGAATTGTACTCGGGCTTACGGGCGCAAGACCGATATCAAGGGAGGAAAATCCGAGGGTTTATTACATGGTTGAAGGTCTTTCAATAGCAGCAGGATTACCGGTACCGGGGATTTATATGATAGAGGATAGCGGACTTAATGCTTTTGCAACAGGACGTAACCCACAACATGGTGTTGTAGTGTTTACGCGTGGCCTTCTTGAAAACCTGAATGATGAAGAGATTAAAGGAGTAATATCACACGAACTTTCTCATATAAAAAATTATGACATACTTCTTGGAACGATAATAGTGGTGCTTGTTGGAATGATTTCTATAATAAGTAATATTATACTCAGAAGTTTTATATTTGGAGGTAGAAGAAGAACCGGAAGAACCGCCGGAGGCGGTGCATTATCTATTATTTTTTTGCTGCTGGGACTGGCACTTTTGATTCTTTCGCCTATAATTGCTACTATTATAAGGCTGGCGATAAGCAGGAACAGGGAATTTCTTGCTGACTCGACGGGGGCTATGATATCAAGATACCCTGCGGGTCTGGCAAACGCACTGAGAAAAATTAGCCAGCACAGTGATGTTAGAACTGCCAGCAACGCTACCGCTCATTTGTTTATAGCGAATCCATTTGGGAACAGGGCAAAGGCAGCATTTAGTAATTTATTTAATACCCATCCTCCTACGGAAGAAAGGATAAGAAGACTTGAAAGGATGTCTTTAGGAGTGGGAATATAATATGGAGGTGTTTTAAATATGGAAAAAGGAACATTAAAAGTAAAGGCAGGGCTTGCAAGGATGTTAAAAGGCGGTGTGATTATGGATGTAGCCACACCCGAGCAGGCAAAAATAGCAGAAGAAGCAGGAGCAGTATCAATTATGGCTCTTGAAAGAATCCCTGCAGATATAAGGGCGGCAGGTGGTGTCGCAAGGATGACTGATCCTGAAATTATATTAAAGATAATGGATGTTGTATCAATTCCTGTAATGGCAAAAGTAAGAATAGGACATTTTGCTGAGGCCCAGATACTGGAGTCTATTGGAGTTGATTATATAGATGAAAGTGAAGTTTTAACACCTGCTGATGAGAAATTTCATATAAATAAATGGGATTTTAAAGTTCCATTTGTTTGCGGAGCTACTAATTTAGGTGAAGCTTTACGAAGAATCGGAGAGGGAGCTGCAATGGTAAGAACTAAAGGAGAAGCAGGTACTGGCGATGTAATTGAAGCTGTCAAGCACATGAGATGCATAAAAGATGAATTAGCGAGAATTGTTTCAACGCCTGTAGAAGAACTTATGTCTGCAGCTAAAGAAATGGGTGCTCCTTATGACCTTGTGTTATATGTGCATGAAAATAAAGAACTGCCTGTGGTTAATTTTTCGGCAGGCGGGATTTCAACTCCTGCTGACGCTGCAATGATAATGCAGCTGGGTGCAGACGGAATTTTTGTTGGCTCAGGAATATTTAAGTCAGAGAACCCATCAAAAATGGCAAAAGCTATTGTTGAGGCTACAACACACTTTAATAATCCTGAAATACTTGCAAGAGTTTCAAGAGGTCTGGGGACAGCTATGAAAGGAACTGCAATATCCACACTTTCAGAAAAGGAGGTAATCTCGAATAGGGGATGGTAAAAAAGATTGAGAATATAAAAGTTGGAGTCCTTTCTCTACAGGGAGCTTTTATAGAGCACATAATAAAACTGAATGAATGCGGAGTAAGCGCTATAGAAATAAGGCTTCCTGAAAATTTAAGTGATGTTGACGGGCTTATTATTCCAGGAGGAGAGAGTACGACAATAAATAAGTTATTAAATGAATATAATTTTAAGAATAGTCTTGATAGATTTTATAAAGATAAAAAACCTATATTTGGTACATGCGCGGGATTGATATTAATGGCCAAAGAGATACAGGACGAGGGCAATGGTCTGGGATATATAGATATGGTTGTTAAGAGAAATGCTTATGGTCGCCAGGTGGATAGTTTTGAAGAATTAGTGTATATAGATTTTAATAATAATGGAAAGCAGACAGAGTTTAACTCAGTATTTATAAGAGCGCCAAAGATTTTGAGTACCGGAAAGGATGTTAAAGTAATGGCGCAACTTAACGGCGAAGCGATACTGGTAAAAAATGATAGTGTTATGGTAAGCACTTTTCATCCTGAATTAACTAATAGTCTTGAAGTACATGATTATTTTATAAATATGATAAGAAAACATAAAGGAGAGTCCTGACATGTCCGGGCATTCGAAATGGCATTCAATTAAACATAAGAAAGCCAAGGAAGACGCAAAAAGAGGCAATATATTCGGTAAACTAAGCAGAAGCATAATCGTAGCTGTAAAAGAAGGTGGAGGCGGAGATCCGAAGGACAATATATCTCTTGCAAACGCTATTGCCAAAGCAAAGGAATACAATATGCCTCAGAATAATATAGAAAGGGCAATCAAGAGAGGTACAGGTGAAATAGAAGGCGAAGACTATGAGAGTATAATATATGAAGGATATGGTCCCGGCGGCATAGCATTAATGATCGAAGTTTTAACAGAAAACCGTAATAGAACTGCTTCTGATATAAGGAATATTTTGAATAGATATGGTGGAACACTGGGTGAATCAGGTAGTGTGAGCTGGCAGTTTGAAAGAAGTGGCATAATAATAGTTGAAAAAAATGAAGTAAAAGATGAAGAGGAATTCATGTTAAGTATGATTGATATAGGTGCGGAAGATATTGACGAGTACGATGACTTATATGAAATAAGGACAAATCTAAATGACTTTACGAAGGTTAAAAATGTTCTGTCAGAAAAGAATATTAATATAAAATCAGGTGAACTTACTTTTTTGCCTAAATCTACTATTAATCTGTCAGATGAAGTCAGTGCTAAGGCATTAAGGTTGATTAACACACTGGATGACCATGATGACGTACAGAATGTCAGCACAAATCTGGAAATATCAGACGAGATGCTGGGAGATATGTAGCTATAAAAAAATATCATTCGAACATGACAGATAAGAATGTTAGAATACTGGGAATAGACCCCGGGCTTGAGGCTACCGGAGTGGGTGTTCTTGATATAATTGGCCAGGAGTATCATCCTGTATATTCTGATTGCATTACAACGGATAAGAGCAAGCCAGTATTTGATAGGCTGGAGAAGATTTACATTGAAATTGACAGGATAATAAAAAAATATAGTCCGGATTGCCTGGCAATAGAAGAGATTTTTTTTAATGTGAATGTTAAAACAGCTTTAGACATAGGCCAGGCAAGAGGCGTGTCCATTCTTGCGGGGAGCATTAATAAACTCAAGATATATGAATATACTCCTCTTGAGGTTAAGCAGGCAGTAGCGGGGTACGGGAGAGCAACGAAGAAGCAGGTTAAGTACATGTTAAAAATTATTTTAAAGGTTAAGGATAATTTCTTTCATTCGAGAGATGATGCATGGGATGCAATGGCGATATCTGTATGCCACGCCAGCTACAGGAAATTCCGGGAAAAAGTTAAGATTAATGATATTGATAGATAGAAAAATAATAAAGGATAACAGAGTTTAACACTTCTATGATAGCAAAGATATTTGGAAAGATAATAAAAAAAACTCCCTCGAGCGTTATAATACAGACAGGAGGTATAGGATTTGAAGTATTAATATCTTCCAGGACTTTTGAAAATATACCCGGTCCCGGCTCGGACGTAGAACTTGACATTTATACGCATGTCAGGGAGGAAGAATTGAAACTGGTGGGTTTTCTGGATGATGAAGATAAAGATTTTTTCTTAAAACTACTAAGTGTCTCAGGTATATCAATTAAAATAGCTATAAGTGCACTATCTATTTATAGCGGAAACGAAATTAAAAAAATTATTACTGAAAGAGAAGTAGATCTTTTAAGAAGGATACCGGGGATTGGGCTAAAGCTTGCGGAAAGAATGATAGTGGAGCTTAAGGATAAGATAGAAGAAGAAAAAATGATTCTGTTGCGAGGAGACAGCCTGATAGGAAATAAAAAGCTGGACGAAGTAAAGCAGGCTTTAAAAACACTGGGCTACAGCACGAATGAAATAATGAGGGCTATGTCAGGATTAGATGCAGATGCCATTGATAAAAGAAAAACCGAGGAAATATTAAAAATGGTGCTTAAAGTAATGTGATAGGGGTATTAATTGAGTGAAGTAGATAAAAAAAATAATGAAGATAATTATATAAATCCAAAACACTTGAAGGTTGATACAGAACTTGACAAAAGTCTAAGACCCAGGACAATATCTGATTTTATCGGACAGGAAAAAATAATAGAAAATCTTTTAGTATTTATTAAATCTGCTAAAAAAAGAAAAGAGCCTCTTGACCATGTTATTTTGTCAGGACCTCCGGGTCTTGGTAAGACATGTCTTGCAGAGATAATCGCCAATGAACTTGAAGTTGGATTCAGGATTACATCGGGACCGGCTATAGAAAGAGCCGGGGACCTTGCAGCAATACTGACAAATCTTGAAAAGTTCGATGTGTTATTTGTTGATGAAATACATAGATTAAATAGAAGTATTGAGGAAATTTTGTATCCTGCAATGGAGGATTACAAACTGGATATAATAATAGGGAAGGGACCTTCTGCAAGATCTATAAGAATCGATATCGAGCCATTTACTATTATTGGAGCGACGACAAGAATAGGATTGGTTGCGCCACCACTCAGGGACAGATTTGGCGTAAACTTAAGACTTGACTATTACAACAAAGAAAATATCGTAAAGATTATAATAAGGTCAGCATCTATACTTGGCATAGAAATAACAAAGAAAGGTTCAGAAATTATAGCAGGGAGAAGCAGAGGCACACCAAGGATTGCCAATAGATTATTGAGAAGAGTGAGAGACTATGCTCTTATGTATAGTGGCAGTGTAATAGATGAAGAGATAGCTGAAAAAGCCCTGAGTAAGCTTGATATCGATAAGCTGGGTCTTGATGTGGTAGATAAGAAAATATTAAATACACTGGTTGTAAAATTTAACGGCGGACCGGTTGGTGTGGGGACTATCGCTGCTTCGGTAGGAGAGGAAGTTGACACCATAGAAGATGTTTATGAACCATATCTTTTACAGCTTGGTTTTGTAAAGAGGACTTCAAAAGGCAGGGTGGCTACAGATATTGCTTTCAAATATATGGGAATATCAAAGGAAGGTGCTCCGGGGCTTTTCGATAATATGACCAGAAATGAAGATTGAACTATTTGATTATGAACTTCCTCGAGAGTTTATAGCCCAAAGACCATTAATAAATAGGGATAATTCCAGGCTATTGGTTCTCGATAGAAAAACAGGTGGAATAGAACATGATTTTTTTTATAATATCCATTCGTATTTAAAAAAAGGAGATGTGCTGGTTGTAAATGAAAGTGGAGTTTCAAGATGCAGGTTAAAAGGCAAAAAAGAAAAAACCGGAGCAAATATTGAATGTTTTGTTTTAAATAAATTAAAACAAAATGAATATTTATCTTTAATTAAACCTTCCAAGAGAATTAAACCTTATGACAGAGTTATTATAGGAGAGCATTATTTTACTGTTAAGTCAAAATTAGATTACGGGAAAGTAATAGTGGAATTTGATGTTCCTGCAGAAGATATTTTTAATGAGTCTGGAGAAGTACCGTTGCCGCCATATATCAAAAATACCAGTATCAGAGAAGAGCTTTATCAAACTGTTTATGCTAATAAAAAGGGGTCAAGAGCAGCTCCAACCGCAGGACTTCATTTTTCTAATGAATTAATCAATAAGATAGAAAAAAAGGGGATAATTTTTTCGAAATTGAGGCTGGATATAGGTCTTGATACTTTTAGACCAATAACAGAGGAAGAAGTTGAGGAGCACAGGATTCACAGAGAGAATTATTATATTGAGGAAAGTGAAGCAAAAAAAATAAGAAAAGCAAAAGATGCGGGGAATATGATTGTTGCAGTTGGGACAACTGTTGTCAGGGTTCTTGAAACTTTGATGATAAAGCATGGGAAAATAACAGGGGACAGTGGCAATACTGATATTTATATTTATCCCGGGTATAATTTTAAAGCTTTTGACTGGTTGATTACAAACTTCCATCTTCCCCGGTCAACACTTATAGTAATGGTATCTGCTTTTGCAGGAAGAGAAAATATAATGAAAGCCTATGATGAGGCAAAAAAGAACGGATACAGGTTTTATAGTTTCGGGGATTGCATGCTTATAAAATAATAAAAGACATGGATATGAGATAAAAAAATTCAATTTTCTATTAGTTAATTTTATACTGTTTAAAAGAATTTTTTTTAAGAGCAGATTATTCTTTATTAAAGAATTATTTTTAGTATTAAAACCGGATGGTTATTATTTATCAAAATTAAATTTTTTGCTGCTAAGAATTTTTATGCATGCGTTTGCTACCCTGGTGTCGTAAAGCTTTCCTTTATTTCTTCTAATTTCGTTTATCGCTGCTTTTATGCCAAGAGCAGCTCTGTATGGTCTGTGGGAGGACATTGCTTCAGCTACATCGGAAACCCCTATGATTTTTGCTTCCAGCATGGTGTCCTTTCCCTTGAGCCCCCTGGGATAGCCAGAACCATTTTCTCTTTCATGATGCTGGAGTATTATCTCTGCTATAGGGCAGTTAAAATCGATTGCTTTAACAATATCGGACCCTGTCTGTGGATGGGTTTTGATTATATCAAATTCAATTTCCGATAATCTGCCGGGTCTTGAAAGGATGGAAGGCGGTATATTTATTTTACCTATATCATGAAGCTGAGCAGCTATTTTTACCGACCTGATTCTGCTATCATCAAGTTTTAACTTTTTAGCTATTTCTACCGCAAGCCTGGTTACTCTTTTTTGATGGCCGTATGTAAAGGGGTCTCTTTTTTCAACTAATGATGAAAGGGTATCTATAACCTGGCTAAATGTTTCTGAAAGTTGTTTATATGACTTTTTTCTTTTGGTAATATCAACAAAATTACCCAGTATATATTTTATTTTCCCATCTTCTTTTATTGACTTCTCCAGAACTTCTACCCAGAACTTATTCCCTTTATTATTTACTAATGGGAGCTCTATATGGTTTACTCCGCTGATTATAACTTTTTCTATGTTTGATAGATAAATTTTTTCCATATCCTTTATCCAGTAGGGTCGGGGCGGCTTTCCGCCAATTATTTCACTTGACGAAAACCCGGTTAATTTTTCAAAAGCAGGGTTGATATATTTCATAGTTTTATCAGGGTCCATGACGTAAATTGGAGTTATAGAATTATTAAGAATACTACTATTAAATTCTTCGCTTTCCTTCAGTTTTTTTTCTATTTTTATACTGCTGGTTATATCAGTAATTATCACCTGAACTCCGGTAATTTTTTTACCCTTTTTAATAAGTGAATTACGTATGTTTCCGGTAAAAAGTCTGCCGTTCTTATGTTTCCAGGTCACGGTAAAGGGTTTCACATTTTTACCGAGCATAAGTCTGGTAAACATATTAAGATATGATGGTATATCTTTTACCTTAAAGTTTTTTAATCTGGTAAAATTTTTGCCCACGATTTCATCCTTTTTAAAACCCGTGAAATCGAGAATTACATCACTCACATCACTTATAATCCCTGTTTTATTTATAATAACTATACCAGCCGGTGAAGTTTTAAAAATGTGCCTGTACTTTTCTTCACTTTCTTTATAGGAATCTATTGCCTCCAGTTCGGCAGTCATATCCCTTATATATCCTTCAATTAATTTAAGGTTAATATTAGGAAAATGAAGTAACTTCCCGGTTTCCGATACCCATTTTATTTTGTTTTTTGCAGTGATTATACGGTATTTAAGATTGATTATTTCGTTTTTTTTAACTTCTTTTTTAAGATAATCCATTACCATTTTCCTGTCTTCAGGATGGATAATATCGCTATAGGCTATTTTATTGTTTATTATGAAATCCGACTGTTTATAACCTGTTATTTGATTGCAGGCTTCGCTGATAAATTCAATGGTACGGTGGTCATCCTTTCTGCAGCAAAAAACCATGCCAGGGAGCTCATTAATCATCGGGGAATGAAAGAGAGAATTTTTTTTGATAATATCTTTTATATACTTATCTTTGTTTTTAAATTTTTCAAGTTTAAGGAGTTCTTCATGGAGATTGATATGTAAATTAATAAAATGTTCTACCATACCTGATGTTGTCTGTGGAATGCATGAAATTTTATTGTTGATGGAATCGTTTTTCTGTGGATATTTCATGTTATATTGTTTTTAAAATTATAAAGTTTAGAATTTGATAAGAATATGTCTATATTATACTGTAAATAAAAGAATAATAAAATTAGATGTAATTTTATGGGTATTATGTTTCATACAAAAAATTAATTCTTTTTAATATACTATCAATAAGCTTTATATTTTTAATATAACTTATATAATTATTGAAAAAATGTCAGGGTGTTGAAAAATATTTAATATAAAAAATTTGTTTGACGGAGTTATATTGCAGGAGTCAGCGGATATAAAATGTAATTACAAATAAACCCGGAGGTAAATTTTGATTAACACTATAATATGGCTGTTAATAATTTTTTTTGCAAGAATTATCGATGTGAGTCTGGGCACCATCAGGGTCAATATGATAGTCAGGAGGAAAAAGACTATTGCTGCTCTGGTGGGTTTTGTTGAGGTAATGATATTTATATCTATTATTGTCAGGATAATTAAAGATATTGATAACATATACGGGACAATTGCTTATGGAGCTGGTTTTGCTGTAGGTACCATTGTGGGGATTATAATATCTGAGAAACTATCTCGGGACCTGGTAAGTGTTAATATTATTTCAAGGAAATATAATAATGAGATTAAAGAATTACTTCTAAAAGAAGATTTCGGTTTTACATGTTATAAAGGAGTCGGGAGACAGAGTGAAGTAGAGATTATAAATGTTGTATGCAGTAATTCTGTTCTTTCAAAATTAAGCGAATTGGTGCACAGGCAGGACCCCAATGCTTTTGTTGTATGTTATATGCTTGATAAAATAAGAGGAGGGTTCATAAGGGGCCTTAAAAAGAAGTAAAAGATATTATGTGCAGGCATATTACTTAAGAAATTTCTCTAAAAATCAAAACTTCTATTATATCTATTGTCTAATATATAATAAAATTTTTGATGTTATATAAAATAATTTATATTGACGTATGCAGAAGAATATATATATTAGTCTAAATAAATAATAAGTAAAAAAAGAAAGATTGGAATTAGAATAATGGCATGTGATTGAAATTATGATTTTTACTTAAAAAGATATTAATCCAACGACTTAATTAAAAAGGAGCTAAAAAAAATGAAAGAGGACTCTTTAAAAAGTGAGCCTCCCCAGAAAGGAAATAATTCAAATTCAGGTAAGAAAACAATTGGTCCTATATCCAATCTGGAAGAGTATTTAAAACCTGATTGGTGGAAAACCATTTTTAACTCTAAATATTTAAAAACAGATGGTGATGTTGTAGACGATAAAGAAATCACACGGAAAGAAGTAGATTTGTTTATAAAGATTTTAAATATGAATCCTGAAGACAGGATACTTGATTTATGCTGTGGCCAGGGGCGCCACTGTGTGGAGCTTGCAAACAGGGGATTTAATCGAGTGGAAGGCCTGGATAGATCCCATTATCTTATTCAAAAAGCGAAAAAGGAAAGCCTGTCTGTAAGATTCAGGGAAGGTGATGCAAGAAAGCTGCCTTATGCATCTGATACATTTGATGTGGTGATGATTCTGGGAAATAGCTTTGGATATTTTGAGACTGCAAAAGAAGATATGATGGTTTTGAGGGAAGTTTTAAGAGTTCTTAAGCCATGGGGGAGATTCTTGATTGATATATCTGATGGTGAATATTTAAGAAAAAATATAAAACCCCGCTCCTGGGAGTGGATAGATAAAAAGTACTTTGTTTGCAGAGAACGTTCATTGTCTCTTGACAAAACTCGATTAATTTCAAGGGAGATAATAAGCAACGTGGACAGTGGAGTAATAGCAGACCAGTTTTATGCCGAAAGGCTTTATGCAGAGAATGAAATAATAGAGTTTTTAAAACAGGCTGGATTCAATAATATCATCTCTCATGGAAGCATCAGAACTGATTCAAAAAGAAATCAGGATCTCGGAATGATAGAAAAAAGAATCATTATAACAGCAGTAGCTAAAAAACAGTGGTCAGCTGTTAAAAGTAAGAAACATCACTTAAGGAATGTAGTAGTGCTTCTTGGTGACCCAAACAAGGTTGATATCTTAAAGCCGTTATATTTGTTTGACGAAGATGACCTTTATACCATTGATAGACTGAAAGATTCGTTAAGGGAGATTGAAAAAGAATATAATTATAGTTTCAGTTATCTTTATAACCATGAAACAATGATAAAAGACCTTATCAGGATGCAGGAAAAAGGCAAAATAGATTTTGTATTTAATCTTTGCGATGAAGGTTATTTTAATGATGCAAGAAAAGAGCTTCATGTACCGGCTTTACTGGATATTCTTGGTATCCCGTACACTGGTTCCGAACCTCAGTGCCTTGCTCATTGTTATGATAAATCACTTATAAGAGGTATCGCAGAAGAAATTGGGATACCCACACCTGAGGCATTTTTTATAAAATCAGGAGATGTATCATTTGAGGTTCCTTTTGATTTCCCGATGATTATTAAACCAAACTTCGGTGACTCAAGTTTTGGAATAACCAGGAGAAATGTAGTTAATAGCATTGAGAATATCATTAGTGTGATTTCTGAAATAAGAGATAAGCTGGGATATGAAAAACCTATATTAATAGAGGAGTTTTTAAGCGGGAAAGATTTAAGTGTTGGAATAATAGGGAATTTTCCTGATTCTTATACAGTTCTGCCGGTAATCGAAGAAGATTATTCTGCACTGTCGCCTGAACTTCCGAGAGTCTGCGGATACGAAGCAAAGTGGTTACAGGATTCGCCTTACTGGAAAGTTAAATCTATACCTGCTGAGCTGAAGCCTGAAACAGAAAGATTTATAGTAGATTGTTCTTTGAGAATGTTTGAGCGACTTGAATGCAAAGATTATGCCCGTCTGGACTGGAGATTAAACTCAAAAGGTGAGCCTAAATTGCTGGAAGTAAATCCAAATCCGGGGTGGTGCTGGGATGGGCATCTCGCAAAGATGTCTAAATTAAAAGGGATGTCTTACAGGGAAATGCTGCTTGCAATCCTCAGAGAAGCCGAAAAGAGACTCAAATTTGAGGAGAAGCTAGACAAACTATCATCAGCAGAAGTAAAAATGGAATGAACCAGGAAATATAAGTATAATGACTTTTTTTGAAATTTTAGGTAAAGATAAGAGTTCTTGCGCAAGGGCCGGGATAATAACAACAAAAAGAGGAACTATAAATACACCTGTATTTATGCCGGTTGGTACTAAAGCAACTGTTAAGGCTGTAACAAATGAGCAGCTTTATGAACTTGGATGTGAAATTATTCTTGGCAATCTATATCATCTTTATCTCCAGCCCGGTATAGAAGTTATAGAAAAAGCAGGTGGGCTTCACAGGTTTATGAACTGGAAAAGAAATATACTGACAGACAGTGGAGGGTTTCAGGTATTTAGCCTTAGCAAAATAAGGAAAATTGTTGATGATGGGGTTGAATTCAAGTCTATAATAGACGGTTCGACTCATTTTTTTACTCCGGAAGATGTAGTGAAAATGCAGTGCAGAATCGGTTCTGACATTATTATGGTTCTTGATGAGTGTATACCTTTTAATGAAGATTATGGTTATACGCATAGAGCAGCGGAGAGGACTATCAGGTGGGCAGAACTATCATTGAAGAAGAAAAGAAGCATATGTGACAATGAGGATAACAGAATATTTGGCATAGTACAGGGTGGATTCATAAAAGATTTAAGAAGATATTGTGCACAATCTATATCCGGTATGGATTTCGATGGTATAGCAATAGGTGGATTAAGTGTTGGCGAACAGAGAGATAAGACAATTGATATTTTAAATCACACAATGGAATACATTGACAGGGGAAAACCTGCTTATTTTATGGGTCTCGGGGACCCCAAAGGAATTATAGAAGCTATAAGCACTGGAGTCGACATGTTTGACTGTGCAATGCCTACACGGATATCCAGGAATGGAAGTGCCTTTACTTCAACTGGCAGGATAAATATAAAAAATAAAAAATATACTTATGATTTGACTCCTATTGACAGCGAATGTGATTGCTATACCTGCAGGAATTATTCAAAATCTTATTTGAGACATTTGTTCAGAAGCAAGGAGATACTTTCAAGTGTGCTTTTAACGATACACAATCTTCATTTTATTTTTAATTTAGTTAACAGCGCAAGAAATTCCATATTGTCAGGAGTATTTGATAAATTTAAAAAAAATTTTCTGAGTAGATATATGGAAAATTCAGAAGTTTAAACTCAATTTTTCAAGTTTTTTTAAGATTTTTTTATTTTATTTATTTAGTGTTATTTATAATTTACATTTTTGGTAATTATTTAGTATAGTTGGAATAGTTTAGTTCTAAAAAAGCAATAAGTCTTTAGGTAAGGATAATATATATTTGCAAAATTTTTAAAAAAGTTAATAATAGTGATATTTGGTTAATGAAAATATTTTAAGGAGTGTTTATGAATAATAAAATGAGATTGTTTGGTATTTTAATGATGAGTATATTGATTGTTTCTCTGGGAGTTTTGAGTATTTCATGCTACCCGGTTGCAACAGAGGGAGAAACTGCTGCAGAAGGTGCCGAGGCTGCCGAAGCAGGTACTTTTTCCAGTATTCTTGCCAATTATGGGACCTGGATATGGCTGGGACTTCTGGTTGTAGCGTTTTATTTTTTACTTATAAGACCCCAGAGGACAAGAGCGAAAAAGACCCAGGATTTAATGTCAGGCCTCCAGAGAGGTGATGAGATAGTTACAATAGGCGGGTTTTATGGCAGAATTAAAGATGTAAGGGATGACGTTGCAATAATCACAGTTGCAAGTGGAGTAGATATAAAAATAAGTAAAAGTGCTATTGCGAAGAAAGTTACCCAGCAGTAGAAATGAGAAATAAAAAGGTTAATGTTGCCATAATCGTAATTTTTATTTTAATAATAGTTGGTTGTTTTTACTATATCTTCAGGGATTCAATTTCTAATTCCATAAAACTTGGTCTTGACCTCAATGGTGGTACCCAGCTTATTCTTAAGCCTATAGAGGAAGAGACTGGAGAGATAACCGAAGAAAAGCTTGAGTATACAATCGGAATCATAAGGGATAGGGTAGATAAACTGGGTGTTTCAGAGCCTCTTATTACAAAAGATAATTTTAATAATATTATAGTCCAGCTTCCAGGAGTAGAAGACCCCGATAACGCAAAAAAAATCATAGGAAAGACTGCAAGGCTTGAATTCCGGCTGGTAGAGGGGACATTTGTTTCAAGAAAAGGCAATAGCTGGGACATAATAGGATTTGATTACCAGAATGGCGAGATTCTAATTGACCCGGAAGCTGAAGAGACAATATTAATTGAAGATGTAAATAAATTTTTCCAGGGAGAATCGGTACCAAGTACCGGAAGACTGGCAACGAATCCAGAAAATAATGGACTTGTTCTCTTATATCCTCAAAGTCAGGATGAATCGGATGAAAGCATAAATGAAAGTAACGCAGATGAGTCTGAGTTTAATCCTGAAGAAATAATGGGTACACTTGAGTATAACAACGATACAAATGAAATGTTTCTGGTAAAAGACGGTGAAGAGATAGGAGAGATACTTATTGATTCAAGAACAGGAGCTGCAACTCTCGTAGGGCCGGCGCTTATTACAGGTGATGAACTTGCGAATGCAGTTGCGGGATATGATAATTATGGGAATATACGGGTCGGTTTAAGTTTCAAGGAAGAAGCTGATGATACCTTTGCGGAGATTACAACGAATAATATCGGAAGGAATCTGGCAATCGCACTGGATGAAGAGATTGAGTCTGCTCCATATATAAGGGTGCCTATAACTGACGGTGAAGCAGAAATTACAGGTATAACCAGTATAGAAGAAGCTAAAAATATCGAGCTTGTCCTGCAGACAGGTGCATTCCCCATTGACCTCCATTTAGAGGAAAGTATTTATGTTGGTCCGACTCTTGGTATGGATTCTTTAAGATATGGTCTTTATGCAGGAATTACAGGTCTTATTTTAATTATAGCATTTATGTTTTTCTATTATAAAGGACTGGGAATTTATTCCATGGTTGGACTTCTGGTTTATATTATCATTTTCTGGGGAGTAATATCAGCAATAGGTGCCCCGATTACTCTGCCAGGTATTGCGGGAATCATTCTTACGATTGGTATGGCAGTGGATGCAAATGTAATAATATTCGAAAGGATAAAAGAGGAGATATTAAAGGAGAAATCCCCCAGGGCTGCTATAAGTGAAGGATTTAAAGGTGCTCTCAGGACTATAATAGATTCCAATATAACAACTCTGGTTGCGGCAGGTGCGCTTTACTTTTTTGGTGAGGGCCCCATAAAGGGCTTTGCAGTTACTTTAAGCCTTGGCGTTATAATAAGTATGGTAGTAAGTCTTTTATTTACAAGGTCAGGTATATTTTTGATGTCAGGAATTCCAAAGATGACAACACATTCATTTTTAGGATTGGCAAGAAGGAGCGGTGAGTAAGCTATTTTGAAGTTTAAGAATTTTAATTTTGATTTTATTGGAAAAAGGAAAATATGGTTTTTAATTTCTCTGGTAGTGATACTTGCAGGATTAATTGGTTTTTTTGTCCGCGGTAGTTTTAATCTGGGAATTGATTTCCTGGGCGGCTCACTTATGGAGGTAAAGTTTGAAAGGGATACCAGTACTGCTGAAATTAGGGGCATTATGGGCGATATTGGTTATGATAATGTAATAATACAGCGTGTTGAAACAAATATGGTTAAGGCTGAATCGGACAGGTTTATTATAAGAATAAAAGCAGAAGATTCAGGAGATAATGTAGATGGGGAGGAAAAAGATAAAATACTTGATGCACTTGATAGCAAAATAGGGCTTGAAGGTAATCTTCTTCAGGATAGAGATGTAGACCCCGGTTTTAGTAGCAAACTTGTCAGGAATGCATTTATAGCCATTGCTATAGGAATAGCTGGAATATTGATATATGTAGCTATAAGATTTGAGTTCAGGTCAGGAATTGCTGCAATTTTAGCTTTAATTCATGATGTGCTTATTACATTGGGCGTATATGCAATTTTGAATCGTGAGATTAATACATCAACCATTGCTGCAATTCTTACCATTATTGGATATTCTATCAATGATACTATTGTCGTTTATGACAGGATTAGAGAAAACACCCCGATGGCAGGGAAGTTAGGTTACACCAGAGTAGTGAATAATTCGTTAAACCAGACATTATCTCGCTCAATAAATACATCTTTGACTACACTAATCCCGATTGTATTGCTTCTAATATTGGGAACAACGGCACTTAAAGATTTCGCACTTGCTCTTACGGTGGGTGTAATTGCAGGTACATACTCATCCATGTTTGTTGCCAGTCCAATTCTTGTTTTATGGAATAACAGGTTTCCAAAATATAAAAAATAAAGATGAAAAATATTCCTTCTAACTGGATATGCAGGAACGAAAGGAAACCGGACGAAAATTTATTAAGGAATAAAAGATATAGCCCGGTTTTACTGGAAATACTTGCAAAAAGAGGGATAACCACTGAAGATGGAATAACTAAATTTCTTAATACATCTATAACAAATCTATATGAACCGGCAGGACTTCATGGAATTAATAAAGCAGTGGAAAGGATTAAGCAATCACTAAAAAAAAATGAACGGATAATAATTTTTGGCGACTATGATGCAGACGGTATTATCAGCGCTACGATTATCTATAAATTCTTAAAAAAACTGGGACTTGAAGCAGATGTATATATACCCGACAGATTCGAAGAAGGTTATGACTTATCTACGGGTTTTCTAAAAAGAGTTTTAAAGGAATGCAAGCACGACTTAATTATAGCAGTGGACTGCGGAACTAATTGTACGAAGGTCCATGATTTTGTAAAAAAAAATCAATGCCCTGATATAATAGTATGCGACCATCATAACCAGTCAATCAATCTTAGTGATATACCCGAGAGATATATAATAATTAATCCTAAACTTGAGAATTCTGAGTATGAATTTAAGTACCTGAGCGGAGCGGCGGTCACATTTAAATTCGTAACCGCAATTTTGAGAAACCTTGATGATAAATATAAAAAGAGTTTTGAAAAGGATTATCTTACAAATTTACTGGACCTGGTAGCAATATCAACAATTGCAGATATAATGCCGCTGGTAGATGAAAACAGAATAATAGTAAAAAAAGGTCTTAATATCCTTCAAAAGACTAAAAATCCCGGTCTTAAAAAAATGATAGATAATTTATTTGAGGGTAAAAAATTACTGGATGAATATGATGTAGGATTCATTATAGCTCCAAGGTTAAATGCTGCAGGAAGGGTAAAAAAAGCAGAAACAGGTTTTAATCTATTAACTAAAGATGGAGATATTTTGGATGAAATAGTAAGTGAGCTTAATATATTTAATGATAAAAGACAGCGGACTCAAAAAAAAATTTTTGATGAGATTATAAAAAATAATGATTTTGATAGTATTATTTCAGAAAAAAGAATATTTATAGGAAAATCTGAGAACTGGAATGAAGGGGTTCTGGGAATAGTAGCTTCAGATATCGCAAAGGAGTTTAACATACCGGCTATTTTATTCAGGGAGTTTAAAGGTAAGCTTAAAGGTTCCGGGAGAAGTACGGGTAAATTTGACCTGTACGAAAATCTTGTCAGACTGGATAATTTATTTGATAGTTTTGGAGGGCACAGGCTGGCATGTGGAATAAGGATGGATGTCATAAATTACGGGGCTTTTTATGAGAGTTTAATAGAAATTGCCAGAGAAACATTAACAATTAGCGATATAGAGAAAAAAAACATTTATGATATGGAAATCAGCTTTAAAGAAATAAGAAAGGGAATATCTAAAAATATCAATATGCTCAAACCATTCGGTTATGAAAATCCGAAACCTGTATTTATAACCGGGGATTGTGAAATAGTTGATTTTTCATACATATCTGGGGGAAAGCATGTAAAGTTGAAACTCAAACAGGATGAGATAATAGTTGATGCGCTAATTTTTAAAGCTGATGAAAGAATAAAAACAAAAATAATAAAGAATAAAAAGGTAAATATATTATATAAGATCGAGGAGAATAACTGGGGCGGTTTAAAAACCACGCAACTTATCGTTTTAGACTTATTTTAGATAGTAAGAAAATGTTTTATAATGATGTTTAAAAGTTTTTAAATAAAAAAAGGATTTTAATTAGATGAGTCTAAAAGTTAATGATAAAGCCAGGAATATAAATCCGGATATCGTATATAAGAAACTGGTAAAGAAGATAAAAACCTATAATAATAATCTGGATGAAGCACTGCTCGATAAAGCCTATCAGACTTCAAAGAAATATCATAAGAACCAGTTCAGAAAATCGGGCGAGCCTTATGTAATTCACCCCCTTGAGGTAGCAGGAATTCTTTCAGATATTGAGCTTGACCAGGTATCTATTATTTCTGCAATTTTGCATGATGCTATTGAAGATACCGAGTATAACCTGAAAATGGCAAGGGAGGAATTCGGAGATGAAATTGCAAATATTATAAATGGTGTAACGAAATTAGATAAGATTGTTTTTAACAGCAAGGAAGAAAAGCAGGTAAATAATATCAGGAAGATGATAATCGCTATGTCGGAAGATGTCAGGATAATACTGGTGAAGCTTGCTGACAGGCTACATAATATGCGGACACTTTATTTTCTGGATGAGGCAAAAAGGGAAAAAAATTCAATAGAAACACTTGAGGTTTACGCGCCTATCGCACACAGACTGGGAATATATCAGATAAAATCAGAGCTGGAGGATTTGAGCTTTAAGTATCTCTATCCAAGAGAATATTCAAAAATAAAAAATATGTTTGATGAGAAGCTGGAAGAGAGAAAATCACTTATAAATGAAGCTATAAAAATAGTTAATAAAAAATTAAAAGAGGTAAATATCTCAGCAGATATTAGTGGCAGGATAAAAACTTATTACAGTGTTTATAACAAAATTACGAAACAGAACAGAAAATTTGAAGATATTTATGACATTATAGCAATAAGAATTATAGTTAATGATGTTAAAAGTTGCTATGAAGTACTGGGCATAATCCACTCTCTCTGGAAGCCTGTTCCCAGCAGATTTAAAGACTTTATTGCAAATCCCAAATTTAATATGTATCAATCTCTACATACGACTGTTATTGGCGTAAAAGGCAAACCTATCGAGATACAGATAAGGACATTTGAAATGCATAAGTTTGCAGAATATGGTATTGCTGCTCATTATAAGTATAAAGAGGGAGATATAAGAAAAATAAGCGAGTTTGATAAAAGAGTTGCATGGATCAGACAGTTACTGGACTGGCAAAAGGAGTTAAAGGACCCCCGGGACTATATGGAATCCTTGAAACTTGATTTATTTGAGGAAGAAGTATTTGTATTTACTCCGAAAGGCAGGGTTGTAAACTTGCCAAGAGGGGCAACTACGATAGATTTTGCTTATCAGATACATACCGATGTGGGACATAATATTATTGGTGCAAAGATAAACGGCAGGATGGCTCCTATAGAAACACTTCTTGAGAACGGGGATATAGTGGAGATTATAGTATCCAAGAGTAAAAAGGGGCCGAGCAGAGACTGGCTTAATATAGTTAAGAGTTCAAGGGCGCGCAACAAGATAAAGCAGTGGTTCAGCAAAGAACAGAGGCAGGAGACATACAATACCGGCAGGGACATAATGTTAAAAATTTTAAGGAAGAACGGGCTTTCTTATAAAAGTGTTCCAATGGAAGTTTTTGACGAAGTAGCAGGAGAAATGAATTTTGAAAAGTCGGAAAGTCTTTTCAGGAATATCGGCTCGCATAAGGTATCAGCGTACCAGGTTTTTACCAGAATAGTAAAGAAACTGAATCAACAGGAAGCGGAAAAGGAATTAAAAGTAGAGGACATCCAGAGAAAAGAAATTGTAGAAAAGGAAAGCACAGGAATTAAAGTTAAGGGAATGGACAAAGTTCTGGTTACTATAGCTAAATGCTGTAACCCTGTGCCGGGAGATAAAATAATAGGTTATATAACGAGGGGCAAAGGAATTTCCGTACACAGAGCTGATTGTACTAATATTAGCACTCTCAAGAAGCTTGAGAATCAAAGGTTTATCGAGGTAGAGTGGGATAAGAAGGCTCCGTATAAGTTTAATTCTGAAATACAGATAGAGGCACTGGATAGAACAAAATTACTGCGTGATATAACAAATGTTATAAGTGAATATGATCTGAATATAATTAGGGCCAATACCCTGAGGGTCAATAAAAGCGGTCATATAAAATTTAGATTTTTAATAGAGATTAATAACAAATATATTTTAAAGGATGTAATCAATAATATAAAGAATGTAGATTCAGTTTATGATGCCTACAGAGTTTTACCCAGAAAATAAATAGCTTTTATTGATTTTAATTGGATTTAAGTTAATATTTTAAAGAACTAAGTTTTTATCTTATTAATTGTTTATTGAATGTAGTAAGAAGAGGAATTTTATTTTTTTAAAAAGTAAGAGTGAAGAATAAATATAAAGGTGGTTAATTTTGAAGTTAAATTCTCCAAGAGGAACAGTAGATTTATATGGTGAGGACATAGATTACAGAAATTTTGTAATAGATACTGCAAGAGAAATATTCAGGGTTTTTAATTATAAAGAAATAATAACACCCTCTTTTGAGTACACCGGTGTCTTTAGCAGAAGTATAGGACAGGATACTGATATCGTACAAAAAGAAATGTATACCTTTAAGGACAAGAAAGGGAGGTCGCTGACACTCAGACCCGAAGGGACAGCATCGATAGCAAGAGCAGTAGTAGGGAATAAATCTATGCTTGAAAATCTTCCGTTGAAGATATTTTATATAGGGAATATGTTCAGATATGAAAGGCCTCAAAAAGGCAGAATGAGGGAGTTCTGGCAAATCGGGGTGGAATCAATTGGTACTGACAGTCCTCTTATGGACGCAGAAGTAATCTGGATCTTGAATTTATTTTTTGAAAAATTAGGGTTTAAAAAACTGGTGCTAAAAGTAAATAGCATAGGATGCGATATATGCAGAAAAGATTTCCTTTTTGAGTTTAAAAAATATCTAAAACCCAGGCTGGACAGCCTGTGCAGTGACTGCAGGAATAGATTTGAAAAAAATGCTCTGAGAATATTTGATTGCAAGAAAAGTGGATGCAGGGAAGTTCTGAAAGATGCACCTTTAATTTATTCATATCTCTGTACTGCATGTAAAGAAAATTTTGAGGAAGTTCTGAACTGTTTGAAAGCGATTAATATAAATTATGTCATAGATTCAAATCTTGTAAGAGGATTTGATTATTATACAAGGACCATATTCGAGGTAATATCGGAGGACCTGAAAAGCGAGCAAAATGCTCTTGGAGGCGGTGGGAGGTATGATAATCTATTAAAGCAGCTTGGAGGCCCTGATATACCGGCAACGGGGTTTGCAGTAGGGATTGACAGGATTGTTCTGCTAATGAAGCAGCTAAATTTAAAGGTTAAAAAAACTGAAGAAAAGAAAAAGATTTATTTAATTACTCTTGATAAAGATTGCAATGTTTATTCTCTAAATATATTAAGGTATCTGAGGGAAACGGGATATATATGTGATATAAATTTCAATAAAAGGAATTTAAAAAAAGAGATAAAATGGGCTGATGAGAATGATTATGATTTTGTCTTTATAATTGGAGAAGATGAAGTTAGAAATAATACTGTAACCATAAAAGACATTAAAAAATTCAAGCAATATGAAATTAAATGGGAAAATGAAAAAGATAAATTAATGGAGATTATAGGAGCTTAATAATGGTTAATTCTATATTTGGTACAAGCATGAGGACAAATCTGTGCGGGGAAATAAACAAAACAAATAAAGGTAAAAAGGTTACTTTAAGCGGCTGGGTTAATAAGCGAAGAGACCACGGCAAGTTAATATTCGTGGATTTAAGAGACTTTTCAGGAATAATACAATTAATCTTTGATTCAAAGATAAACATGAATTCTTACATGATGGCAAGGGATATAAGAAACGAATTTGTAATTAAAGTAACCGGCAGGGTCAGGATGAGGTCAAAGGATACAGTAAATCCATCTATTCCTACAGGGGAAATAGAAATAGTTGTAGAAGATGTAGTTATATTCAGTAAGTCAAAAACACCACCGTTTATGCTTGAAGAAAGAAATAAAGTTGAAGAAAATGTCAGGTTAGAATATAGATACATTGATTTGAGAACAAAGGAAATGCAGGAAAATTTGAGGTTGAGACATAAAATAGCTTCAGCCACACGCAGTTATTTTAATTCCATGGGTTTTCTTGAAATAGAGACACCCATAATGGGAAAGAGTACACCCGAAGGTGCGAGGGATTTTCTTGTGCCATCGAGATTAAATCCCGGCAGGTTTTATGCACTGCCACAGTCACCACAATTATTTAAGCAAATACTAATGTTCTCGGGATTCGACCGGTGCTACCAGATTGCGAGATGTTTCAGGGATGAAGACCTGAGGGCTGATAGGCAACCTGAGTTTACGCAAATAGATTTAGAGATGACTTTTGTAGATGTGGAAGACATCATGAATATTATAGAAGGTTTGTTTGTTTATATATCAAAGGAAGTATTTGATGGAAAGATAAAATCTCCATTTAAGAGGATGACCTGGAAAGAGAGTATGGAAATCTATGGCACCGATAAGCCTGATTTGAGGTTCGGTCTTACAATAAAGGATATTTCGGAAATATTCAAAAAAAGTGAATTAAAAATTTTTAGTGATACTTTGAAAAATAAAAACGGCTGTATAAAAAGTTTAGTAGTGAATGACAGCAAAATTCTTACAAGAAAAGATCTGGATTACATTGTAGAGCTGGCAAAGAAGAGCGGTGCTGGTGGTCTTGTATGGATTAAAGTAGGAGAAGATATGAATTTTCAATCTCCTGTATCCAGGTATCTTTATGAAAATGAAAAAAAAGGTTTAATCAAAGCTTTAAGCTTGAGGAAAGATGATTTATTATTAATAGTCGCGGATGATTTTTTAGTAACCTGTCAGACACTCGGTATAGTTAGAAATTATCTTGCCAGAAAATTAAAACTAATAGATAAAAATAAATTTGAATTTGTGTGGGTATACGACTTTCCCTTATTTGAATGGGATAACAAAGAAAAGAAAATAAGTTCGGTACATCACCCTTTTACAAAACCTGAAGAAGAAACAGAGAAATATCTTGAAAGTGAACCTTTAAAAGTAAGATCAAAGGCTTATGACATTGTATTAAATGGAGAGGAGATAGGCGGAGGATCAATAAGAATAAGTAACCCGGATTTACAGAAAAAAATTTTTAAAATACTGAACATAGATGAAAAAAAAGCAAGTGAAAATTTCGGGTTTTTTGTAAAGGCAATGGAATATGGAATACCACCTCATGGCGGTATTGCCCTTGGTATGGACAGGCTGGTAATGATACTTGCAAAACTTGACAGCATAAGAGAAGTAATTGCATTCCCTAAAACGCAGTCGGCTGTTTGTATGCTGACAGGTTCTCCTTCTTATGTCAGTAAGGAGCAGTTAAAGGAAGTTCATATAAATGTCCTGGATGAAGATAGTTAAGTAGTTAAAAGGAGTAGAAATATATAGCTGATTAAATTCTTAAAAATTGTTTTTTGAAAAAATAATGAATTAGAAGAATACAAATGCGGAAAAATGAAAATTTAGCTTTAAATAGCGGTTTATTGAATAAACAGTTTAATTATGATAGCATAATTTTGGGTACTCTGTTTACGGCGTAACTAAAGTTAAATTTTTGTGCCAACAAATTTACATTGGAAGCCCGGACTTTGGCTGCGGCTTAAATGCCCGCCTTGAGCAGGACTTATAAAACAGTCAAGAGGGCATCCACCTGCAGAGCGCAGGGCGCAAAAAACTTCCTTTGTTACGAGTAAATGGGGTATCCGTTTTGTTATTAAAGTTGATATTCTGATTTTTTAGTTTTAAATATTAATTATAATGGACGTAAGAGAAGTTTTTTTAAAATATTTTGAAAAAAAAGACCATCTGGTATTAAAATCGTCAGGTCTTATACCACATAATGACCCCAGCGTACTTCTAACTACAGCAGGAATGCAGCAGTTTAAGCCATATTATCTGGGGGTTAAAAAGCCACCTTCAAAAAGGATTGCAACAGTTCAGAAATGTTTCAGGACGAGCGATATAGACAAAGTCGGCTATACTGATAAACATCTTACTTTCTTTGAAATGTTAGGTAATTTTTCATTTGGTGATTATTTCAAAAAAGAAGCAATAAAATATTCACTTGATTTCCTTTTAAATGAACTTAAGATTCCTCTGGATAAACTCAGAGTGGCGGTTTTTAATGGCAGTAATGATATAAAAGCTGATCTTGAATCAATCAAATACTGGAAAGAAAATGGTGTAGATGATAATAAAATATACAGATTTGGGAAGGAAGACAATTTCTGGGGTCCTGCAGGAGATACAGGACCATGTGGGCCATGTTCTGAGATATATTATGATTTTGGCGAAGGATATGGATGTGGCAGGAAGGATTGTAGCCCAAAATGTGAATGCAACAGATTTTTTGAAATCTGGAATCTTGTTTTTACCCAGTATAATTATGATGGTAAAAAGTACAGCGAGCTTCCACAGAGAAATATAGATACGGGAATGGGTATGGAAAGGATAATGGCAGTTATTGAAGGAGTACCTTCTGTTTTTAAAACATCTTTATTTTCAGAGATAATTAAGAAAATAGAAGAATTATCTGATGAAAAAAGCAGGAAAAACGAACAGGAATTTGAAAGAAGCCTCAGAATAATAGCTGACCATATAAGGGCTATATATTTTTTGATTTCGGATGGAGTAGTAACTTCAAATGAAGGAAGAGGATATATTTTAAGAAGAATAATCAGAAGATGCATAAGGTTTGGAAGATTGATAGGGATAAAAGACTATTTTTTAAATGATATAGGTGAACTGGTAATAAAAAGTTATTCTAAATGGTATCCAGAACTTTTAGATAAGAAAGACTTTTCATTTAAGCTGGTTAGTGACGAAGAAAAGAGGTTTACAAAGACATTAAAGGAAGGAAACAGAGTCTTGATCCAGAAAGTCAGGGAAATCAAAAAAGCCAGTGGTAAATTCATTGATTCCAGAGATGCATTTAAATTATATGATACTTTTGGTTTCCCGGTAGAGCTTACCAGAGAAATACTGGGTGAGAATAAAATAGATATAGATTTGAAAAAATTTGATGATTACATGAAAGAGCACGTCAGGAAATCAAAAAATAAAGAATTGGTTGATAAAAAGGTAGATAAGGATATAGGAATTTATAATTCAATAAGTAAATATATTGAAGTGGAGTTTATGGGATATCAAAAAAGTAATATGAAAACGGTTATAGAAAAAATAATAAAATCCGATAAAGATAATAATAAAATTTTTGCTTCAAAACTGATTGAAGGCGATGAGGGTGAAATTATTTTAAAGGAAACTCCTTTTTATGGAGAAAAAGGAGGCCAGATTGGTGATAGGGGTGTTATAGCAAAGAATAATAAGAATATTTTCAAAGTTCTGGATACTTTTATACCGGTTGAAGGTGTTTACTCGCATAAAGGAAGTATTAAAAAAGGCGAGTTAAGGGTTGGAGATAAAGTAAACGCAGAAGTTGATTGCGGCTTCAGGAAGAATGTAAGCAGGAATCATACCGCAACGCATATTCTTCACTGGGCTTTAAGGACAATGTTTGGAAATGAAGTCAAACAGGCAGGCTCTTTTGTAGGGGAAGATAGGTTTAGATTTGATTATTCTATTTACAATCCTCCATCTGAAAATGAAATAAAGAAAATAGAAAGAATTGTAAATGAAAAAATACAGAAAGATGACCCTGTGAGATGTTTTGAGACTACGAAAGAATTTGCTGAAGAGTTAGGGGCGATGGCTTTGTTTGATGAAAAATATGGTAAGTTTGTAAGAGTTGTTGAGATAAACAATTATAGCAGAGAGCTCTGCGGGGGTATTCATGTGCAGAGGACGGGGGAGATCGGATTATTTAAAATTATATCTGATTCAGGCACCGGGGCTAATTTGAGAAGGATTGAAGCATTAACCGGAATCCATGCATACGAATATACTGAAGAGAAAGAAAAGATATTAAGGAATGTTTCCGCAAGTCTGGAAGTTGATGAAAGCAGGGTACCGGAAACACTGAAAAAGTTAAAGGAAGATGCCATAAAGAAGGAAAATGATTTAATATCACTGGAAATGAGAATTGCAAAAAGAGAAATAATAGATAAGTCAGGATATAAGCCTTCAGACACCTCCCTGAAAATAATTGATTACGATTTTTCCAGGTCAGGATTATTATCAGATATGGGGGTAAACGATATCGGAAAAGTTGGAGACTGGACCAGGGATTATTTTAATGGTCGAAATACTTTCATAGTTTTTGGCAGTATTATTAATGGAAAATCAGTTTTAATACTTAGCTCAACGAAAGATCTTGTGGATAGGGGTATAGATTGTGGCAGGATTGCTAATGAATTAAGTAAAGAGATTAAAGGCGGAGGCGGAGGGAAGCCTCACTATGCGCAGATGGGTTTTGATGCTAAATATTTAGAAAAGGCAATAGAAATGGTAAAGAAAAGAGTTTTGAATATATTGGAAAGCAAGGAGAAGAAAAAATAGCAAAAATGAGAATCCTTGGGCTTGATATAGGAGATAAAAGAATAGGTATTGCGGTTTCAGACGAGTCGGAAGTAATATCAGTACCGGTAGAAGTAATAGATAATGATGAAAAAACAGAAAAATTGCTTGAAAAAATTATAGATAAATATAATGTAAAAAAAATAATTGTCGGTATTCCTTATACGTTAAAAGGGGAACTGGGGAGTCAGGCAAAAAGGGTTATTGCCTTTATTGATAATACAGTTAAAAAAATTGGCGTAGAAATAGATTACTATGATGAAAGATATACTTCAAGGATACCACTGAGATATCATAGCAGGCGCATTAGAAAAAAGGATATTGATAAATACTCGGCAAGTATAATACTTCAGGATTATCTAAACAGAAATTATAAAAACAATAAGCAGAAAAATAATCCAGATTTATGAAAAATGTGAGAGAAAAAAAAATAGATAATATAAAAAATAGATATAAAAAAATATTATTGGTTTTTCTAGAAGTTTTACTTTTAGTTGCTCTGTCGGCCGTAACAGTTTCCTGCATGTTTTTGAGTGATGACGATGAAGTTGAAACTGTATCACATGCAGATGTTGAGTTTGAAATAAGAGAGGGGATGACCCTGAAAGAAATTTCTGTTCTTCTGGAGGAGAAAAATATTATAGACAATGCATTCTTATTTACTTTATTTGTTGAACAAAAAGGAAAAGAAGGAAGCCTTTTACCCGGTGTTTATACAATGAAGACAGGTTCCGAATATAAGGAAGTATTAACTAAAATAACAACAGGTGAACCTGTCATAACTTATAAATTTACTATTCCGGAAGGTTTTACGGTAAAAGAGGCAATAGAAAGGATATCAGAAGAAATACCATTTGTGGAATATGAAGAGTTTGAGCCGGTAGAAGATATAAGTAATTATAATTACGACTTTTTAGAGGGGGCTTCTACTCTGGAAGGATTCTTATTCCCAAAAACATATGAAATAACTATAGACTATAAACCAAAAGATATTATCGAGATGATGCTGGCGCAGTATCAGGCGGAGACAGGAAGCCTGGATTATTCTTATGCGGAGAGTAAAGGCCTTTCCAGATATGATGTTTTGAAGATAGCTTCAATGGTTGAAAGAGAAGCTTATATACCGGAGGAGAGAACTTTTATTTCAGCAGTTATTCATAATAGACTTGATATAAGCATGAAACTGGATATTGATGCTGTTTTATGTTATTACCTTGATAAGTGGGAAGAAGGTTTGACTAATGATGATAAAAATACTGACTCCCCGTATAATACTTATATGTATGCAGGTCTCCCGCCAACACCTATCTGTAATCCGGGTATTGCATCAATTGACGCTGCGCTTCATCCTGCCGATGTTGACTATTTATATTTCGTAGTAACTGATAGTGAAAAGCATATACATTCTTTTTCATCTAATTTAGAAGAGCATGAAGAAAATAGAAGTAGAGCAGAATAATTTTTTAGAATTATACCTCAAAGAAAGAATAATTTTAGATGATCTTATAAAAAAAGCACGAATAGAAAAGATACCTGTATTAAGTAAAGATACAGGCAGGATGCTTGAGTTAGTATGCATTACTGTAAAACCTGAAAATGTTTTGGAAATCGGTTGCGGTATAGGATTTTCTTCTTACTTTATAATAAAGCATTTAGAGAAAGGAAATTATACAGGCATAGATTTAAATAAAGAAAGAGTAAGAAGAGCCGAAAAATTTATTAAAAGCAATTTTCCAGGCAGGAATTATAGTTTTATAGCAGGGAATGCATTAAAGATTATTCCGGAGATTAAAAATAAATTTGACATGGTCTTTATTGATGGAGCGAAGTACGAGTATCCCTTATATTTTAAAACACTTGAAAATAAGCTAAATCCAGGAGCTCTGGTAATAGCAGATAACATATTTTATAAGGGCATTATATTTAAAAAGAAAATATGCAAACATGATTTTAATAGTGTAAATGGAATAAGAGAATATATAAAATGTATAACAGGCAGTAAATGCTTTAAAAGTTATTTTTTTGATATTGGAGACGGAATATCAGTTACTAAATTTTTAAGTGGCTGTCATAAAAAAAATGTTAAGAAATAAAAAAATACCCGAACTAATGGTTCCTGCTAAAAATTTAAACGTACTTAAGTATGCAGTTAATTATGGAGCAGATGTTGTTTATGTAGGAGGAAAAAAATTTAATCTTAGAAGCGCAAGGGGTAATTTTACTATTGATGAGTTAAAAGAGGGTGTAAGTTATGCGCATGAGCATGGGGTAAAGGTTTATTTTACCCTTAATTCCATATTAGACGAAAATGAGATTACAGGTTTCAGGGAATATTTAAAGAAGCTAAAGAATATTAATATTGATGGGATTATAGCAGCTGATTTTGGAGCTATAGAAATTATAAAAGAAATTCTACTTGAAAAAGAAATACATATAAGTACCCAGGTTAATTTGAATAATCACAAAGCAATAAATTTTTTTGAGAAAATGGGGGTTAAAAGAGTAAATCTGGCAAGGGAAGTTAGTTTCCCGGAGTTAAAAAAAATTATAAAAAGAACAAAAGTTGGAATAGATGTTTTTGTCCATGGCGCATTATGCATATCTTACTCCGGGAGGTGCATGTTAAGCAAGTATATGGAAGGTCGTGATGCGAATAAGGGAGAATGTGTATACTGCTGCAGGTGGAAATATTATTTAATGGAAGAGAAAAGGCCAAATGTGTTTTTCCCTGTAGAGCAAAACAAAAAAGGTTCATTCATTTATAATTCAAGGGATTTGTGCCTTCTGGCAAGGTTAAAAGAACTGACAGATGCAGGTGTTAGCGCTTTTAAAATAGAAGGAAGAATGAAAACTGAGAATTATGTAAGTGCTACAACATGGGTCTACAGAAAGGCGCTTGATTACATAAAACAGAATAAATATGATGATAAAGCAATAGATTATCTGAAGTCTGAAATTGAAAAATGTTCTCACAGGAATTTTACAGAGGGTTTTATGTTTTTGAAAGATAAAAAGGAACTTGAGGATAATGACAATGTGGGTTACATAAACAAATATAGATTTGTAGGCACATTTTATGGTTACAATAAAAAATATGATGGAACTGTGATAAATGTAAAAAACCAGTTCAAGCTGGGGGAAGTTATGGATATATCACAACCTTATATGGACCCTGTGAAATTCGGCATAAAGAAGATGTTGTCGGCAAAAGATGAGACTGAAATTAAGTGTGCTAATCCAAATGATTTAGTAATAATATGCGGAACTGGCAGAGTAAATCCCTTCTCTATTTTTAGAATTAAGTCTTAGAATCAAAATATTAGATAATCAAAAATATCCAGCTTAACAAAATAATATTTATTTATAATCAAAATTAATCCAAAACAGGTTTTTAAGCAATTAGATTATAAATAAAAAATAAAAATGTATAATAAAATTCATATAAATCTAAAAAGTTGAAAATATAAAAAAATTTTAGTATTATTATAATAATTAAATTAAGAGATATATGATTGAAAATGTTAAGACATACAGAATAGTTTCTTCGGGCAGGGTTCAGGGTGTAGGATTCAGGTTCTATGTAGAATCAATTGCCGAAGAATACGGAATCAAGGGGTATGTAAGAAATATTGCTGGTGGAAGAGTTGAAACAGTATGCCAGGGAGAAGAGAAGAGCCTGGATAACTTTATAAAAAAAGTTAAAAAGGGTCCTTCTTTCTCTCTCGTAACTGATACAAGGATTGAAGTAATTAATGATAGTAAAGAATACAGTAAATTTGAAATAAGATATTCTCAGTATTAATGTAAAATATAAAATAGCAAAAAATATTGTTTAAAAATATGATTAGCGCAAAAACAAGTGTGGTGGCTTTAATTGGAAATCCAGTAAGAAAAAGCTTCTCTCCTTGCATACATAATTATTTTATAGAAAAATATTCTATTGATGCTGTATATATTGCATTTGAACTAAAAGAAGAAAATTTAAAGAATGCATTTAATGGTGCAAAAAAACTCGGATTTAAAGGCTTAAATGTAACCATGCCTTTTAAAGAAGAAGTATTCACCATGGTTGACAAAAATGACACCATAGCTTCGGCTATAAGTTCTGTAAATACGGTTAAGTTTGATTTTAAAAAAGAAACTGCGGCAGGATTTAATACGGATGTTGGGGGTTTCTTAAAATCGCTTGATAAGAAAAATTTTAAATGGAATGAAAGCAACTGCCTTGTTATAGGAGCAGGAGGCGCTGCAAGAAGCGTAATATATGGTTTGATTTTAAAGAAAGTAAAAAAAATATGGATATATAACAGGACACAGAAAAAGGCAAGCGAGATAATAAAAGATTTTAAGAGTTTCAAAAGCAGTATAATTGAGACTCTTGATAATATTGATAGTCTTAGCAGTAAGATAGAAAATATTAATTTAATTGTTAACTGCACACCACTTGGCATGTATGTGAAAGAATATAAAAGCATTATGCCGTTGCCAGAAAATTGGAATCTAAAAGGAAAGTTTATTTTTGACCTGGTTTATAACCCTGTTAATACATTATTAATAAAGAAAGCAAGAAGAGAGGGCGCAGAAGTTGTAGAAGGTATTGATTTACTTGTGAACCAGGCTGCGTTATCCTTTAAAATATGGTTTGGAATAATGCCAGAAGATAAATACATAGATAGTATAAAAAATAGGATTTTAAGGGATATGACAAAAGTAAATTAAAATAATAAAATATTAAAGATATAATAATAAAAGAAAGGGTATTGATAAGGATAAAATGAATATTGATGATATTTTAATTGAGGCAATAAATATGAAAGCTTCTGATGTTCATATTGTATGTGTGCTGCCTCCTATATTAAGAATACATGGAAAACTGGTAAGAATTGAAGAGTTTGGTAATATTACACCTGAGATATCAGAAAAGATTTTAACGCAGATATTAAATGATGAGCAATTAAAAAGGCTTGAAGAAAAACGTTCAGTTGATTTTTCATACTCACTGACGGGCCATGGAAGATTTAGGTGTAATTATTATTATCAGCGAAATACACTTGCCGGTGCTTTTAGACATATATCAAGAGATATTCCAACTATTGAAGAGCTTAGTTTGCCTACCCAGGTTAAAGAATTTGCAACATATCCCAGAGGGCTTGTTCTTATTACAGGTCCTACCGGTAGTGGGAAATCAACTACTCTGGCTTCAATAATTGAAATGATCAATCAAAACAGGTATGAAAACATTATAACTGTAGAAGACCCTATAGAATATTTGTTCAGGCATGAAAAAAGTGTCATATCACAGAGAGAGTTACTGGCAGATACTTATTCATTTTCCGATGCTTTAAAATATGTCTTAAGAGAGGATCCTGATGTTATAATGGTCGGGGAAATGAGGGACTTAGAAACAATATCCCACACATTAACAGCAGCAGAGACAGGGCATCTTGTTTTTTCTACTCTTCATACACAGGATGCGCCACAAACAGTAGATAGGATAATAGATGTATTTCCAACACATCAGCAGAGACAGGTAAGAGCACAGCTGGCAGGTACACTGAAGGCAGTACTGGTACAGCAACTTCTCCCTACTATAAGTGGGGATGGGAGATTACCTGCAACTGAACTTATGTTTGTTAATTCTGCAGTAAAAACTATGATAAGGGAAGAAAAAACTCATCAGATTTATTCAGTTATGCAGGCAAGCGGAAGGAGAGGAATGATAACAATGGATGCATCGCTGGTAAATCTTTACAGGGCAGGAAAAATTTCGCAAAAACTTACACTGGAAAAGGCGCATGATGCAGAAGAAGTAAAAAGGATGATTAGTAATTTGTAAAACTATTTAAAATGAATTAAAAATAAAGGGTATTATAAATATGACTGAATATAATTACACAGTTAAAAGTTCAAAAGGTGATATGTTAACAGGTTTTATTGATGCGGATAATCAGGAGATTGCTGTATCAAATCTTAAAGGCATGGGTTATTTTATTATAAGTATTAATAAAATAAAAGAAGATAAAATAACCAAAATGAAAAATACAAAAATAAGTTTCAGTTTTTTTGAACGTATTAAAACAAAAGATTTAGTAATTTTTACCAGGCAGTTTTCTACTTTAATATCTTCAGGAATGTCACTTCTTGAATCACTTACTGTACTTGAAAAACAGACTGTAAATAAAAAGTTAGTAAAAATTATTACAGAAGTCAGGTCAAGCGTAGAGTCAGGGCACTCTGTATCAGAATCACTTGAGGAGCATAAAAATATTTTTAGCAATTTATATATTAGCCTGGTAAGAGCAGGAGAAGCAGGTGGTGTACTGGACAGGACTTTAACTGACCTTGCAAACTTTCTTGAAAGGGAACAGGAAATAAGTTCAATGATAAAAAGTAAGACAGCTTACCCAAAGTTTATTTTTGTTTTTGCTATAGTTATAACGTTTGTAATAATATTATTTTTGGTACCAACTTTTGAAGAAATATATGCAGACCTTGGTTCTGAGCTACCTTCAATTACACAGGCAGTAATATCTATCGGAAAGTTGCTTAAGAATGTTTATTTTTACGTTATTCTGGCAGTAGTAATATTTGGGGGAAGATATTTATTTAAAAAGTTTGCGAAATCTGACAAGGGCAGACATATTATTGATAAAATAAAGATAAGTTTGCCTAAATTTGGAGATCTTTTCTCAAAGATGGCATTTGCAAGATTCAACAGGCACTTCGGGGTATTACTTTCTACCGGGGTCCCTATATTAAATTCCCTGGAAATTGCAAAAGGAGTTGCTGATAATGTACTTGTTGATGAAGCGCTTGAAAAAATAAAGCTGAGCATAAGAGAAGGGGAAAATATTTCCGGACCTATGTCAGAAATGCCTATATTCCCTCCTATGATGGTACAGATGATAGGAGTAGGAGAGAGAACCGGTACCCTTGACAGTATAGTCAATAAGGTTGCAGATTTTTACGATGATGAAGTTAAAAGGGGTATCGAGGCTGTGGTTGCTTTACTTGAACCTATGATGCTTATGCTCGTAGCACTCCTTGTCGGAACGATTGTTATAGCAATGTATCTTCCAATGTTTAATATATATGCGGCAATGCAATAAGTAAAAATTAAATTTAATTATGATTATGGAAAGTACAAAATTAAAGTTAAAAAATAAATATAATGATGGGGATAATAATATAGAAGATATAAAAGAGTTATGGAGATTACCTGTAGAAAATTTAATCAGGATTTATAAAAAACGCAATAATCCTGAATTATTGGATTTGATAGTAAAAAAAACGGAGAGACTTGCGTATAAAATTTCAGGTAGTTTTAAAAACATACAGGTTGAAAGAAAAGATATACAGCAGGTTGCGCTTACTGCACTAATAATAGCTGTAAACAGGTTTGAGCCGGAATCAAATATTAAATTTTCTACTTTTGCTTTTCATTACATTAAAGGTGAAATCCTACATTTTATAAGAGATTCAGGATTAATAAAAAAACCTAGATGGTTATGGAAATTAAATAAAATATTCAGTGAATATGTAAGTTATTATGAGATGGAAAATGGTCGTTATCCTACTATCCAGGAAATATCCGGGGGTATAAATATTTCCGTGAAAGGAATTAATGAATTTTTAAAGGCAAGAGAATCTTTATTTTATAATAATAGTCAGGATAAAAATGAAAAAGAAATTGGTTTTAGCTATGACAGGGGCTTAATAAAATCAAAAGAATATAAAAGTTTTGAACTTGTGCTGGAAGATAAAATAATATTATGGGATGCTATAGAAAGGTTATGCAGTTTAAATAGAAAAATTCTGGTATTAAGTTATTTCCTTGGCTTCAGTCAGAAAGAAATAGGCGAAAAAGTAGGTATTTCGCAGAAATCCGTATCAAGAAAGATAAAAGAAAGCATAAGCGCATTAAAAGAATATCTTACATAAAATTGTTACTGCATTTTTTTATATAAACTTTTTTAAACCATTTAATACAGATTAATTAAACCAGATTCATTTAATTTCTTTACTTTAATATCATATAATAAAAAAATAATGATTTATGTATGAATATAATAATATAATTTTTTTATTTTAAAAATATTAATATAATGTTATTATGTTATATAATTTAAAATAAGATAATTAAGTTAATAAATAATTAAGTTATATATATACTTATTTATATATTAATGTCTAAAATAATTAATTATGGGTATAATATAAAAATGTACAATAAATAAATAATTTTTTTACTAATAAAGGAGGTAAGAAATGAAATCGTTGTACAGACATATGCACAGAGATGAAAAAGGATTTACACTGGTAGAACTTATGATAGTTATCATAATCCTTGCAATCCTTACCGCTATAGCAGTACCAAGCTATATGGTTTTAAGAAACAGGGCAAGGGTAGCGGCGGCACAGAGCGAAATGAAAAACATAGCTACAGCACTTGAGATGTTTAATGCAGACTGGGATAGATATCCAGGTGATGGCGACTGGATAGAAGAGCTGGAGGGTGATGGTGGTACTTTTAATACAGATAACAATGCATATATGGATCCGGTACCTACTAAAGACCCGTGGGCTGCAAATTATTCTTACGCTGTTGGTGCTGACCCGTTTGATACATATACATTAACATGTACGGGTGCAGATCCTGATATAGTAATAGTAACAGGTCAGCTGCAATAGTAGTTATTTGTTTGTTAATTAAATGGATAACTGGAATATATCTTTAATAAAGATATATTAAATAAAAAAGGTTGAAATTGAGAGGTAGTTTATCTACCTCTCAATTTTATTGTATTTTAGAGGCAGTCTTTATTTTTTGACTAAAAAGAAATAAAATGTTATTATCAAAAAATAAAAAAAATTATATAAGTTTATATTATTAAAATATTAAGGTTATATAAAAAAAAATTTTTTTTAAATTATTATTCAATTATAATAAATATAGCAATATAATAGAAAAAATATAGATTTGCAGGCTTTAAATAAAATAGCAAATAAGTAATAAATGAAATGGCAATAAATAAAGTATTTTTTTATATAATATTTATTATTCTTGGCCTTGCTGCAGGTAGTTTTCTGGGAGTAGTTGCCTACAGGCTACCGCGTAAATTATCTATTGTAAGGCCGCGTTCTTTTTGCCCTAACTGTAAGAGAGAAATTCCTTTTTATGATAATATTCCTGTAATTTCTTATATAATACTCAAAGGAAGATGCAGGTATTGCAAAAAAAAGATACCTCTAAATACTCTTCTAATAGAGGTAATAACAGCTATAGTATTTGTATTAAATTATATTTTCTTTGGGCTCTCCATAAAAACAATAAGCGGTATTATTCTGTGTAGTGTTCTAATTCTTATATCTTTTATTGATATAGAATTTCAGATAATTCCAAATGTTATGATATTTCCTTTTTCTCTTGCGGGACTGGCATTTAGCATTTTTTTAAATCTGGAAAGATGGTGGATGCCCTTTGCTTACAGTGCAGGTGCATTTTTATTTATGCTTATAATTCATCTTATATATCCGCGTGGAATGGGAATGGGTGATGTAAAATTAAGTTTTATGTTAGGAGCATTTCTTGTTAGAAATGTTATACCTGCACTGTTTCTAGGGTTTCTGGCAGGTGCCATATATGGAGTATTATTAATTATAATAAAAAAGAGAAAATTACGTCAGGTAATATCATTCGGACCGTTTATTTCCATTGGAAGTATAATAGCTTTATTTTGTGGCGATAATATTTTAAAATGGTATGTAAGTTTTTTAAAATAAAAGAGAGTGATTTAAATGATAGCGGTCGGGTTAAATTTAAGTTCGTCAGTTATTAATATTGTTGAACTTTTAAAATTAAGGAATGGCTTTGCTGTAAAGAGGATGGCAAGAGCTGAAGTGCCATCTGAATTTGTGGTAAAAGGAGAGGTTCATAATATTCATGATTTTTCAGAAAGCTTAAAAGAAATATGGAGAAAGAATAAAATTTCAGATAGAAAAGTATTTATTGGAATTGCGAACCAGAAAGTAATAGCCAAGGAAATAAGAATACCTGTTATAAATGATGATGAAATAAAAAATTCTATTCAGTATCAGATTAATGATTTTATCCCGATACCTAAAGACAACATTATATATGATTATTATATAGTAGAAAAAAAAGAAGACCACTCAAGAATAATGCTTGTGGGAGCAATGAAAAGCATGATTGATGATGTGGTTTCCAGCTTTAAGGCAGCAGGTCTAATTGCGCAGGCAATTGATTTAAACTGTTTTGCATTATACAGAACATTAAACTATATTAAGGGGCTTGAAAAAAATAATAAGGATGAAAAAAACAAACAAAAAGCTTTTTGTGCTGTAAATCTTGGTGTTGATATTTCTATAATTGAAATGATTGAGAATGACAATTTAAAGTACCCAAGATTTACATCTACTTCATTAAGGAATTTCCTTGATGAGATTTCCAAAGAGACAAAGAAAGATAATAAGTCTTGCGAAGAGACTTTATTAAAATTTGATTTCAAATCTCTGGTTGTTGGTAAAAATGTTGTAGAAAAAAAGAAAAGTGAAGCAAAAGATTCTTTTATTAAGTCTGATGAAAAAAGTGATAAAAAAGCTGACAAAGATGATGGTAAAGATAAATCCGAGAGCAATAAAGTTGAAGAAATAATGAAAAAAACTGCTGATAGATTTATAGGAGAAATTAAATTGTCAATAGAACATTTCCTTCAGGAAAATCCTAAATCAAGTCTGGGGAAGATAATTTTAACTGGTGAGTATATGAAAAATATTGATAGATATATAGAACAGGAAATAGAATATAAAGTTGAGCTTTTAAACGTAACTGATTATTTTTCCTTAAAGAACGTTAAAATTGAATCTGGCTTTGGCAAAGAAGATGAAAGCTATATTCTTGATCCTATAGCTGTAGGTATGGCACTGAGAGGTTTAAATCAATGAACACTATAAATCTTCTTCCTAAGGAAGAGAAAGTTAGAGATGTAAGAAGTATAATGATTACAGCGATACTGGTAATAATGGCTATACTATTGGTATTGATGGCTGTTTTTTCATTTATTGTATATATGGCTAATAGCAATCTTACACCAGAGCTGGATAATTACAGAAGAGTAAATATGCTGACGGCAAATTACGTTAATAAATTGGAATCATATGATAAATTCAAATCAAAAGTAACTGAAAAAGAAGATGTTATAGAATATTTGACGGATAAAGAGATAATATGGTCTGATGTATTATGTGATTTTACTGAGGTTATGCCAGAAAATACTTATATTAATTACATAGAGGGAAATGGTGAAAGTTTTTATACTTTTCTTTCAGAACTTAATGAATTAAAACCTGAAGAAGTAGAAAAGATAAGGTATTTCAATATTATAGGATATGCTCTTGATAACACGGATATATCAAAGTTAATTGTTATGATAAGGAATATGGATGATGTTGGTGATGTAACTATTAGTAATATTAGTAAGGATTACATAACAGAATCTAATTTAGAAGTATTATCGTTCAATATCAATGCTTATATTAATATTGAACCATATCTGGAAAAAATGAAGAAGGAAAAAACTGAAACAGAGGAAGGGGAGGCAGGAGAAGAAGGTCTGTTAGAAGAGGAATTGGAAGTTTTAGAATAGTAACAAAATATTTTTTATTTAATTATGAGCATAAAACTAAAAATAATTCTTATAATTATAATTTTATTATTAATCATTATTCTTGGTATTTTTGTTGTTTTCCCAAACGCTTCTTCCAGTATTAATAAAACTAGTGAAATACAAAATGAAAAGGAAAAAAACAAGGCATTAAATGCAAGACTGGATGAGCTTCTTATCATAAGAGATGAATATTCTTTAATTGATGCCGAATATCAAAAATACTCGTTACAACTGCCATCTGAAAATGATATAAGTATCTTTACGAATGAGGTATACGATATTGCAAATTATTCAGGTGTAGAAATTTATTCTATCGATTATAGTGATGGTGCTGCAAATGAAGAAGATGAAAAGTTAGGATTGTCTTTAATTAGAGCTAACATGGTAATTGAAGGCTCTTACTACGATATAGTAAATTTTTTGAGTGCTCTTGAAAGAATCCCAAGAATAATAAAAATTGATAGTATAATATTACAGACAGCGCAAGACAACTACGAAAGTATAACAGCTAACATAAGAATAAGGTTATATTATAAAACTTAGATTTGATTATTTAAAATTTAAACAAAAAATAATGATAAATAGAAAGAGAATTAAAAATAATAAAAATATATCAAAGCCGGTAATAGCTTTTATATCCTTATTATTCTGTGCAGTTATGATTACATGTATTTCGGGTTGTTCTATTTTTGGTTCTATAAAAGGCGCATTTAGCGGAGAAGAAGATAGCATTGAAGTTCCTGAAATAGAGATAGACGATGGTGAGATTAAAGAAATAAGTGGAAGTGAAGAAAATATAAAGAAAAGCTATGTAATTGAGAACGAAATAAGTCTTATTGATGCTTCAGCAAGAAACCCATTTAAGCCATTTTATATAAAAGAAGAAGAAGAAGAAGAAAATATACTTACGCTTAAAGGGATATCAAGAAAAGATGGCATGGAATATGCTGAATTAGATTTTAATGGTTATACTTATAATTTGAGGGAGACCGAAACAATTTCAGATATTTATCTGGTCCAGGCAATAAATATTGATTCTGTGGCATTGTTAAAAGGTGATGAAATTGTAACATTGTACATTGGTATTCCTGTATATGATTAAAAAGGTGTTTTAAAGTTGAAATTTCTAACCGCTGGTGAGTCTCATGGCAGGTATCTTTCTGGAATTATAGATGGATATCCTTCTGGTGTCAGAGTTAATATAGATTTTTTGAATAAGGAGCTTTCCAGAAGGCAGGTGGGGTTTGGTAGAGGCGCAAGGATGTCCATAGAAAATGATACACTGGAAATAATTTCCGGTGTAAGGAAAGGAAAGACCACAGGATCGCCGATATCTTTTATTATAAGAAATAGGGACTGGGATAACTGGAAAAAGATAATGGATGTAAATCCTCCTGCCGAGGGTGAAGATGATATTATAGCTGGAGTTTTGCTAAACCCCAGGCCTGGGCACGCAGATTTAAATGGTTATTTAAAGTACAGGCTTAATGACATAAGAGATGTGATAGAAAGAAGCAGCGCAAGGGAAACAGCATCAAGGGTTGCTGTTGGCGGATTTGCAAAATTATTACTTGTACTATTTGGAATAAGGATATTTAGCTATGTATACCAGATAGGAAATGCTGTATTAAGTGATGAATTAAAAGTTGAAAAAGTAAGTAAAAAAATCTTAGAAGAAATTGAATCTTCAGAAGTGAGATGCCCTGATAAGAAAATTAGTTTGAAGATGAAGGAAGAAATAAAAAAGGTAATTAAAAATGGAGATAGTGTTGGGGGGAGATTCAGAGTCGTTGCCACAGGAGTACCTCCTGGTCTTGGATCGTATTCACAGTGGGACGAAAGAATAGACAGTAAAATAGCAATGTTATTTATGAGTATCCCTGCAGTAAAAGCTGTTGAAATTGGCGATGGTTTTAATGCTCCCAATATTACCGGAACTATTTTTCATGATAAAATTTACTATAAAAAAGGTTCAGGTTTTTACAGAAAAACAAACAGAGCGGGAGGCATAGAAGGTGGAATTACAAACGGCGAGCCTGTTGTTATAGGGGTTAGCATGAAACCAATACCAACAACCTCCAGGGGCCTCCGTACAGTAAATATAAAGACAAAAAAAACTTCGACAGGTCTTAAGGAAAGGTCTGATGTATGTGTTGTTCCTGCTGCATCAGTTATTGGTGAGTCAATGTTATCAATAGCTATTTTAAATGAGATACAGGAAAAGTTTGGCAAAGATAATATAGATGAGATTTTAGAAAATTATAATAATTATAAAAAATATCTCGAGATAATTTAATATGGTATGGATTATAAAAATATATCACTTATAGGTTTTATGGGTTCCGGGAAATCTACCGTCGGGAGGATTCTTGCAGATAAAAAGAGTTTTTTATTTATTGATATTGATAGGCTGATTGAATTAGAAGAAGATAAGAGTATAAAAGATATATTTAAAATAAACGGGGAGGATTATTTTAGAGATTTAGAATCAAAAGTAATAAAGAAAGTTTATTTAAATAATCACTGTATCTTTGCTTGTGGGGGCGGTGTTGTAAATAGAGAGAAAAACATGAAAATTATCAGGGGGAATAGTATTGTTATATATTTAAAAGTTTCCCCTGATAATGTTTTTATTCGTTTAAAGGATGCAGAGGATAGGCCATTGATTAATGTTAAGGATAGAAAAGATACTATAATAAAATTGATTGGAAAAAGAGATAAACTTTATACAAGATATGCCCATATGATTGTAAATAATGATTATAATGACCCCTACAGGACTTCAGAAGAGATATTAGCGCGACTTTAAGATTGAACCACATTATAATAGATACTTAAATAGTTTAAATCAAATGAAAATTATTAAAGTAAAAACAGAATTAAAGAATTATTCCGTATATATTGATGTAAAATTTAATAGTTTCCTTCCGTCATTGATAAAAGAGGAATTTGCAAATTGTGAGAAAATAGTCCTTGTAACAAATGACAAAGTATTTGATATATACAAAGATACTTTAAAAAATACACTTGAAAAATGTAGCATGCCCTACGAGATTGTACTAATAAGAGATGGTGAAGAATTTAAAAATTTAGAAAGTGTTGATTATATATATAGCAGATTGATCGGATTTAATATACACAGAAATGATGTTATTGTGGCATTCGGTGGAGGTGTGGTGGGAGATATTGCAGGATTCGCAGCGGCTACATTCCATAGAGGAATAAGACTTATCCAATGCCCGACAACTATAATAGGTCAGGTTGATAGCAGTATAGGTGGTAAAGTTGGAGTTAACTATCGTAAAATAAAAAATATAGTGGGTAGTTTTTACCAGCCTGATAGTGTTTTGATTGACCCTGATTTTAACTATACACTAGATGAGGGCCAGATTATAAACGGTCTTGGAGAGGTTGTAAAATACGGTATAGTATTTGATAGGAAAATACTTGATAAGCTTGAAGAAATTATAAGCTACGAAAATAATGATAGATTGTTTAAGCTGGTCAGAAAAGAAGAATTCAGAAATATTATATACAGATGTTCTTATTTAAAAGTAAAGGTTGTTGAAAAAGATGAATTTGACACTGGTTACAGGAATTTATTAAATTTTGGGCATACATTGGGCCATTCAATAGAAAATGTTTTTAATTTGAGGGATATAAACCATGGGAAAGCTATAAGTATTGGCATGATAATAGCGATTGATATATCAATTTCCCTGGGGCTGCTAAAAGCTGAGGTTAAAAGTAATATAATAGGGTTGTATAAAAAGCTAAAACTGCCCTACAGGTTACCTGAGATAGATACAGGTAAAATCATTGATGCAATAAAGTATGATAAAAAATTTAAGTCATCGCAAAATAAATTTGTTCTTCTTAAGGCAATTAACAAACCAATATTTTATCATAACCTTGAGAAGAGTTTAATTATTGATAATGTTAAAAAAAGTATGTATAATTAAATGAAAATATATATTAATAATATATTAAATATATTTTTAAAATTATGTGATAAGGTCTTCACAATAAATTTTATTTAAATAATTAAATATTTTGCTAACAGGAAAGAGAAATGAAAAAGGTTATAGTAATTAATGGTCCAAATTTAAATTTATTGGGCAGTAGGGAGAAAGAAATATACGGTGAAATAAGTTTTGAAAAATTAAAAAAAGAGCTTGAAAAAATTGCTAAAGGGAAAGCTCAGATTTTATATTTTCAGTCAAATCACGAGGGAGAGATTATAGATAAAATTCATGAGTGTATTGGCAATGTAGATTATATTATTATAAATCCGGGAGCATTGACTCATTATAGTTATAGTATATACGATGCTATAGTGGCAAGTAAAATAAGAACTATAGAAGTTCATATATCAAATATATTCTCAAGGGAAGAATGGAGAAAAAAGTCAGTTGTATCTCCAGCTGCAATCGGAATTATTTCAGGTTTTGGACTGGATGTATACAGTATGGCTCTTAAATATATAATAGAAATATAAAAAAATAATTAAGAAAAATGTTAAGCAAGTACTTTAACATAATTAATAAATATCTGAGAAGAAAAGACTTAAAGCTAAAAGAGGATGGCGGCTTTACCCTAGTAGAAGTTTTGATAGCTTTTGTTATTATATCCATTGTTACTGTTGTTCTTGTAAGAGGTGCCATGCTATCAAAGGATGCAATAAAATTAAACATGGCGAGAACAAAAGCAGTGGCAGTAGCAAATGAGAAGATAGAGTTAATAAGAACAATGAAATATGACGATATTGAACAAACTGCTCTGGATAGTAATCCTGTCCTGGATGAATCAGGATATAATATAACTTATGAAGTTACCTCAGTAAGCGAAGGAACAGGCATCTATAAACAGTTAGAAGCAACTATATTGACAGATCCTATGAAAACACCTATAACTGTTGTTACTCAGATTTATCCCCTGGGTGGTGAGCCGTCAGGAGGAGATACTACACCGCCGTCAGCACCTTCAGGTCTAACGGCTACTGCAGAAGGCCCGTACAGTATAAGCCTTGACTGGAATGATAATACTATAGATCCTGATCTTGCATCATACAAAGTGTACAGGAGCACTACAGGAGGATTTGTACCAGGAATTGAAAACTTTATAAATGAGGTTGCCTCAAGTTCCTATACAGATACAGGATTAGATCCTGACACAACATATTACTATAGAGTAACTGCAGTTGATACAAGTAATAACGAGTCAGACCCATCAGAGCAGGCAAGTGCTACAACTCTGCAGCCTGACACAACACCACCTTCAGCACCTACCTGGCTAACTGCTTCAACAGTTAGTTCTGACAGAATAGATCTTGACTGGAATGATAATGCAGAATCTGATATAGCAGTTTATAAAGTGTACAGGAGTAATGACGATGGTTTTATTCCTGACATTTCTAACTTTTTAGGAGAATCAATAACTAGTTCGTATCAAGATACAGGGTTAAGTTCTGAAACAACTTATTATTACAAAGTAACCGCAGTTGATACAAGTGATAACGAGTCAGACCCATCAGAGCAGGCAAGTGCTACAACTGATAGTGATTATACGGAGATCAGTACACCATTTATTTACGATGGAGCAGGCGAGTACCTCTGGAAAACAAATAGTACTAGCTGGACTTATGTAAATTCCTGGAATCTTGATCTGCTTGAGATTAACGGAGCAAATTATACAAATAAATATAAGAAAAAAAGTGCTATACCACCATCGGCAGATGGTTACTGGTATATACACTATATAGGAAGTTATAGTTATTCTCATGTAGAGATGAAATGATTTAATATTAATTAAGATTGGCAATACTATGAAATTACAGCTCAATAAAAAAATAATTGAGAATAAAGGTTTCACAATAATTGAATTAATGCTTGTAATGTTGCTTATTTTTATAATAGTAAGCCTTGTTTCAGCTACATATTTTCTTTCGGCAAATGCTTCAAAGGAGGTTATTGATGTCACTACCTCTATGGCTGATTCAAGAGTTGTGATATACAAATTAAGTAAAGACTTAAGAGAGGCATCCCAGATAACAGGAGCGAGTATAGATAACATTACTTTTAAAAGCAATGTTGATAATGATATAGATGAAGAGGAAGTAAATTATTACCTGACGGCTGAAGATGGTTATTACGAGCTTTACAGGGTAGTAGATGCAGGAAGCGCTGAGTTTGTTACATCAAATATAATAGACAATAATTTATTTAAGTATTACTCGGACATTAATATCCCGGCAGATGGAATGGTTACACCTGTTATCGCAGAAGAGTTAAATAATATAAAAATAATTGAAATTAACTTAAGCATTGATCAGAGTGGGGCAGAAACACAGAGGACTATGGAATTATATACCGCAATTACTTTAAGAAATAAAATATAAATAATTTGATATTTAGGGTGATTGAAATGATAAGAATGATAATAAATTGTAAGAATGAAAAAAAAGGCAATATAACTATACTTATTTTAATAATGGGTTTCGCAGTAATTTTACTAACTGCAACAATGGTAGGCTATATGTTTCATGATGTGAAATTTGTGGAACAGGATAAGGAAAAATTAAGAGCATTAAATATTGCTGAAGCCGGTCTTTCCAATATGTTTCTGAATATAGAAAAATATTATAGTGAAGAAGCGATACCTTTACCTTCAAGTGGATACACCAGGGAGGTGCTTTCCAATGGCGTTACCGCAGGAAATTTTTTAGTTGAATATGATACAACAAGTAATGGAGATTTGACTATATACAACGTTACTTCTAAAGGTATTGATAAGAATGGAGTAGCAAGGACATTAAGTGTAAAAATTAATGTTATTGATCCACAACCTATTCTTGATATTTATGACTATGTATATGCTGGTTCAATGACTAACTTTAGCGGCGACTTTAAACCTGTAGATGGTCCATTTTATATGGACGGTGACCTGGACCTTAACGCTGGTTCCGGTATAGTACAGGAAGGTGTAAAAGGGCCTGTAATTGTAGAAGGTGATTTATATATGGATGGAGGTACTACAGCTTTAGAATTGCAGTCCTTAGAGGTATCAGGAAATGTTCAGGTATTGGCCGGTGCACAAATAATAGGTGGCCAGGTTAATATTGCAGGTAATTTAACAATGGACGGGGGTTCTTATATAGATGAAGGTCTTGTAAGCCCTATGATTGTAATGAATGAGCTTAACATGGTAAGTGGGAGCCCACGGATAGGAGAATATGGCAAAGAGGACGAATTGATATTATCGGTACATAGCGGCGTAGTAAATTTATCCGGAGACCCTCATATATACGCAACCCGTGATGATAGCCTTACGTATACGTTTAATGACCCTGGCTTTGATGTTAATACTATGGTTACTGATTATTATAATGAAATTAAAGACACTGCTTTAACCATACCCGGAAGTCTAACATTGGATGATTTGCACCTTTATGATAATAGTGATGCAAACGGAAATAAGCTTAGCTTTCAAAAAGAAGGAGAGAAATATATACTTGAAATTAACGGCAATGTTATAATAGACGGTAATCTCCAGATAGGGATGGAAAATTGGTGGATTTCAAGCCTTGGTGGTCCCAGTACCAATGAAGTATATTACAGGGGGAAAGGTGTTATATACACAACAGGAAGTATTAAAACAGTTACCACTTTAAGGCCCGACCCATTGGAGGACTACCCCGAGGTCAATTTACTTGTTTTTGTTTCCAATACTAATATTGAATCCTATGTCTGGAGGGGGTATGACGATGTTTTGCAGAGCAATATCTCAACTTATCCCCCGTTTATCTATATGGTAGCAGTTGCAAAAAATAATATAAAAATAGCAGAAGGCGGAGGAAAAGGAGCAATAGTAATGGGAACAGTTATTGCAGGCGGAGAACTTGATGCTATAAGATATAATGCCAGAGTGTGGTACAAAGAAGGTATTAAGGAAAGTTTGCCGCCGGACATGCCCGGCCCATCAGGTGGAGGAGAAGTTACGATAACAAGAGGAGAATGGCAGGAATTAATTAATCAGTAAAGTTTTTGAATACAAAATATAAAGGAATAATGTTAAATAAAAGTGGTTTCTTTTTTTCCTCCAGAATTGAAAATTTAAGAAATTTTTTAAAAACAGGAAATATTTCCAACTTATTAGTTTTAAGCGACGAAAATATATTTTATTTAACCGGATTTTATGGTAAAGGCTCTAATAGCCTTTTTTTTATAACAGATAAAGACTTATATCTTTTAACTAATTTTCTCTACATCGAACATGCAAAACAATCTGTTATTGATGGGATAAATATTGTATTTTACCAGAAAGACAGGTTCAAAAAGCTTGGAGAATTACTTGAAGGTTTTGATTTTAAATATGTTTATACAGAAAGCAAAAATATCAGTTTTAAGGACGGCACAGAACTAAAAGAGATATTGTCCAAACAGGGGAAATCACTCAAAATAAAAGATGGGGCAGTAGAATCATTAAGATTAATAAAAGATAAAGGTGAAATTTCTAAAATCAAAAAAGCCTGTCTTATTACTGATAATGCTTTTCAGAGCATAATAGGCGCTGGCGTAAATTTATTTAAAAATTTATCAGAAATAGAGCTCGCTTTCTATATAGAGCAGTTAATGGTAAAAAATAAAGCATCGGGTAAGTCGTTTGATATAATTGCCGCTTATGATAAAAATTCATCAATGCCTCATTACGCTCCGAATGAAATAAATGTTAAATATGGAGCGGTTCTTATGGACTTTGGCTGCAGGTACAAAAATTACTGTTCTGATATGACAAGGACTATTTTTATTAAAAATAATAAGATTTCTAATGAATTTAAAAAAATATATGATATAGTTTTAGAGGCGCAACTTCAGGCAATAAGTACCTGCAGGGCTGGCATTGCCTGTTACCAGGTTGATGGAGTAGCAAGAAGATACATAAGCTCTAAGGGTTACGGAAATAATTTTGGACATGGTCTTGGTCATGGAGTTGGTCTCGAAATACATGAGGAACCGGTAATAAATGCTGGCAGCAAAACAGTTTTAAGGGAAAATATGGTTATAACCATTGAGCCCGGTATTTATGTAGAAAACTTTGGCGGTGTAAGGATAGAAGATATGTTAATTGTAAAAAAGAACGGTTGCGAGGTTTTATATAACTCAAGAAAAGACTTTTTTATAATGGAAAAATGATAATAGAGTAAACGTAAATTTAATGGTGTATAAAGCATTATTTAAAATAAGAAAATATAATATTTAAAAAGGATAAATAGAGGATAATCATTTAATGATAAGCACAAGTGATTTTAAGAATGGAATGACGATATTATATGAAAATCAGTTATACAGAATATTATATTTTCAGCATGTAAAGCCCGGAAAAGGCGGAGCTTTTGTAAGAACAAAATTAAAAGATTTAAATACGGGAGCAATTATAGATAAGACATTCAGGGCAGGAGAAAAAATGGAGCAGGCAATAATGGAAACTAAAAAAATGCAGTATCTCTATAAAGACGGATTCTATAATTTTATGGATAAAAAGACATACGAACAGGTCCAGCTGAGTGAAAAGTTGCTAGAGGAGCAAAGGGATTATTTGCTTGAGAATATGGAAATTATGGTTGTTTTTTATAAAGGCAAGCCAATTTCGATTGAACTGCCAATTGTAATAGAAGCAAAAGTTTTAAAAACGGAACCCGGGTTAAAGGGAGATACAGTAAGCTCTTCATTCAAACCCGCAGAAATTGAAACAGGAGCAAAGATAATGGTACCGCTTTTTATAAATAACGGGGATATAATAAGAGTTGATACAAGAACAGGCAGTTATATAACAAGGGTTAGCGGATAAAAATTAAAAATATTTGTTTAAAAAATGCCTAAGACAGCAAGAAGAAAAAGTAGAACCAGTGCAGTAATATTATTATACCAGAGCGACCTTCTGGAAAGAGACATTGATAAAATTATAGAAAATAATATTGTTTCGGGTATAAAATACGATGATTTTACCTTAAAACTTGCGAGAGGAGTTGAGAAGAATAAAAAAAAGATAGACAATCTTATTAAAGATATAGTAGAAAACTGGTCTCTTGAGAGGATAGCGATAGTTGATAGAAATATTATAAGAGTAGCAATTTATGAAATGTTATATGAGGAAGATATTCCTTTGAAAGTTTCAATAGATGAGGCTATAGAAATTGCAAAAACTTTGGGCCAGAAAGAAGAAACCCCTAAGTTCGTAAATGGGGTTCTCGGTAAAATTTTAAATAACTTAAATAATTTAGATAATCAGAAAGTCAATTAGTTTTTATAATACTTTCTATAAAATAAAGTATTTTCATCAGTGGGAAATATAAATTTGAATAACAAGGAAACACTATATCCTGAATATTTAGTAAAAGAGGTAAACAATAGTTTAAATTACTATATAAGCAAATATAAGGAAGCCCCTTTTATCCTGAGAAGAGCCATTGAGTATAATATAAAAAATGGCGGTAAAAGGTTCAGGCCAGTACTCTGTCTCCTTGTTGCGATAAGTCTCGGAAAAGATTATAGAATATTACTTCCAACTGCCTGTGCTATTGAATTCATACACACTTATTCATTAATACATGATGACTTACCCTCTATAGATAATGATGATTTTAGAAGGGGAAAACCATCATGCCACAAAAGATTTGGTGAGGACATAGCTATACTTACAGGAGACGCGTTATTTGCAGAGGCTTTTAATATCGTACTAAAATATCAAATTGCGGAAGATAATATAAAAATAAGAGTTTTAAAAGAAATATCAAGTGCAGTTGGAGCTGAAGGAATGGCAGGTGGACAGGTAGTTGATGTTTATTTTACGGGTAAGAGAATAAGCAGAAAAAAATTGGAATATATGGATAGAAATAAAACAGGAAAATTAATAACAGCTTCAGTAAGGTGTGGAGCCATTTTATGTAAAGTAAGTGAGAATTATCTCAATAAATATACAGAATATTCAGAAAATATTGGATTAGCTTTCCAGATAACTGACGATATTCTTGATATTGAATCAGGAAAAAATTTAACCGGTAAAACAGCTGGAAAAGATAAAATTCAGGGGAAAAATACATATCCTGATATGTGGGGTATTGAAAAATCAAAAAAAATGGTGTTGGAAAAAATAGATACAGCAATTTCTATTGCTGAGAGCATGAGAATAGATTATGAATGGCTTGTTAAAATAGCCAAATTTTTAATTTCGAGAAAGGCATAAATTATATAAAAAAAAGCAGTAAGAAAAAAATAATTGAAATTTTAGTTGATAGAAAATTAGCAAGTTCTCAAAGAGAAGCCGAAGCCTTAATAATGGCAGGTGATGTAATGGCTGAAGGAAGGATTATAAAAAATCCTGGGACAATGGTAGAAGACGATTCATCTGTCGAGATAAGGAAACGTAGTTTGTATGTATCCAGGGGAGGCATAAAATTAGAAGGCGCATTCAGGGATTTCGGCATTAATGCTGAAGGCAAAAATGCCGTAGATGTAGGCGCTTCAACAGGAGGTTTTACTGATTTTTTGTTAAAAAACGGAGCCAGAAAGGTAGTCTGTATAGATGTAGGATACGGGCAATTATCCTGGGAGCTTAGAAAATCACCTGCTGTAATTATTTTTGAAAGAACAAATATAAGAAATCTGGATATAGAAGAGATTCCATATAAGTCAGATATTACTGTTGTTGATGTTTCATTCATTTCAATAAGAAGTATTTTTAAAAAAATAATGAATTTGACCGGTGTTGGCGGTAATATCTTGCTTCTTGTAAAACCACAATTTGAATTAAAAAAAGACGAAGTTGAGAACAGAGGCATTATAAAAAATAAGGAGATGCATTATAAAGCATTAATTGAAGTGACAGATTATATCAAGGAATTCCCCGTCGAAATAAAAGATTTCTCTTTTTCTAAAATAAAAGGAGCAAAAGGTAATATAGAATTCTGGATTTTTTTAATAAAATTGGATAAAGGAACTGAATATAAACTAAATTATGATAAAATAATCAGAGATGTAGTTAGCAGGGCACATTTTTATTATAATTAGATTTGATATAATCTTAAGAAATCATAATTAAAGTTTTGAAATGAAAAGCATTGGAATAATTTCTAATTACGAAAGCAAAGAGTCGATAAAAGTCGCTAGAAAGTTACTCGGCTATCTAAACAAAAAAGGAAAGAGTATAACTACACTTTTTATGGATAAAGACAGGGAAGCTGTTGATTTTTCATTACAACCTGTTTCAGAAGAAGATTTTATAAATAAAAGTGACATAATTATATCGGTTGGTGGAGACGGTACTTTCCTCAGGGCTTCAAAGTATGCTATTAGAAGAGGTACTCCTATACTGGGAATTAACGCAGGCAATCTCGGGTTTTTGACTGTGGTAGATAAACTAAATATGTACGAAGCTATAAATAAAATATTGGAGAATAAATATGAAATAGAAGAAAGGATACTCCTTGAGGGAGGATTTTATAAAGACGGAAAATTAGTAAGAGATACGGGGCCTTACACGATGGCGGTGAATGAGTTTGCTATAAACAGGTCTATGCTCGGGAAAATAATAAGATTTGAAATTATTGTAAATGGGATATCAATAAAGGAATTTGCCTCAGATGGATTAATTATTTCAACACCAACAGGCTCAACTGCATATTCGCTCTCAGCAGGAGGTCCTATTGTAGAGCCGAGAAGCGATATTCTAATTATAACTCCGATATGCCCGCACACATTATTAAATAGAAGTATTATTCTGAATCCTGAAAATAAAATAGAGATTAAGACAAATTCGAGAAACAAAGAGGATAGTGTCAGCGTGGATGGTAAAACAGTAACTTTAAGGATAGAACCAGATTACATGTTTGAGATAAAAAAATCTAAGTTAAAACTGAAGTTTATAACTTTTAATAGGAATATCTTCTTTAAAGTTTTCAGGGAAAAGTTTATTGAGATGATTTAAACAGGATATATATATCTTTTATTTTAAAAATATGCTTAAAGAACTACAGGTAAAAAACTTTGCGATAATAGATGATGTAAGAATAAAATTTCAGAAAGGTTTAAATGTTCTTTCAGGTGAAACCGGAGCCGGTAAGACTCTTATAATTGAAGCTATAAACCTCCTTATTGGTGAACGTGCGGATGTAGAATTGATAAGAGATGGGGAGGATAAACTTCTGGTTCAGGGATATTTCGACTTCAGCAGAAACCCTGCTTCTTTAGATTTTTTGATGTCAGAAAAAATAATAGAAAATGAAGATGAATCTGATGATGTTGTAATAACGAGGGAAGTAAACAGAGAAGGGAAAAATAGAGCTTTTATTAATGGAATTTTTACAAGAACGGGTAATTTAAAGAAATTAGGTGAATTCTTCATTGATATTCATGGACAACATGACCATCAGTATCTGCTAAATTATAAAACTCATCTGGATATAATAGACAGGTATGGAGGTAACAGGATAAAAAGTGTAAAAGAGGATTATTCAACAAGCCTAAAAGAGTACGTAAAAAAGAAAAATGAACTGGTAAGTCTGAAAGAACTAAATAAGATTAAAGAGGAAAAATTAAAAGATTTGAATTACAAATATGAAGAAATAATAAATTTAAATATTAAGGAAGATGAAGAAGAGACTCTGGAAAATGAAGCAAGGGTTCTTAAAAATTATGAAAAAATTTATCTTTTAGCTTCAGAAATAAAAGAAATAATAGATGGGGACGGAAACAAAGCTCCTTCATTGGGAGAAAATTTAGCTATCATAAACAAAGACATAAAAGAACTTTCTGAAATTGACCATAATTTTAAAAATTTTGATGATAGCACATCATCTGCTATGAGTGTAATTGAAGAATTGAAACATTACATTGGCAGCTATATTGCTGAATCAGACTTCAGTAGCAAAAAACTTGATAGCATACAGGAAAGGCTTTATAAATTGTCTGAACTAAAAAAGAAATACAATATGGATTTAAATAATATAAACGGTTATGCAAAAGAATTAAAATTTAAAATTGATAGTTTTGGAAACCTTGATAAAGAGATTAATAAAAAGCTGATTGAATATGAAAGAGCAAGAGAAGTTGTTGTAAAAAATGCTTTTATGCTCAGTGAATTAAGAAAAGATATAACAGCTGAACTAAAAAATAAAATAAGTATTGAACTTGCAGAACTTGGCTTTAAGTCAGTATCATTTATTCCGGGTCATAAATTTATAAAAACCGGAGATGAGATTGAAGTAGAAAACAAAAAAATAAAATTTAGCAAAAATGGAATAGACGATATAGAGTTTTTGATATCTCTTAATGTGGGAGAATCAGAGAGACCACTGGCAAAAATAGCTTCTGGCGGAGAGATATCAAGAATTATGCTTGCCCTTAAATCAGTAATAAGCTCTATTGATAAAATAACGGCTATGATATTTGATGAAATAGATGCCGGCATAGGAGGAGCGATATCTCTAATAGTAGGTGAAAAATTATTTAAGATTTCGAGAGATTGCCAGGTTATAGTTATTACCCATCTTGCACAGATTGCATGTTTTTCTGATGTACATTATTTCATAGATAAGGTTGTAGAAAATGAGAGAACGAAGATAAAAATAAAAAAGTTAGATTCTAATTCTAAAATAAAAGAAATTTCACGTATGATGAGCGGATTAAATGAAAGTGATATTGCAATTATGCATTCGAAGGAACTTATTGAAAAATGTAACTCTGTAAAAAATGAAATAGCCGGAAGGAAAACAAAGGTTGAAAACTAAGTTTATTTTTATTACAGGTGGAGTTTTATCATCACTTGGTAAAGGAATAGCTGCAGCTTCTCTGGGAAGGCTTTTAAAGTCAAGGGGATACAGCGTTACAATACAAAAATTTGACCCTTATATAAATATAGACCCGGGTACAATGAATCCAATACAGCATGGCGAAGTTTTTGTAACAGTCGATGGAGGAGAGACAGATCTTGACCTCGGGCACTACGAGAGGTTTATTGATGAAGATCTGTCAAAGTATAATAATTTTACTTCCGGGACTATCTATAAGAATGTACTGGATAATGAGAGAAAAGGAAAGTTTTTAGGAGCTACTGTTCAGGTTATACCGCATGTGACAGATGAAATAAAAGAATGTGTGAGGAAAACATTATCAAGAAGAAAAGTTGATATAGTTATTACTGAAATAGGCGGTACTGTAGGAGATATAGAAAGTCTACCTTTTCTTGAAGCGATAAGGCAGTTTAAAAAAGATGTAGGAAAAGAAAATGTCCTTTATATTCATGTTACTTATATTCCATATTTAAAGACAACAGAGGAACTTAAATCAAAGCCGACCCAGCATAGCGTAAAAGAATTAAGGAGCATAGGAATACAACCTGATATAATAATTTGCAGAAGTGAAAAAAAATTATCTGATGGAATAAGAAAGAAAATAAGCCTTTTTTGTGATATAGAAGAACAGGATACGATAGAAGCTGTTGATGCAGAGCATCTTTACGATGTCCCATTATTGCTTCAGGAACAGAAGTTAGATTTAAGAGTTCTATCCAAATTAAAATTAGAACAGGGAACATCCAATCTAGATGGATGGAAGAAAATGGTAGATACTATACATCATCTGAAGGGAAATGTAGAAATCGGAATAGTGGGTAAATATGTAGATTTAAAAGATGCTTATATAAGTATTGTAGAGTCTTTAAATCATGGTGGATATTACTTTAAAAAAAATGTAAGTTTTAACTTTATAGACTCTGAGTCAATGGAAAAAGATAACATAAAAAATAATGTTTTATCTAATATGAATGGAATATTAATTCCATATGGTTTTGGTCTAAGGGGAATAAGTGGAAAGATTAATGCCATAAGATACGCCAGAGAAAAAAAGATTCCTTTTTTTGGTATATGCCTTGGTATGCAATGCGCTGTGATAGAATTTGCCAGGAATGTGCTGGGTATAAAAGATGCGAACAGTACAGAGTTTGATACTGAAACAAAAAATCCGGTAATAGATTTGATGAAGGAACAAAAGAGTTTAAATAATATGGGCGGAACTATGAGACTTGGAAGTTATAAGTGCAGGTTGAAGGTTGGGACAAAAGCTTACGGGGCTTATAAGAAAAGATTGATCTGTGAGAGGCACAGACACAGGTATGAATTTAATAATAATTACAGGAAAGTCGTTGAGGAAGCTGGAATGATAGTAAGCGGTGTAAATCCTGATAAAAATCTTGTAGAAATTGTTGAAGTAAAAGATCATCCCTGGTTTGTTGCAGTTCAATTTCATCCTGAATTCAGGTCAAGACCTGATAGACCTCATCCTTTATTCCGGGATTTCATAAAAGCTTCTATAAAACACCGATAAAAAATCATTAAACTGGGTTTATAACGAAGATCTTTCTAAAAAAGAATGTTTATTATTGATAAATATATAAAAGTTAGAAGAATTCTTATTTTAGTAAATTCAATTTTACTTTTAATAATTATTTTATTTACTCCTCTTGCATATTATATTTTTAGCTTAAATTATTATGAAAATCTGTATGAAAAGAATGGTGTATTTGAAATTTTAAATAAAGAAGATGTACTGAATGTCTCAGAGGAAATTTTTGATTTTTTTAAATATAGAAGGGACCTGGATTATAAAGATGATACTCTTGAAGTAAGATATAAGAATTCAGGAGAAAATGAATTGCTTTCTTTTAAGAGTAACGAGCTGGAACATCTTTATGATGTAAGGGCACTATTAAGAAAAATTTTTATTTTATATTATACTTCACTGGCTTTATTTTTTGTTATTACGTTAATTCTATTAAGAAAAAATATTATTAATTTTATTTATGATGTAAGCATTGTTTTTATTGTCTCATCTATATTAATGATTGCTTTTTTTATTATATTTTATTTTTCATTTAAAAATTTTCCTCTCCTTTTCAATAATTTTCATGAAATATTTTTCCCGCAGGGTAATTATACTTTTTATGAGGGTTCACTTTTAATAACAATCTACCCGGCAGGGTTTTTTTATGATTTTTTTGTAAGGCTTGTATCGTGTTCCGGTATAATATCGCTTATATTATTATTAACAGGTATAATTATCTTTTCTATTTGTAAATTTGTAAAAAAAGAAAATCCTGTTTGAAGTTTAATTATTGTTTAATTTTTTTAAGGAGTGCAATTGAATATGGTAAATAAAGAAAGGCTACTTAAAGTTTTTTTTGAATTATTGAGTATAAAAAGTCCTTCAAAGAATGAGAAAGAAGTTTTTAACTATGTTAAAAGCAAACTTATAAATCTTGGTCTTGAAGTAAATACAGATGATTGTGGTAAAAAATTTGGAAGCAATGCCGGGAATATAATTGCAAGATACACGACAAAAAACCCTTCAGGTGGCGATCCTATATTTCTTGCAGGCCACATTGATACAGTTAATGTAAACGGAGATATAAAACCAGTAATAATAGAAGGAAAGGTTTTTAATAAGAATAAGGACTGCATACTTGGAGGAGATGACAAGGTCGCTGTAGCTTCAATAATTGAGGCTATGGCACTTATAGTGGAAAATAATATAAAGACCGGCGATATTTATGTTGTGTTTACCATTTCAGAGGAGATAGGATTGGTTGGCGCAAAACACCTGAACATGGATGATATTAAAGCAAAGTATGGATTTTCTTTTGACAGTGACGGAGACATTGGCAAAATAATAAGTAGTGGTCCATACCAGAATTCAATTAATGCGAGTTACAGAGGAAAATCGGCTCACGCGGGAGTTGAACCTGAAAAAGGAATTAATGCAATAAAAGCTGCTTCTATAGCTATCTCCAGTATGCCTTTAGGGAGAATTGATAAAGAAAGTACATCAAATGTGGGTAAAATAGAAGGAGGGACAGCAAGAAATATTGTTCCAGAAAATACCGGTCTGGAATTAGAGGCGAGAAGTTTAAAATTATCAAAGTTAGAAAAAATAACAGATAAGATTATTAAAAGCCTGGAAAAAGGTTCCAGGGAAACTGGAGCTGAACTGGATTATAAGATTATAAGGGAATATGATGGATTTGAAATTTCTGAAAATGAAATGCCTGTTATAGCTTCAAAGATTGCAATAAATAAGTTAGGAATTAAATCTGAAATAATATCATCCGGGGGCGGCAGTGATGTAAATATTTTTAATTCAAAAGGTAAGATATCAATAAATTTAAGCAGCGGAATGGAAAATATACATACGAATAGTGAGTTTGTAAAAGTAGAAGAGTTAATAAAGCTGGTAAATTTAATTGTAGAAATTTGCAAATACCCGATAAAAGGATAGGAATTTTAAAATGAAAAAAGATCTTTATGAAGAAAAAATAAGCTCTGAAATGATATTTAAAGGGAAAATACTAAATCTGTTTCTGGATAAGGTCAGGCTTCCTAATAAAAAAATTGCAACAAGGGAAAAAGTAACGCATCCTGGAGCTGTTGGTATAATACCCTTTAACAAAGATGGGAAAGTAATGCTTGTCAAACAATACAGGTATCCTGTAGGAGAAGTTTTAATAGAGATACCGGCGGGAAAGATTGATAAAAATGAAACCCCGATTGAATGTGCAAGAAGGGAGTTAAAGGAAGAAATCGGTGGTATCGGGGGAGAGCTAATATATTTAATATCTTTTTATTCGTCACCGGGTTTCTGTGATGAAAAAATGCATTTATATTTAGCTGTAGATTTTGATATAGGTAAAAATTCACTTGAAGATGATGAATTTTTAAATATTGTTGAATTAAAGATGAGAGAGGTTATGTCTTATATAAAAAATGGTGAACTAAAGGATGCAAAGACAATAATAGGCATACTTACTGCTCAGGATTATCTAATAAAAAATAAAGCAAGAATATGGAAGAAACAATAAATAAGAATTTAAATATTTATATCTTAAAGTTTAAGGATTATCTTAAATTTGAAAAATTGATGCTGCCCAATACAATAGAATCTTATTCAAGGGATATTGGAAAATTCAATACTTTTTTAGAAAAGAAGCATATTCTTAATTATTGCAATCTGTCTAAAGAGCAAGTTTTAAGTTTTATGCAGGAACTATATGAAAATCATTCCGAATCATCAATTGCAAGAATATTATCAACGCTAAGAAATTTTTATAAATTTCTGTTGATAGAAGGAATATGCAAAAAAAATTTATGGACAGGAGTAAGTAATCCTCTTAAACCCAGGAAGATTCCTGAGGTTTTAAGAATAGATGAGGTCGAGGAGTTTCTTGATAGTATACAATACAACACAAAACTGGGATTGAGAGACAGGGCAATGTTTGAATTGCTTTATTCATGTGGTTTAAGGGTTAGTGAGATCATAAATCTAAAAATGAAAAATATTGATTTCGAAGAAGAATTATTGATATTTAAAGGTAAGGGCGGAAAAGAAAGAATAGTGCCTGTAGGGAAAGAAGCCTTAAAATTTTTAAAAGCATATTTGAGGGAGACAAGAAATTTATTGAATTTTAAAGTAAGGACAGATTATATTTTTACAAATAGAAGTGGGAAAAAATTGACGAGGCAGGGTTTCTGGAAAATTTTAAAAAAATATGCCAGAAAAATAAATATTAAAAAAAATCTGTATCCCCATATTTTCAGACATAGCTTTGCGACTCACATGATTCAGAGGGGGGCTGACCTGAGAATTGTTCAGGAATTGCTGGGGCACAGTAGCATTTCGACAACTGAAATATATACAAATCTTGATAAAGAATATATTAAAGGAGTTTATTTTAAATATCATCCAAGAGAAAAAATATCATAATAATTATATATTATTTAAGCTGGAGTCAGTGGTCTTTCTGTGTTGATGGTGTCTTCATTCATAAAGTTTGCAAATTTAATATATTTTGATATGGTATAAAGTCAAAAATTAAAAGGATATTTATATGGAAAATTTAGGACAATCAATAATAGATTTTCTCAGGCAGCTTTTAATATGGGCTCCGGGCCTGATACTGGGGGTTGTCTTTCATGAATATGCTCATGGATATATAGCTTATAAAAGCGGTGACCCTACAGCTAAAAATATGGGTAGACTAACCTTAAACCCTGTTGCTCATATTGATTTATTTGGTAGTATATTACTTCCTTTGCTATTAATTCTTTTTAGATCAAATATAATATTTGGTTACGCAAAGCCGGTTCCTATAAATCCGTCATATTTTAATAATTATAGGAAAGGAATACGTTATACATCACTGGCGGGCCCTGTTGCAAATTTAATATTTGCTTTTGTTGTAGGCCTCATATATGGTCTATTTTTTTATATATTTTACATACTGGTAAGGTTGCCTCTGGATTATGATAGCATGGGGTACAGAGCTCTTGAAATTTTAAATTCGATTTTTCAAAATGCTATATATATAAACGTATTTTTAGCTATTTTTAATTTTATTCCAATACCACCACTCGATGGTTCAAAAATACTGGCTTCGTTTTTACCGGGTGAAGCTATGTATAAATATTTGAGCATTGGAAGATTTGGATTTATCTTTATTTTTATATTAATATTTCTCGGTGGAGGACTATTATGGACCATACTATCTCCGGTATTTAACTTTATTTATAATATATGTATATGGTGGCAATACTTATTGCCTTAGATCTTCAGACTATTAGAAACAGGAGTTTTAAATGAAAAAGAAAATGCTTACTGGCTTCAGGCCGACCGGGAAATTACATATCGGTCATCTTTATGGGAATATAAGCAATATGGTAAAGTATCAAAAAGAGTACGAAAATTTTTTCTTTCTTGTTGACTGGCATGCTCTATTTACAGAATATCATAATCCAAAAAATATTAAATCTGATTTGATTGAATGTGCTGTTGACCTTGTTGCTTTAGGAGTTGACCCCGAGTACACGCATCTTTACAGACAGTCAGATATACCGCAGATTGCAGAGTTAACAATTTATCTATCAATGATTACTCCACTGTCCTGGCTTGAACGCTGTCCAACTTATAAAGAACAGATGAATGAGCTGAAGTCTAAAGATATATCTACTCTTGGTTTTCTTTCCTATCCGGTTCTTATGGCTGCAGATATTCTTATAGTTAATTCAGATATAATTCCTGTAGGAGAAGACCAGTTGCCCCATCTTGAGATTACAAGGGAAATAGCTCGAAGATTTAATGGTCTTTATGGAAAATATTTCACAGAACCTAAAGAAATGTTATCGAAAGCTGCAAGAGTTCCGGGAACAGATGGCAGAAAAATGTCTAAAAGTTACAATAATGCAATATTTTTGTCAGATGATTTCGAAACTATAAAAAGTAAAATAAACATGATGATAACAGATCCCGGAAGGGTACACCGTAATGACCCGGGTCATCCTGAGGTTTGTGACATATTTAAATTTTATAAGATATATAAGGGAGAAGATATAAAAGAAATTGAAGATAGGTGTAGAAAGGGGAAAATAGGGTGTACTGAGTGCAAAAAAGAAATTTCCACAATTATTTATAACTCACTTGAGAGTTTCCGTGAGAAAAGAAACAAGATAAAAAGTGATATAAATTACATATACGATATACTCGATGAAGGTAAAAAATATGTGGGGGAAATTGCTGCAAGAACAATTTCTGATGTAAGAAAGAAGATGGGTATAGATTAATTGGTAAGTTACATAGAAAGTGAAGAATATCTAATAGAATACGATAAGTTCAGGGGTTCTATTTCGCTTCTTCTGGAACTTGTCCAGAAAAGAAAAGAAAATATTTATGAGATAAATCTTAGCAGTATCATAAAAGAATTTATAAATTATGTTAAAAAAAATAAGAATATACTGATTGATACCCTCTCTGGTTTTGTGTATATCGCTTCAATTTTAATAGAGATAAAGTCAAGATCTCTTATACCTTCTAAAAGAAAGGTCATTAATGAAGAAGAAGAATCTACAAAAGATGATATTTTGAAGAAGAGAGAAGATGAATATATCATATTTAAAAAAATATCTAATTATTTTAGAAGCCTTTATGAAAAAGAGTATCTTTATTATATAAGAGAGGCTCCTTTAGAAGAAAAATTTTTTAAGTTGATGCCTGACTTTACGGGAGATATAACAATTAATAATATATTTTTGACTGCATCAAAACTTATAAAATATAGAGATGAGAAATTGAATCTGCAGGATTATTATAACCACAGCGCAAATATAAATATATTTGAAGAGATGGATAGAATAAGTGATATGTTATACGAAAAGGAAAATTTGACATTCAGAGAAATTTCATCAAGATATGAGAGAGTTATTGAAAAAATAATAAGCTTTCTTTCAATACTTGAGCTTTATAAAAAAGGTGTTATCGATATTGAGCAATTTGAAAGTTTCGGAAGTATCATAATAAGAAGGTTAAAGTAACTATTAAAGATTAATGAAAGTTAATAAAAACAGAAATAAAATAATTAAAATCAATTATCATGGAAAAAAATAAAAATAAAGACGAAAATAAAAAAGACATTTTGCTTAAAACATGCGTGGAGGGAATACTATTTATTTCTGAAGGAGTAGTAAAACCGGGAGAAATAACCTCTGCCCTTAGTATAACCGAAAGGAAACTTGATGAAATAATTAAATTATTGGAGATGGAATACATAGATGAAAATAGGGGGTTTATTATAAGAAGAATTGCTGGAGGTTTTAAAATGTATTCCAATCCTTCGATAAGCGAGGTACTTTCAAATTTCGTGAAATCAAATATAAGATCTTATATATCCCAGGCTGCGCTTGAGACACTTTCTATTATATGCTACAAGCAACCTGTTACTAGAACACAAATTGCAGAAATAAGGGGAGTAAGGGCGGATAGTGTTGTATTAACTCTTCTTGAAAAGGGACTGATAAAAGAAGCGGGAAAGCTTAAGGAACAGGGAAACCCAATGACATATAAGGTATCAGAAAGGTTTATGGAAATCCTTGGGCTTGAAAGTGTTAAGGAACTTCCTCCACTAAAAGATTTCAATTAGATTAAGTAATTTTTTATGATTGGGCTCAAAAATGTCTAAAGGTTTAAAATTGTTTAAATCCATAAAATTAAATAATTTAATGGTTACTTTAATGGCTCTTTTCTTATTATTGATTGTTGTTTCGAATAATTCCTGCGGAATAAAAAAATCAGATTCCGCGAGCAGTATAAAAGAAGAAATACCATATGAAGAAGAATTCTCTGGAATTCCTGACGCAGCCTTTGTAAGTACACTTAGAATACCCGGTCAGGCTATAGATTTGAATGTTAGCGGGGATTATGCTTACCTTACAAATGATCTTGGATATCTTTATGTAATTAATGTAAAAGATAAGAGTAACCCTTTAATAACAGGTATATGCAGAGATGTTGATTCTGCCAATATAGTTATCGTGAAGGGCGATTATGCCTATATTTCATATACAAAGATAATATTTAATGATGCAAATAATTATTCTCTCACAGGAGGGTTTTACATAGTGGATATAAGTAACAAAGAAAATCCTCTTCTTATTGGAGAATATAGCAGTAATGAAAGTGATAAAAGGTCAGCATCCGGATTATTTATAGATGAAAATTATGCTTATATAATAACCACAGCTGAAAGTGATGAGGAAGATATCAGCAGCCTCGAAATAGTTAATATCTCGGTAAAAGAAAAACCAGAAATCGAGGGAATATATTATCTGGAAGGATTACCATCAAATTTATGGGTAAAAAACGATGTAGCGTTTTTGGATGTTAACTTCTATGATTACGAGGAAGAAGAATACGAAAAACAAAGTAAAATTCTATCAATAGATTTAAGTGATAAAAAAAATCCTGAAATTGCAGATTCCTGTATTATTAGTTCTAACTTATGTGGAATATATGTAATTGATGATTATGCCTATGCTTCCGGTTGTAAATTAGATGAAAATAATGAGAGATATGATAACAGCGTATTTCAAATTATCGATATAAAAGACCCTTTTAACTTAAATCCTGCTGGAGAATGCAGAGTACCCGGTGGAGCCTGGGAAATGAGTTCTGCTGGCAATTATATTTATTTATCAATTTTATCAGGTGGGATTTACGCTATAGATGTAAGTGACAGTGAAAATCCTTTTATTGCAGATGGTTTAAATACCGGTGGTGTTTCATATGATGTGACTATAAAAGGAAACTACTGCTATGTTGCAGATGGTTTTGAAGGAATGAGGATAATAAAATTATCAGGTGAGAAAATTAAAAAAGAAGGAAAAGATAAACTTTATGTCGATGAAGACAATAACAAAAATGTCGCTCCGCAACCATCTATAGAAGTTTTTGGAGATACTTTTGGGGGTGATTATTTTCAGATAAAAAATCCTGTATATTTTTCAGCAAGAAATACTTTTGACCCTGACGGAGATGACCTTTCTTACACATGGTTAATTAATGATAAAAAATGTTCGGAAGAAGAATCTTTTTATTATTATTTTAATGAGCCCGGCCAACATGATGTAAAGCTTATTGCCTCGGATGGATTTAATAAAAGCGAAAAAAAAGAGATATTGAGTACTGCAGAGGTAATTCTACCTGTAACTAATAGTATTAAACATGACGTCACAATCAAGATTGAATATTCTCTTATTAACAGGAGCGAAAAAAATCTTAAAGAAATAGAGTGTTTTATGAGAATTCCACAGACGCATTATCCTTTTCAGATAGTAAACAATTATACTACTAATTATTCTGATGTTAGCGAGATACTTGATAATGACTGGAATTTATTATTACATTTTAAAATTGACGAAATACTTGGTGCAGGAGAAATTATTACAGTATCAACAATTATAGACTTGATTTCTTCTGAGTTCGGATATCAGGATATTGAATGCGGAAATTTATCTTATGATGAGGATGATGAAGATTTGGTAGAATATACCCTGGACGATTCATTTATAGACTCGGATAATTCTAAAATAAGAAATACCGCAGAATCGCTAATTAGAAATGAGGTAGATACGGTAAAAAAAGCTGAAATTATTTATAATTTCGTGATTGGAAACATGCGCTATGATTATGAGAGAGCTGAAACTGAAAATTACCAGTTCCTTTACGCATCTGAAATATTGGATAGAAAAGCAGGAGTATGTTCCGATTACGCTATACTTTATACTGCACTGCTAAGAGCGGCGGGCATACCGTCAAGACTTGCTGCTGGAATTCCTGTATATTCAATATTGCATGAACAGGAAAGAGAAATTAGCATGGGCCATGTATGGGTTGAGGTAAAGTTCCCGGGTTACGGCTGGTTGCCGGTTGATATTACACCGGAGGAAAACTTTTTTTCTCCAAACTATTATTTAAATATTTTAACGGAAAGGGGCTCGGGCTACCTGTATGAATATGAAACAATGGACCACAGTAGTTATTATTATGACGGATTTATATATTCCTGGGATGATGAAATTCCTTTAGTCGAACAGGAATTTAATTTCAGTGTAGAAGATATTGAATTTAATAATATAGAACTTGATTAGCATTAAAAAAATTTAATTTTTATAAACCGGAACATTTATTTTTGGTAGTATTTAATTTAAAATTTTAATTTGTTATTATTAAGATCAAATAAAAATTTACGATAATGATTGGGGGAAAATTGGAAAAAAATAATAATCTGGAGAAATTAGCTAAGCTAGTAAGGTATTTTATTCTTGTTTCAACAACAAAAGCTGGCTCGGGTCATCCTTCTTCTTCTTTATCTGCTGTAGAATTAATGACCGATTTATTATTTGGTGGTTTTTTTAAATTCAATATAAATGACCCATCTTATATAAATAATGATAGGCTTGTTTTTTCTAAAGGTCATGCATCTCCTCTTTTATATTCACTATGGGCAGCTGCAGGTGTCATAACAGAGGAAGAAATTCTTACTCTCAGGAAATTTGGTAGCCGTCTGGAAGGGCATCCTACTCCGGTTTTTCCTTATACAGAAGCATCAACAGGGTCACTTGGACAGGGCCTTTCTATTGGAGTTGGGATTTCATTAAACGCAAAATATATTGATAAATTGCCATATAAGACTTATGTATTACTCGGTGATAGTGAAATGACTGAAGGGTCTCAGTGGGAAGCAATTCAGATAGCAGAATATTATAAGCTTGACAATCTTATATGTATCCTGGATGTGAACAGGCTTGGTCAGAGAGGCCAGACCATGTATGGATGGGATATAGAAGCTTATGAAAAAAGGATAAGCTCGTTTGGATGGGAAACTGTGACAATAGATGGACATGATTTTAAAGAGATTTCGTCCGCATACAGGCATGCTCTTCAGGTAAAGGGGAAGCCTACAATGATTATAGCAAAAACTATAAAGGGAAAAGGAGTTAGTTCTATTGAGAATAAAGATGGATGGCACGGTAAAGCGCTGCCTGCCGATAAGCTTGATGAAGCGCTGGCAGATATAGGTGATATTGATAAGAATATAACAAAAAGCATTGCGGAACCTGATAAATGTGACGCGAGCTCTGGAGAGATTAAAGATTACGATGTAACTGCTATAAATACAGATAGCATGTCTACAAGAAAGGCTTATGGCATTGCGCTTGTTAACATTTTCAAAAAATTTCCGGATATAGTTGTACTTGATGCAGAAGTAAGTAATTCTACTTATGCTGAAATTTTTAAAGAAAAATTCCCGGATAGATATTTTGAGATGTATATAGCCGAACAGAATATGATTGGTACTGCATTAGGACTTGCATCAAGAGGTAAAATTCCTTTTGTATCAACATTTGCAGCATTTTTGACAAGAGCTTTTGACCAGATAAGAATGAGCGGTTATTCAAATACAAATATAAAATTCGTTGGTTCTCACGCCGGTGTTTCAATTGGTGAGGACGGACCTTCCCAGATGGGACTCGAGGATATTGCAATGTTCAGGGCCCAGCTTAATAGCGTTGTGATTTATCCATCAGATGCTATTTCTACAGAAAAACTGGTTGAGAAAGCTGCGGCGCATTATGGTAATGTATACATAAGAACAACAAGAATGGATACGCCTGTTATTTATGATAGCAGCGAAGATTTTGAAATCGGGGGAAGTAAAACTTTAAGAGTAAGCGAAAATGATAAAGCTACCGTTTGTGCGGCAGGGATAACATTACACGAAGCCCTGAAAGCTTATGATGAATTGAAAAAAGAAAACATATCAATACGTGTAATCGATGTTTACAGTGTTAAACCTGTTGATAGGGAAGCAATTGCGAAGGCCCAGGAAGAAACGGGAGCAATAATAACTGTAGAAGATCATTTTGCAGAAGGAGGACTTGGAGAAGCTGTAAAAAGTGTTGCATCAGAAAAAAGTCCTGTATACATGCTTGCTGTTAGAAAAATTCCAAGAAGCGGGAAACCTTACGAACTGCTTGATTTTGAAGAGATATCAAGCAAAGCAATAATAGGAAAAGTAAAAGAAATATTGGCTAAGTAATAAAATTGAAAATTTAAGAGGAGGCTGATTAAGATTAAAATATTTATAGACTCGGGTAAGATTGAAGATATAAAGAAAGCTAAATCTTATGGAATATTGGATGGAGTGACAACCAATCCGTCACTTATAAAAAAAGCTGTAGAAAACGAAAAATCAAAAAACAAAAAAATTGACATTAAAAAATATATAAAAGATATACTTATAGTTGCTAAGGGCCTGCCGGTAAGCCTTGAAGTAATCAGTACGGATTTTGAGGGGATGGTTGAAGAAGGTAAAAAGATTCATAGAATTTTTAATCCTGTTGGTGGAAATGTTTATATAAAAATACCGGTAAGTCCTTCTTTTGAAGAAGATAGTGCAAATAGTTTTGATGGCATAAGAGCTATCAAAGAACTAACGGAATCTAAAATTCCTGTAAACTGTACACTTGTTTTTACACCAGAGCAGGCTCTTTTAGCAGCTAAAGCAGGTGCAGGGTTTGTAAGCCCATTTGCTGGAAGAGTAGATGATTTTATTAGATATCAGAATAAAATAAATTTTGAAAAATCAGACTACTTCAATTCATATGGAATAGAAAAAAATAACAAGCTTTTAGAAGATAACGGTATTGTTTCGGGAATTGACCTTGTAGAGCAGATAAAGTCAATTTTTAAAAATTATAATATAAATAATACGAAAGTCCTTGCTTCGAGTATAAGAAACCCGAGACAGCTAAGAGAAGCTGCACTTGCGGGTGCAGATATAGCCACTGTTCCAATGGATGTGCTGGAGGGTGCTGTTGAACATTATAAAACCAGAGAAGGAATGAAGAAGTTTATTGAAGATGTTGTTCCAGAGTATTCCGAGTTACTTAAAAGTAATTGATACTTTAATTAAAGTTATATAATATATTCATTTTCATTGTAATCCCGGGTTATATAAGCAATTATAACTTGCATATATAAGTAAATTATATAAAAAAATTGCCTGGTATGAGATGAATTCAGGAGGAATATGCTGCTTGATATTTCTTATGTTATATCGATTGTATTAGATATAATAATACCGGTAATCCTCGCTATTTTTATCTGGAAGAAATATAAAGTTTCCTGGGCTATATTTTTTCTTGGAATAATATTTTTTTTGGCTTCACTTATAAGAATACCGCTAAACTCTTTTGTTAATTTAATTATATTGGACAATTTTATAGGAGATTCCGCTTTCCTTCTAGCAGGTTTGTTTGCATCTGTAACCGCAGGTTTATTTGAAGAAGGTGTAAGGATAATAGCACTCGGGGCTATTATTAAACAAAAAAGTTTTGAAAAGGGTGTAATGTACGGTGTCGGTCATGGTGGGGGAGGAGAATCAATGATTTTTGTTGGTATCTCGGTTTTGGTTAGTTTCTTATCATATAAATTTTTTCCTGATATTTTACCTCCTTCTACACTAACACAACTTACCAGTATCGATTGGTATTTACCACTCGTAGGTGCAATGGAAAGAATCTTCGCTATTGCAATACAGATTTCATTATCAGTTTTAATCGTAAGTGCATTTATAAAAAGAAAATATTATCTTATATCGATTGCGATATTTTACCATATATCAGTAGATTTCGTTTCAGTTTATGTAAATTATAAGTATGGAGTTTTTCCTGCCGAGGTAGTGGTATTTATATTTGCTGCAATAAGCATTTTAATAATTTATTTACTGAGGCCTAAAAGAGAAAAAACATCGTTAATTAATGGTTAAGATTATGCTTATTATCTTGTGCTTATAAAAAGTGTCTGTAGATCAGTAAATAAAAAACCCCGAGTTATCTTTCGTCATAGCTAGCGCGTTAGACTACTCAACATCTCGGGGTCATTCTTAGAACTTTTCTCAGGGACTTTTCAAATCATTAACCTGTTTTTAAGTTTTTTCAAATTTAAAATCAAGCTCTCTCTGAAAGTTGCCTCCTGTTCTAAGATAAGAAGAAGATATCAAAATTAAAAATTGTTGTCAATAGATTAAGTTTAAAAATTTTTAAATTTATGAAAATTTTTGAATTTTTTATGGTTAATAAATCAGAAATCTATAGTAGAATAATAAGATAATAGAATTGTTAATTTTTATAAAGTTTTAAAAGAGTAGTCTATTTTGTTTTTTTAATATACTGGTAATTAAATAAGGATTAATAAATCTTAATTTTAATAAAATTTAAAATGAAGTTAATATGTCTGATTTATGGAAAGAATGTATTATAAGAGGGGAAGGCAATGAATAAAGCAAAACAAACAATCAGGGGTTCTTCGTTGCCAAATATTCCATGGGAGGAAAAACCTGATGGTTATGAATATGTGGTGTGGCGTTATAAGAATAATCCTATTATCCCGAGAGATCTTATACCTTCCTCAAATAGTATTTTCAACAGTGCTGTTGTTCCATTCAGGGGTGAATTCGCCGGAGTATTTCGTTGTGATGACAGGCGCCGTTATATGCAGCTTCATATTGGAAGAAGTAAGGACGGCATTAACTGGAAAATAGAAAACGAGCGAATAAAATTCATAAGCGATGACCCCGAATTAGGGAACTTCGTATATGGTTATGACCCCCGTGTATGCTGGATAGAAGATAGATATTATGTTACCTGGTGTAACTGGTATCATGGTCCTACTATAGGTGTTGGTTATACTTATGATTTCAAAAAATTCTACCAGCTTGAAAATGCATACCTTCCTTTTAACAGGAACGGAGTGCTGTTCCCCAGGAAAATAAAAGGTAAATATGCTATGCTTAACCGACCCAGTGATAATGGACATACACCCTTTGGAGATATTTTCTATAGTGAGAGTCCTGATATGTGTCACTGGGGTAAACACCGCCACGTTATGTCTCCTACTTATGGTTGGCAATCAACAAAAATAGGGGCAGGCCCAACGCCAATTGAAACAATAGAGGGATGGCTGCTCATATACCATGGTGTTCTAACCTCCTGCAATGGTTTTGTATACAGTGCAGGAGCTGCATTACTTGATATTGATGAGCCCTGGAAAGTTTTGTACAGAACTGAGCCTTATCTACTCTCACCACAAAAAATATATGAGTGTGTTGGGGATGTTCCAAATGTAGTATTCCCGTGCTCTGCACTATGTGATGCACCAACAGGCCGAATAACAATTTATTATGGGAGCGCTGATACGGTTACCTGCCTTGCTTTTACACAGGTGGATGAACTTATTGATTATATTAAATCAAATTCAAAGCTTTAATTAAAAAGAAACAAACTATTTTGCACTTTTTTGCTTTTAACATTTGTTATACTTTAAACAGGCAAGAATTTTAATATTAAAATCATTTTATAACTAATTTATATATAATCTAAAAAAAGATGAAAAGAGTACTGGAAGACAACTGGTTTCTGGCATATTCTGAGGACATAGTTGATAGTGGTGAAGAAATCTCAGAGGCGGATTACAATACAGATAAGTGGTACAGAACAAAAATTCCCGGTACTGTAATGTCAGCACTGGTAGATAACGGTGTATATGACGACCCTTATTACGGATTGAATCTGGAAAAATTGACAGGCTTTAAAAAAAGAAGGGATATAATTTTTTCCCTTCAGAAAAAAACAAAAAACAGCCCTTTCAGAAATCCATGGTGGTATAGAAGAGAGTTTAATATAGAAAATGAATTCAAACAGAAGCGTATATGGCTTAATTTCAGAGGTATTAATTATTCTGCGAATATCTGGCTAAATGGAAAAAAGATTTTCGATACAGATTACGTGAAGGGGACTTTCCGTCTGTATGATTTTGATGTTACTGATTTTATACTTTTCGGAAAGATAAATACTCTGGCGGTTGAGGTATTTTCACCTGGGCCTTATGACCTGGCACTTACTTTTATTGACTGGGCGCCCGGCATGCCTGATGATAACATGGGAATATGGCAACCTGTAGTTCTGTACTCGACTGGACCTGCTGCATTGAAAAATATATTTGTTCATGCAGAAATTGAAAAAGATACATTTAACCGGGCAGAGATTAAAATTGAAACAGATATAATAAATACATACAGTTCTGTCATAGATGCTGAGATTAAGTGTGAAATAGAAGAGTTTAAATTTTGTAAAAACATTACTTTGATGCCTCTCTCTAAAAGGAAAGTTATATTTTCTTCCACGGATTTTCCCGGTCTTAGATTAAAGAATCCGCGTCTGTGGTGGCCGTATCAGCTGGGAAGCCCTCAACTTTATAAACTTAAAACTATATTAAGAGTGAAAAAATACGGAAACCCTGACAATAAATCAAAGGCCATTAGGTACAATCAGATAGATATTAAAAGTAAAGACGAAATTTCGGATAGTGCAGAAGTTACTTTTGGAATAAGAGACATAAAAGCTTTCATTAACGAGTATGGCTCAAGACAGTTTATAGTCAATGGTAAAAAGATTTTGATACGGGGTGCCGCCTGGACACCCGATCTTATGTTGCGCCAGTCAGAGAGACAGGATGAAATTGATACTGATTTTATTGTAAATCTAAATTTAAATGCAATACGCCTCGAAGGGAAGCTTGCCACTGATTATTTATGGAATCTATGTGATAAAAAAGGGATAATGATTATTGCAGGTTGGCCATGCTGTAATCATTTTGAGAAATGGCGAAGGTGGAAAAGCCATGATATTAATATAGCCAGTGAATCCGAAAGGTCACAGATTTTGAGGCTCCGCAATCACCCCTCATTTATCACATGGCTATATGGCAGTGATTTTCCTCCACCGGAAAATGTAGAAAAAGTTTATCTGAAAGTTATTAATGAAACATATAAAAATCTTCCTGCAATTTCAAGCGCATCACATAAAAAATCAAAACTTTCAGGTATTACGGGATTCAAAATGAGAGGACCCTATTCATATGTTCCTCCGGTATACTGGTATGATAGGAGTAGGGCAGGGTATGCTGGAGGATTCAACACAGAAACCTGTCCGGATATTTGTATCCCTTTTATGGAAAGTTTAAAAAAGATGATGCCTGTTGAGCAGATATTTAATGGCAGCACGTCCTGGAATCATCACGCAGGAGTTGGTAGATTATTTAATAATACAAAAAGAGTTGATGTTGCAATTACGAAAAGATATGGAAAACCAGAGGATATGGATAGTTATATAAAAACTGCACAAGTGATGGGTTATGAATCCTGGAGGGCAATGTACGAAGCACATAACAGGAACTTCCCGGAAGCAACAGGGATTATCGGATGGATGTTAAACAGTCCATGGCCCTCTCTTATCTGGCAGCTTTATGACTATTATTCAAACCCGACAGGAGCGTTTTTTGGAACAAAAAAAGCATGCGAGCAGTTACATATCCAGTATTCATATGACGATTATTCTATCTGGATTGTCAACAACGGACCAGAAGATTACAGTGAACTGGAGATATCAATAAATGTTTATAATTTTGATCTGACTGAAAAACTCTCGAAGAAAATGAGGGTAGACATACGGAAGGAAAGCAAAAAAAAAGTTTTTAAAATACCGGATATATATGAACTTTCGAAAGTATATTTTTTAAGTCTATATATAAAAAAGGGTGATACTGTAAAAAGCAGACAATTATACTGGTTAACAAAAGATAAAGATATTTTTACAGGAAAGGATTCCTGGTATCAACCTCATCAAAAAACTTATGCTGATATGAGCCTGATGAGGAATATGCCGCGCACCAGTATCGATATCTCATATGATGTCAAAAGAAGAGATGATAATAATTATTATATAGATATAAATGTTAAAAATGGTGGAAAATATATTGCATTTTTTATATGGATTAAATTATATGGTAAAAAAACAGGTGAAATTCTTGCACCGGTCTTCTGGAGCGATAACTGTATTTTTATATTTCCGGGTGAATCAGTATCAATAAATGCAATTATGCCGGTAGATGTTTTTATAAAAGATATAACAAGCAGTGTAATAACTTCAAAAAATATAATAGAAAAATATAATATAGATGAAGAAATAACTGTGAAAGCAGAAGGGTGGAACTGTTAATAAATTTTAATCTATTGGTGAACATATTGATAGTATTAACTATAAAGAAGAATATAGGGGACATGACTAAGACCCAGCCGGAAAATTTATAAGTTATTATTCACAAATTGTAATAATTTTTATATATTAATAAGATATTTTCTTAAATAATTTATATTATAATTAATATTAACATTAGATTTTTAAAAAGCAGTTAAAAATGAAGAATATTAAAAAAATAGCAGTAATAGGTCTGGGTCTTATTGGAGGTTCAATTGCACTGTCCTTAAAAAGTATTAATAAAGACTTCTTAATAAGCGGTTATGATGTTAAAGAAGAATCAATGAGCATAGCTAAATACAGGAATATAATTGATGTAATCGCCCGAAATTACGAAGATGCAGTTCGTGATGTAGATTTAATAATAATAGCAACGCCTATTAGCGATATAGTTGAAGTTGTAAGCAATATAAAAGATTATCTGAAAAAAGGAGCTATTATTACAGATGTTGGAAGTGCTAAAGAAAAAATAGTAAACAGAGTCAATGAGATATTACCAGAGGGAGTGGTTTTTATAGGGGGTCATCCTATGGCTGGCTCGGAAAATGAAGGAATTCTAAGTGCCACAAATGATTTATTTAAGAACACATTTTATATCCTTACTCCAACAGATACCACAATGTCTGAGCCTCTGGCTACATTACATTCAATTCTCTCTAAGATTGGTGCAAAGGTAATTTCAATAGAGCCTAAAGAGCACGATGAAAACGTGGCATTGATAAGCCACCTTCCACATGTTCTCTCAACAAATCTGGTAGATATGATTGATGATAAACAAAAAAGCATGAAAAATTTATTCAAACTATGTGCGGGTGGATTCAGGGATATGACAAGAATTGCAGCTGCAAATATAAAAATGTGGCTTGACATAAGTCTGGAGAATAAAGATAAACTTATAAAATCTATAGACGATTACATAAAGTACCTTACAAAATTTAAGGAGTATCTTAAGAATAACAATTCTGAATCAATAAAAGAGCATTATTTAAAAGCTCAAAAAGCTAGAATTAATCTTCCCAAGTTTATAGAGAAAGATATATCAAATCTATATGAAGTAAGAGTATCAATGCAGGATAGGGCAGGTGTCTTAAGTGAGATAACAAGAGCTATAAGTTCACACGGAATTAACATAGAAGATATATCTATATTCCACTCAACGGAATTTAGCAGTGGTGGAATCCTTAAAGTTTTGGTTCAAGGTGAAGATGCTGGAAAAATTGCTAAAAAAGCTATAGAAAAAGAAGGTTATGAAGCTAGTGTAAAAAAGGTTCTTGGCGATTAAAAATGGAAATACACGGAGCAAATTCCATAAAAGGCGAAATAAAAATCCCGGGCGATAAATCAATTTCCCACAGAAGCATAATAATATCCTCTATGATAGATGACAATGTTGTAATAGAAAATTTCCTTTTATGTGAAGACTGTATAAATACTTTGAATATACTTAAGGAATTAGGTGTAAGAATAGAAAAAATAAATGGTAACCTGGTTGTTTATGGTAGGGGGGTAAAAAGTTTTAAAGAACCCGATAGGGTCCTTAATGTGGGGAATTCGGGAACCACAATCAGGGTAATGAGCGGGGTCCTGTCAGCAACTAATTTTATGTCGGTTTTAAGCGGCGATAAATCAATAAATAACAGGCCTATGGACAGGATAATAGAACCACTCAGATTTATGGGGGCAAAAATATATGGTAGAGAAAATAATTTAAAAGCTCCTCTGGTCATATTCGGTAATCCTCTTCTGGAAGGGAAAAAAATTGAACTTAAGAACTCAAGTGCTCAGGTTAAGTCATGTATATTATTAGCTGCTCTAAATGCAAAGGGTCCTACGGAAATAGTATTACCTCAAACCTCAAGAGACCATACAGAGAGGATGCTGGAATATTTAGGAGCTGATATTAGCTATAATGGTAAGTATGTAAAACTAATACCGGGTAATAAATTAAATGGTAAGAGAATATATATACCGGGGGACATTTCTTCAGCAGCCTACTTTATAGTTGCAACTCTGATACTTAAAAAATCCCATACAATTATAAGAGACGTAGGTATAAATGATACAAGAAGTTATATACTGGAAACTCTAAGAAAAATGGGTGGTAAAATAACTATTAAAAATAAAAGAATAATAAATAATGAACCTGTTGCAGATATTGAAACTTTTTCCAGTGAATTAAAATCAATAAAATTAGAAGAGGAGAATATTCCTATTATCATAGATGAAATACCGGTGTTATGTGTCGCTGCAGCATTTGCAGAGGGCACGACAATTATAAGAGGGGCACAGGAGCTAAGATATAAAGAAAGCGATAGGATAAAAGCTATTGTAACTCAATTTAAAAAATTAGGCGTTGATATCAGAGAAGAAAAAGACGGAATGGTGATAAATGGAGATAGAAATTTCAAGGCTGGTGAAGGAACTGTAGATAGTTATGGAGATCATAGGATTGCCATGTCTCTTTCAATACTTGCATTGGGTTCGTCAGGTAAGGTATCTATTCTTGATTCGGATTGTATTAATACTTCTTTTCCTGGCTTTAAATACAATCTAAAGAAATCATTGTGCTGAAACAAATTTTTTTATAGAAATTCTGGATTTAAAATTATTTATATAAATAAAGATGACTTCAAACATTATTACAATAGACGGTCCTGCAGGCAGCGGCAAAAGTACTGTAGCCAAAATTTTAGCACGAGATCTGGGCCTTAAATATATTGATACAGGTGCGATGTACCGGGCAATAACTCTTATAGCTATTAAAAATAATATAAGCTATGAAGATGAAGAATCTATTCTAAAACTTGCAAAAAGTATAATCCTTGAAATTGATAGTAATGCCGGAGATGAAAGTAAATATACAATGGTTAAAATAAATGGGGAAGACTTTACTGATGAAATTAGGAGTAGAGAAGTTGGAGAAGCAGTTTCAATTGTGTCAAAGCTTTCGGGAGTTAGAAAATATCTTGTTAATTTACAAAGGAAATTAACAAAGAACGGTAATGCGGTTCTTGAAGGAAGAGATACTGGGAGTGTAGTATGTCCTGATGCAGCGTTAAAAATATTTCTCACTGCAAGTCTTAATGAGAGAATAAAAAGAAGGGATTTGCAGATAAAAAAAGTAGGGCAATCATTGAAAAGAGATATAATAAAGAATGAAATAATTAGCAGAGATAAAATTGATAGCAGCAGAGAGAATAGCCCGCTAATAATACCTGAAAATGGAATTTTAATTGATACTACGGGTTTATCAATAAAAGAGGTAGTTGATAAAATCAAGGGATTATATTATCAGAGGCAAGATGTTAAAAACAAAACACGGTAAGTTCTACCTATTTTTTTATAAAGCAGTACAATTTTTTTTAAGGGTTATATTCAGGATATTATACAGAGTAAAAACGATAGATATAAACAAAGCACCATTAAAAGGAAAGCTTATTATATGCTCCAATCACATGAGTTATGTGGACCCTGTAGTTATTGGTGCTTTTATCCCGAGATGTATATATTTTATGGCAAAAAAGGAATTATACGGTAATAAGTTTGTAGCTAATCTTGTAACTTTTTTTAATGCTTTTCCTGTGAAAAGAAATTCTTTTGACAGGCAGGCTTTTGAAACTTCATTTAAAGTATTAGAAAATGGAAATACCCTGGGCCTTTTTCCAGAAGGCACAAGGTCTACGGATGGTATTTTAAGAGAAGGTAAGAAAGGGATAGGGTTCATTTCAGTATTCAGCAGGACATCTATTTTACCAGTAGCTTTAAGTGGCACAAATAAGATAATTCAAAAACCCCACAAAAGATTATTTTTCCCTGAGATAAAAATAATTGCAGGTGATTTGATAAATGTAGAAGAAATATTAAAAAAATATGGCAAAAAGAAAGCAATAGACGAGGTTCTAAATAGATTAATGGAAGAAATAGGAAAAATTTATGCTAAGATAAAGTAAAATATAAAAATGTCTGAAAGTTTAAAAAAATGAAAATAAAAATTGCAGATTACTCAGGATACTGCTTCGGAGTAAAAAGAGCATTAAAATTGACAGAAGGGACTATAGAAAAATACAGTAAAGAGGAGAAAAAAATATTCACTCTGGGTTCTATTATTCATAATCCAGGAGTTATGGATGAATTATCAAGAAAAGGCCTTGTATCAGTTAAAAATATAAAAGAAATAAAAAATAAAAGTGTATTTATTATAAGGTCTCATGGAATGTCTCCGGACTTAATAAATAAAATAAAGTCAGAGAAGAAAGCTATAATTGTTGACACGACATGTCCTTTTGTAAAAAGAGCGCAGTCGAAGGCAAGGCTACTTTCAGAAAGCGGTTATTTTGTTGTAATTATAGGGAATAAAAATCATCCGGAAGTACTTGGAATAAAAGGTTGTGTTTTAAATGACAGATATGCGGTAATAGAAAGTGAACATGATGCGGAAGAGCTAAAGTTCACAGATAAAATTGGAGTGGTTTCTCAAACAACTCAAACAAGGGAAAAGTTTTTCCTCATAATAAATAAATTACTTGATAAAGCAAGAGAGTTGCTGATAAATAACACTATTTGTGACACTACTGAAAAGATGCAGGAATCAACAAGAAATCTCGCAAAAGAAGTTGATATAATGATTATTGTAGGGGGGAAAGATAGCGCAAATACGGGGCATCTTAAGGAAATAGCAAAAAAGATCAATGATGCAACTTATCATATTGAAAGCTACAGAGAGCTTAAGCCGGAATGGTTTAATAATAAAAAAAGTGCCGGCATAAGTGGAGGCGCTTCAACACCTGTAAAAGATATAATGAATGTAAAAAAAGTTATTGAAAAATTGCAAATATGAAAGAATCATTTAAAAAAGAATCTTTAAATTACAGTATTCCAAAGGTTGCAGTAGTCGGAAAACCAAATTCCGGTAAGTCTACTTTAATTAACAGGATATGCGGGAAAAGAGAGGCTATTGTAGATAAAGAACCTATGATTACACGTGATAGAAAATATTACAGAGCAGACTGGAACGGCAAATCATTTTTTTTACTTGATACTGGTGGGATTAATTTAAAGTTAAAAGAAAATATAAACATTCAGATGTTTTTACAAACTAAAAGAGCCATAGAAGAATCAGATTTAATTATTTTTGTGGTAGATTTAAAGCAGCCAGTATCTCCTCTTGATGAAGAGGTAGCAAATATGCTGAGAAAAACAAACAAAAAGATAATTTTCGCTGGAAATAAATGTGATGACGAAAAAGAAATTCTTTTTACTGAAGATTACCTTAAGTTCGGATTTGGGTATCCTTTTAAAATATCGGCACTTAATGGAAGAAATATAGGAGACCTGTTAGACGAAGTGGTAAAGGAATTTGATTCAAATCAGGATTTATTTAAAGATTTAGAAAATGAGGGAAAACCATCTATATCAATACTGGGAAGACCCAACTCGGGTAAATCTACTTTGTTTAATGTTATAACAAAAGAAGAAAGAGCAATAGTGGATGAAGTAGAAGGAACAACCAGGGATAGCATAGATAGCATAGTAAAAATAGGTGAAAAAAAATATAAATTCGTAGATACAGCAGGAATAAGAAGAAAAAAAGGGAAGTTGAAAAGTCTGGATTACTATAGCGAAATAAGAACAATTGAAGCTATAGAAAATTCCGATGTAAGTCTTGTTTTAATAGATTGCAGCAGGGAAGTAGCCAATCAGGATATAAAAATTATAGAGTTGTGCACGCAAAAAGGAGTCAGCACCTGTGTTATATTCAATAAAATTGATAGTATTGACAGCGAAACGCTTGGTGGCATTATAAGAATGTTTGAACTTAAATTAAGTTTTGCCGTTTATATACCTTCATTAAAAATTAGTGCTCTTAAAAAAGAAGGTACAGAAAAAATCATTAAAATGATAAATTTTCTGGTCTCTGAAAGAAAAAAAATAATACCGGATAGTGAATTGACAAACTTTTTTAAAAAAAAGGAAAGAGAAGAGGAGGGTATTTATATCAAGGGCAGGAGGTTTAAGATAAAGTTTATAAGACAGATTAAAACTGCTCCTCCTGTTTTTCTGGTTTTTTCTAATATTGATATAGGGAAGAGAGTAAATGTAAGAAGGTATGTAGAAAACAGAATACGTGAAAAATTTGGTTTTACAGGTGTTCCTCTTTACTTTAAATTTAAATATTGAATTCTGTTTTATAATTTAATAAATAATATGAATAGAAAAACAAATATAACAGTTATAGGAGCAGGGAGCTGGGGTACAACTTTTTCAGTAATGCTTGCAATGAGAGGATACAACGTTAATTTATGGGTAAGAAGCAGAGTTACTTATGATGAAATAAAAAATTATAGAAAGAACACGAAGTATACGGGTGACTTATACATAACGGATAATGTGGCCCCTTTAACTGGTAAAAATAGTGTTTCAAGCATGTCAGAGATTATAATTTTTGCTGTTCCTTCTCATGTTCTTAGAGAAATAATTTCTGGTTTTCGTGAAAGCCTTGAAAAAAATCAGGGTAAAATAAAATGTGTACTTAACCTTGCTAAAGGACTGGAGACAGATACTAATTTGAGATTATCACAGGTAATGGAAGAAACGTTACCGGAAAAACTGAGATCTAAAATCTGTGTATTATCAGGTCCGAATATTGCTCCGGAGATAGCAAGTGGCCTTCCGAGTGTTTCGGTTGTTGCATCATCAAATAAAGAATTACTTAAATATATACAGAAAATAATATCGAATGACAGGTTCAGGATTTACACAAATACTGATGTTGTTGGAGTGGAAATTGGAGGTTCCGTAAAGAATATAATAGCAATTGCGGCAGGAATTTCTGATGGATTGGGGTATAAGGCAAATACCAAAGCTTCGATTATAACGAGAGGTTTATATGAGCTAACAAAATTAGGAGTCAGGCTTGGTGCAAATAGGACGACATTCTCAGGTGTAGCGGGTATGGGAGATCTGATTGCTACATGTATAAGTGAAAAAAGCAGGAATAGGAGTATAGGTGAAAGAATAGCAAAAGGTGAAAAAATCAATGATATTTTAGAAAGCATGTATATGGTTGCTGAAGGTGTTAATACGACGAAGGCAGTATATAATTTATCCAGAAAAATAGGGATAGAGGTTCCAATAACAGAGTGTATCTATAAAATTATTTATAAAGGGCTTAATCCAATTGAATCTGTAAAAAAATTAATGACAAGAAAGTTTAAATCTGAGATTGAAGAAATTGATTAAATCAATAACTTTACTATTAACCAGTATTATCTTAAAATGTAAATATGCGGGACGTGGCGCAGTTTGGCTAGCGCACCAGTATGGGGTACTGGGGGTCGGAGGTTCAAATCCTCTCGTCCCGACCATAACAGGTAAAGTATTATATAAATAGAGATATAATAATTTTACGTAATTTTTAGTCAATTTAACAAGATATGGATATTGAACCGGAATCTAAAAATCAAACAGAATCAATAAAAGATAAAAAAGCAGAATACATAGAAGACATATCAATTGAAATACTTGAAGATATAAAAAAAATGCCTCCGGGCAGGAGTGGACTGGTAATAATAAAGGGCCCTAATATTGGAGAAAGTTTTTTTATTAATAAAAAACATATTACAATTGGAAGAAATCCCGAGTCAGATATATTTCTTGATGATATTACGGTCTCAAGAAAGCATGCTGTAATTAGCAGAGAAGGCGAAGATTTTGTAATAAAGGATTCAGGAAGTCTAAATGGAAGTTATATAAATGGTAAAATAATGGAAAATTCATTGTTGAGAAATATGGACAGGATACAAATTGGAAAATATGTATTTTTATTTTTTCAATCATCTTAAATTTATTAAAGAAAAAGGCTTTAGATGAGCACAAAAGCTTCTAAAAAAGATATGGAAAAGAATTATCTTACAATAGGCAAGATAGTAAAAAAAATGAAGAAGATATATCCTGACCTGAGCAGTAGCAAGCTAAGATTTCTTGAGTCAGAAGGCCTTTTAACTCCCGCCAGGGCATCAAACAAGTACAGAATTTATTTCAAGGAAGATATAGAAAAATTAAACTATATCTTGAAAATGCAGAAAGAATTTTATATGCCACTGGAAGTTATAAAGGAAAAGCTTAGTTCAAGAGATTTTAAAAAATTTATAAGTGAAAGTGAATATATTTCGCAGGATTCAAAGCTTAAATTTGAAGATGAATACAAAACAGCTCATGAACCAGGCCTTTATTCAGCATTAGATTTGAACAAGAAGTTTAAATTTCCAAAATACTATATTGATGAATTGATTGAGAACGATATTTTTGACTGGAAAGAAGAAAATGGGAGATATGTAATAAATGATAATGACATAGAAATTCTAAAAATTGTAAGCGAGCTTTTGAAATATGGAATATACGTAAAACATCTAAAGCTATTTGAAAACTTCGCGAGCCGTCAATCTGCTTTCATACAGCAGATTATTTTACCATTACTTATGTCAAGTAAAAAAGATGAACGTAACAGAGCAATAAGAAATGTTGGCAGGCTTGAGAGAATGCTCTGCGATTTTCAAGAACTTTTAGTAAAAAAAGAGAATAGAAAGTTTCTGGAAAAATATAAATGATAGGTGGACCCCCTTCTTCTTTAAGTCGAAGAAAGCATAAAAAAAATTTAATACATATAATATTATTAGTATTTGTTTTCATCTTTGTTCTTTATTCTTTTGGTAACCTTTTCATTACTGATAAAATTTACTGCAATCCATATAAACAGGATAGCGCTATCTATGATACATATATCAATATCAATGCGGAGTCTGCAATTGTTATTAATTATGATACAGGAGATATTTTGTGGGAAAAAAATTCCCGGAACAAATTATATCCTGCAAGTTTAACCAAAATGTTATCTTCAATTATAGCTATTGAAAATATCGGGAACTTTGATGAAATTGTAGAAATAACTAAAAATGCATCAGGAAGGAATCATTCTTCATTTAAACTTAATACAGGTGATGATGTAAGTCTAATAGATCTACTTAAGGCTTCACTCATAAGTTCCCATAACAATGCTATAATTGCTCTTGCAGAACATATCTCAGGAAGCACAGAAGATTTTATTGATTTAATGAATAATAAAGCAAAAGAGATTGGAGCAGAAAGCTCAACATTTGAGAGTGTAAATGGCCTTGATGATATTTATCCATCACATAAGTCTACAGCTCTGGATATGGCAAAAATTGCTTCTTATTGTATGGAAGATGATACTTTCAGCGATATAGTTAGTATTAAAGAAGATATTATAAAAATAAATAATAGGGAAATTGAAATTACAAACACAAATACTCTACTTACAAATGATTACATAAAAGGAATTAAAACAGGATATACAGACAATGCAGGTTACTGTATGGCAATTTACTCCGAGAAGGAAGATTTAAGACTGATAACAGTAGTGCTAAACAGTGTGTCTCTGGAAGAAAGAGACAATGATATTCTTAAACTGCTGGACTGGGCTTATGATAATTTAAAATACACCATGATTGTAGACTCCAGAGAGCCAGCAATATCTGTAAGCACAGGAGAAGAGACTAGCATTAATATAAATCTATATCCGGAATCTGATTATACAGGTCTTTTAAACATCAATGAGGATAAAGTGGAATTTGAACATAATTTAAGTAAAGACATATCCCTTCCTGTTAAAAAAAGTGATGTACTGGGAAAGATGTCAATCTTTTTAAATGATAATAAATTAAAAGAAGTAGATTTAATTTCAAAGGAAAATATAGAAAGTGAATTTGTTTATCAGGAGCTTTCCGATAAGAGTGATAAAAAGACTATTATCTCAATAATAGTAATTGTAGTATTTTATTTTTTAATATTTATATTTATAATAGTTAAAAATTTATTATCAAAAAGGGTCTTATAAAAAAAATCTGGAGGTAGAAAAAATTGGTTTTTAAAAAGGAAAAAATAAATAATTGGCTAATAATGATATCAGTTTTAACTCTGGTTATGATTACTTCGGTAATAATCTTTAACGGGTGCAAAGCAGATGATACTCAAAAAGAGAATATTATATCAGAACCGGAAGGAGAGGAAGAAGTAACCGAAGAAGAGACGGAAGAAGAAACATCTCCAGAAGTTGAGGAGCAGGGAGGTGTAGCCGGAGAAGAAATAACCGGAAATATAAATAGATTTAGCGGCCTTGAGATTTCTGATTCTGTAAAGGATCAAAGACCGCTTGCAATAATGATTAATAATCTTTACCCTGATGCAAGACCTCAATCCGGACTTATTTATGCCGATATAATCTTTGAGGCAGAAGATGAATATGGGATAACAAGATATATAGCAGTGTATTCTTCATATGATACAGAGTTAGTTGCACCAATAAGAAGTGCGAGAATATACTATGCCGAAATAGCAAGAAGCCTTGACCCCATTTATACTTTTTTTGGTACACATAAGGATTCATTTGCTAATGCATATAAGGTAATTGAAGGTATGGATATTGATGTATTGACTTCAATTGGAGAACCGGAACCTCCCGAAAGCTCAATTGTTGCAAATGCATCATTCTGGAGGGATTATAACAGAAGCAGCATTACAGAACATACTGCTGCTATGTCTACTATACAGTTAAGGAAAGAAGCAGAAAATGCAGGGTATTCACTGGAAGGAGGGCAATCTCCTTTAAGATTTAAAAAAGACGCATCTGGTTCAGAAACAGGAAACATTTCTGATATAATTATAGACTTTTCTACTGATGGTTATATGACTGAATTTAAATATAACAGTGAAAATAATAATTATCTAAAATATATAGCAGGGTCACCTCATATAGACCGCGAAACAGGAATTCAGATTGCAGCAAAAAATATAATTGTTATGTATACAGATGTAGAAGGACCTTTTGATGATAAAGGTCATATGTTAATAAGAACACATACTTCAAATGGTATACCGGGAAAGGCAATCTTTTTTATGGATGAAAAAGCAATAGAGGGTACATGGGAAAGAAGCTCGATTTTCGAACCTTTCGAATTTAAGAATAATAACGGTGATATAGTCTTATTTAACGCCGGTCTCACCTGGGTAGCCATAATAGATAGCGATAGAAGTAGTGTGTCATATTAAAAAATATCAATCATGGTAATATTTTGAGTAAAAACACAGAAAAGGAACTGATAAAAAATAATATCATAGGAAAAGTATTATTTACCAGTGATGATATCAAAAAAAGAGTTTCTGAGCTTGGAAGAGAGATAACAAAAGATTACAGGTATAAAGATCTACTTCTGGTAAGTGTTCTAAAGGGAGGAGTTATTTTTTTAGTTGACCTGATAAAGGAAATCAATCTTCCTCTCAGTATAGATTTTATGAGTATTTCTTCATACGGTATCAATGGTACTTCCACAGGTGTTGTTAGGATTACAAAAGACCTTGACGAGTCCATAGAAGACAGGGATGTATTGATTGTGGAAGATATTATAGATACCGGTCTGACTATAAGTTATTTATTAAGAAATCTTAGATCTAGATATCCAAAAAGTATCGAGATATGCACTCTTCTAAATAGAGATATTAGAAGAATATCGGATATAGATATAAAATACTCCGGCTTCACGATAGGGGAGAAATACATAGTAGGTTATGGACTTGATTATAAACAGAAGTTTAGAAATCTAAAATCTATATATGAGCTTAGATTAGACACAGTAAAAAAAGATATAGAATCTTTAAAAAGCAGCTAAACCAGTTAGTACATTCACAAAAGAACTTATCAAGGTAAAAAGCTAATATTATGTATTTTAAATTTTTGACTTATAATATAATATAAAATTAATGATAAAATCATGTTGTATCTTTAGCTATAGAATTATAAAAAAACACTTTTGATATAAAGTATAAGTACATATGAATAGCGAGAAAGTACCTAATTTAATTAAGATGAAGCTTGAAGGAGTAAGGATAGAGGTCCCTTCACAAAGGCCAATCCTGCTTTTAAAAGAAGAGAAAGGTAACAGGTATCTTCCTATATGGATTGGGCCCTATGAAGCATCTGCAATTGCTCTTGAAATGTCAAATATAAAGACACCTAGACCAATGACTCACGATTTGATTATAAATATTATAAATGATTTAAATATAAGCATTAATAACATAGAAATAACAGATTTAAAGGATAACACATTTTATGCCATAATAAATATAAAAAATAAGGACAGTAAGGTTATAAGAGTTGACTCAAGACCCTCAGATGCAATCGCGACTGCTGTAAGGATTAAATGTGATATCTTTGTAGCAGAACATGTTCTTGAGTCAAGCGGACTCGAAATACAATCAATTGATGAGGAAGTAAAAAAATTTAAAGAATTCCTCAACCATATAACCCCTGAAGATTTTGATGAAGAAAAATAGATATTCTGTCAATTTTTTTTAAACATCTTTTTATTATAAGCCCTATGCCTTTATTGTATTGACTTTGTTCTAAATAAATTTTAAAATTACAATAGTGTAATTACAATGATGTAATTAGAATTATAACAATGTAAGTAAAAAATATATTTTTACTGAGATACATTTAAACCGGTAATTATCATGCAGGATAATGTAATAAAAAAGATTTATAGCGCTTCAGATGTATGTAAAATAATAGGCCTTACTTATAAGCAAATCGATTATTATGACCGCACAAATTTTATTAAGCCATCAATTAATGGGGCAGAGGGCTATGGAAGCAGGAGGATGTATAGTTTCAGTGACTTAATGAAACTAAAAGTCATAAAAAGATTAATGGAAGCAGGAATAAGCCTTCAGAAACTCAGGAAAACCAAGACATATCTTGATGAATATAATCATGATAGTGAAGATGACAGCTTCTTAAAATTAACTCTAATATCAGATGGAAATACAGTTTATGCATGTAATTCGGATAGTGAAATAATAGATACGCTTAAAAGCGGCCAGGGGGTCTTTGGAATTGCGCTTGGCAGGGTATATCTGGATTTAAATGGAGATATAAAACAATATTTATCTAAAAATAATGAAAGGGAAGAAATAAATAAAAAATATATAAGTTACTAATAATCACATCAAGAATTGGGGGTAACCTGAAATTTTATGGGTAAAAATCTATTAAAATTAAGAAAGAATACATATCCTAAAGAAGATAAAAATATTAAAAAAATAAAATTCGCACACAAAAGTGAGGAAGAATTTAGCAAGATACTTGATTTTTATAAAATAAGATGGAAATACGAACCAAGAACATTCATACTGGATATAGATGAGAATGGCAATCCTGAAGTAAGTTTTACACCTGATTTTTATCTACCAGATATTAATCTTTATATAGAGCTTACAACTCTTAACCAGAAGCTTGTTACAAGAAAAAATTATAAGATAAAAAAACTAAGGGAATTGTATCCTGAAATAAATATAAAGTTATTTTATAAGAAGGATTACAATAGCTTATTATTCAAATACATAAATAAGTAAAGATTAATAGATTTATAAATCCAGTATTACAGTTTTCAGGTTTTGTATGTTTAGCTTCACAAATAGAATTATTCCCAGAATCTAAGGTTATAACATTTATTAATATAACATACACGCAAGAGTAATAAAAAATACATACCCTGTAAATGAAAAAAAATAATAAAAAAAAATCTTCAGCCGGAAGTTTGAGAGGAGACATAAAGCAACTTTTCAGTAAATACGGTACTATGAGAGGCAGACCAACAATCTGGGGTGCTATTAGGATATTTCTCGTTAAACCAGGAGTCCAGGCTTTAATTTTTTATAGGTTTTATCACATGCTATATAAAATAAAATTAAGATTGCTTGCCGAATTTCTAAGCAGGGTAAATTTTTTCTTTAACGGAGCTGAAATAGACCCTGGAGCTGAGATTGGCTCAGGATTCAAAATATGGCACAGCTCCGGTGTTATTATAGGCAGGGGAGTGAAGATAGGTGATAATGTAAGTATTTTTTCAAATGTCGTTATAGGAGGTCTGGGCCATTCTATTTTTCATCACGGCGAGCCCGGTTACCCTGTTATAGGCAATAATGTTATTCTTTATACCAATACCACTATTCTCGGTCCCCTTAGAATAGGGGATAATTCGACTATTGGTGCCCATTCTCTTGTTTTAGATTCAATTCCTGATAATTGTATGGCTGCAGGAAGCCCCGCAATTATAATTAAAAAACTATAATTTCTTTACATTCTTTTCATATCTAATTTAATTCTATTTAAAAAATAAATTTTATTATTATGATCAATAGAACAGTGACCACATTAAAAGGGGAGTTATATATGTGATTAAAAAAATAATAAATTATTACCTTTATAATAATGTATTATTTAATAAATATAAAAGTTAACATAATGTATATTATCGGAACTTTATTTATTTCTAATAAAACAGCCAGATTACTATCAATAATTAATATTTATAGAGAAATTAATTCTTAAGGGGACTGTAACAGATTCTGTGTAAACCTCAAATAACCATCCGGGGCTAACGCCCCTACAGTCCGTATCATTATATCACATGTTTGCTCACCCTTTCCTTAAAATAGATAGTTAACTGAGATAAAATA
>Ga0307427_1000046_pt1 | contig 105612 bp, 103 predicted proteins | sample SalMarWE160190MG_FD_202162 | JGI IMG/M metagenome (GOLD analysis project Ga0307427, IMG submission 202162) | Salt marsh sediment microbial communities from the Plum Island Ecosystem LTER, Massachusetts, United States - WE1603-190 | ecosystem: Environmental > Aquatic > Marine > Intertidal zone...
GGCGGATTATTTGGGGCAGGACATCCCCACGATAGGTTTATTGAATCAGTAGCAGAACCTGCTGAATTCGTAGCAGTGGCAGTCAGGGTATAGGTATCGGAAGGGTCATTAAGATTTACTTGGGCTTTATATTTACCCCATGCACTGTTTGAATCATCCTTTGAAAATTCTATGGATGGATCAGGGCTACCGGTTACTGTTGCCTTTACTCTGTAGAAACATACATCATCAGATGAAGAATAGGTGGGTCCTTCATATATCTCAAGACTTATTTCTGGAGCTTCTTCCTGTTCCTGTTCACTTTCGGTAGTTTCTTCGGTAGATTCCTCCTGTTCTTTTTCTTCTTCAGTCTCCTCTTCCTCTTCATCTTCTTTCCCTTCCTCTGCTTCTTCGGAAGGCTCTTCTTCAGATATTGTTTCTACAGATTCTTGTTCTTCCAAAATATCTTTTTCACGAGTTTTACTAATATTCATAAAATCAGTATCAGATTCAGGGAAACCAACAATTGGTTTAACATCATTACCGGTAAAAGAATTTAATATGCCTATTGTATAATTAATAAATGAAAGAATATTTTTACTTAACTTTGATTTCATAGTATCAGGTATAAAAAGAGGTTTCTTTATTATGCTTTCAAATCTTGCAAAAATAGACTCAATGATAGAGGGGTTTATTGTAATAGGAAGGACCTTAAGGTATATCTGTTGTTTGTCATCATCTAGATCTCTTTCATCTTCCCATACAATACTGTCCTCATATATATCTGGATATAGCTGCCTATAAGATGTCGGGTCAACTCTTAATGGAGGCCCACCTGTAGTAATATTGCAAACATATATTTGATCATTCTCATAACAAACTACCCTGTTACCATAAATATTTCCTACAAACTGATCATTTAATGTTGGAGATAGCCTTGATGATGTTCCAGTTGTAATATCATAAATATATATCTGGTATATACCTCCATTTCTGTCATCGGAATATATTACTTTATCTCCAAAAATTGCAGGGCAGGTCTGACTGGAATCAGTAGGGTCTATCCTGGTAACTGCTGAAGTTTCAATATCATACATATAGATTTGTTCTTTATAAATATCAGTTGCCATATTGTCAATGTTATCTGCCCATACTATTTTATTTCCGTAAATACGGGGAAGGATCTGATTTGAAGATGTAGGACAGATCCTTGTAACTTCTTCAGTTGATAGGTCATAGAGGTATGTCTGTATATTTTCGCTGCCCAATCTGAAGTCAGACCAGATTATTCTATCCTCATAAATATCAACTGAAGTCTGATTAAATTCTGTTGGGTCTATTCTTAAGGGTTCTATATCTGGCGTTAGCAGATTATAATAGAAAATCTGTGAGGTTGGGTCACCGGTATCAGGTACAAACTCTGACCATACAACATTGTCTTCAAAAATTGCCGGTGAGAACTGCTTATTGCCACCTGGATAGACAGGACTGGAAAATCCAGAATCTATATTATATATATAGATTTCCGTCTCTCCTGTTCTTTTATCCATCCAGACTATATTTTCATCATGAATATCAGGATATCTCTGGAATTCGGATGTTGGGTCTATCCTTAATATATCATCTGCAAATAAATTATCTAATCTAGATGTGGAAAAGTAGACTGAAGAGAAAATGAAGATAAATAACACTAAAAATATAAGTTTCTTCAAATTTATCACCTCTGCAATAATAAATTAATGTAATCCTTTTAAAATAACCATGGGAATTGTCATACTAATATTTAAAAATATGACATTAATTTAGTCTGAGAATTTTACAGGGTAATTTTTTTTATTTTATTATATAACTTTTCTTACATAATGGTAGTTTATATATTAAGTTAGAATTATTGCAATTCAGACATTAAAGTTCTAGAAGCTAAAAAATCTTTTAAGTGATTTACAATCTTGCTAAAGCTATCTCTATTAAATATAATCAGTTTATAATAACGGGATTCAGTAATGTTTTTTTATTAATGGACTATCTTAATAAAAATGAAGGAGAACCATATGTCAGATATTAATAAGCTATTGTTTGCTAAGAGTGATAATGAAATATGTCTGCTGCCTAAAATGGCAAATCGTCATGGTTTGATTACGGGAGCAACAGGTACAGGTAAAACAGTATCTTTGAAGGTACTTGCTGAAGCATTTAGCTCAATAGGAGTTCCTGTATTTTTATCAGATATTAAAGGTGATGTTGCAAGTATATCTACTGCAGGTGGAGGAAATCCAAAAATTGAGGAAAGAATAAAGCTTCTGGGTCTGAAAGATTTCAGATACCAGAGCTTCCCTACTGTTCTATGGGATGTATTTGGTACCCAGGGTCATCCCGTAAGGGCAACTGTCTCCGAGATGGGGCCACTGCTGCTGTCAAGACTTCTTGGCTTAAATGAAGTTCAGAGTGGGGTATTAAATATTGTTTTTAAAGTTGCAGATGATTCAGGAATGCTTCTTATAGACCTTAAAGATTTAAGGGGTATGCTTAAATACATTGGAGATAATGCGAGAGATTATACACTTGAATATGGAAATATCTCGGCCCAATCTATAGGAGCGATTCAGAGGGGACTGCTGACCCTGGAAGAGCAGGGAGGAGAAAATTTTTTTGCAGAACCGGCACTCGATATTTTAGATTTTTTAAAAACAGATAACGACGGAAGAGGCTATATTAATATACTGGCTGCGGAACAGCTCTTTAATTCACCGGCTCTTTATTCGACTTTTTTACTCTGGCTTCTGTCAGAACTGTTTGAGGAACTGCCGGAAGTTGGTGATATTGAAAAGCCAAAAATAGTTTTCTTTTTTGATGAAGCACACCTATTGTTTGATGAAGCACCGAAAGTTCTACTTGATAAAATAGAGCAGGTAGTAAGACTGATACGGTCAAAGGGTGTTGGTGTATACTTTGTAACACATAATCCCACTGACCTGCCTGATAAAGTTCTGGGTCAGCTTGGAAATAGGGTACAGCACGCACTTCGTGCATTTACTCCAAGAGAACAGGATGTTGTAAAGGTAGCGGCAGAAACTTTCAGGCCAAATCCAGAGTTAGATATCGTCCAGGTAATTTCAGAGCTAAAAGTGGGTGAGGCGCTGGTATCATTTTTAGATGAGCATGGCCGTCCTTCAATAGTTGAACAGGCTTTTGTACTACCACCAAAAAGCCGGCTTGGAACTATAACTCCTGAATATAGAAATGAATTAATAATTAACTCGATATACCATAATAAATATCGGACTACTTTAGACAGGGAATCCGCATATGAAATACTAAAGGGAAGACTGGCTGCCCAGGAAGAGGCTGCTAAAGAAAAATATTCACAAAAAAGCCAGTATGATTATGGAAAAAAGATACCTACAAAACGTCAGCCTGATTCTGTTATTACTAAAATGGCTAAGTCTGCTGCAACTTCTGTCGGAAGGCAGATCGGCCGAGAGCTAATTAGAGGACTTTTTGGGATATTGATAAAGAGATAAAAACTAAGCTACAAAAATTATTAAAAATTATTAACTATTATTAATTTTGATTTCCCCGAATATAGTTACTTTTGGGTTTAGGAATATTTGCTGTCTATATTTTTTGACTTCTTATAACTTTTTTTTAATATCGTTAACAGCTCTCCTTATAAATAATATTTCATTTAAAGTGTCTTTATGTAGTTTACGGATAGCGTCTGCTATTAATTCATTGGTAAAGTTTTTGGTTTTCAGGAGTTCATCCATCTCTCTCAGATATTTTTTCAGCAATAATGTTTCTTCTCTATTAGCCATGATTTAACCTCCGTCTGAATTAATTAATAAAAATTATCTTTTTATCTCTTCTTTGATTTAAATGATTTTTTTCATTCATTATTTTATATTTTTATTACATGCATCAGAATCTTATTATTATTTAACCTAATATAATTATAATACTAGAATGAAAAGGATGAAATCTATAGTTGAATTGGTAACTTTAGCAAATACACAGCCTGTCTACCCCAAGGTTACAAAATCTCGAATCACTTTTTAAAAGTAATAATCAACCTAGCGAATTTTTAAGAAATTAATATCTCCTGGATATCGATAAATTACATAAATGGCGACAAGATTATACTCATTTAAGTCTATTTTCTCTACAACTTTTAACCAAAGAACAAAGTACTGCTATAATAATAACATGAGAAAATTTACAATCACGGAACGTATATACGAAAAAGCATTAGAGTTACTGGAGCAAAATCCGGAGGGTCTGCATTGGTCTGAACTGCGCTCAAAAATTGAAGCGTCAGATCCCAGCTTCCATCCAAAAACGGTCAACGGATGTGTCTGGAAACTTGTCGAGAGATTTCCTGATAGGGTTTACAAACCATCCAGGGGGCTTTTCCGGCTTCTAAAATATAGATTTAGAGTCAAGCAATGAATGAAATTAAAATACTATTTGCAATGTCTCACTAATATTCTAATCTGATATAATATCAATAAAATAGTATTAATGATAATTTTATAAATTGGAAGCTTAATATGATGATGTAGCTAAATATGATGTAGAACCCGAAATGCAGAATGTATCCACAAATACACTTTTTCACAAGAGGGTATCAATATAAATAGATAAAAACAAAGCCATTGAACTTGCAGGAGGATATCTTGCAAAATAAATAAAGGAAGATATGTTTTTATCGATGTGATTGGGAGCATCAGAGTAAATATGGAAGAACATAGAAAACATCATGCACATAATCATCATAAACACATGGTAGGAGATTTCAGGAAACGCTTTATCGTCTCTATAATAATAACCATACCTGTTCTTATGCTATCTCCCCTGATACAGGGTTTTTTAAATATAGAAGAGATTATGAAGTTTCCGGGTGATACCTATATCCTGTTTGCGCTATCTACAATAATATTTTTCTATGGTGGATGGCCATTCCTTAAAGGTTTATATAATGAAATCAGGACAAAACAACCAGGAATGATGACTTTAATAGGTATTGCTATAACTGTTGCTTACCTTTATAGCAGTGCAGTAGTATTCGGTCTTAAAGGAAAGATCTTTTTCTGGGAACTTGCTACACTTATTGTAATCATGCTTCTAGGACACTGGATAGAGATGAAATCTGTTATGGGTGCATCTAGTGCTCTAAATGAACTGGCAAGACTCATGCCAAGGGATGCCCATAAAATAACTTATGGTGATAATACTAATGATATTCCATTAGAAGAACTTGAGAAAGGAGACAGGGTCCTGGTAAAACCAGGCGAGAAGCTTCCTGCTGACGGTATTATTTTAAAAGGAAACACTTCGGTAAATGAGGCAATGCTAACCGGTGAATCCAAGCCTGTGACTAAAAAAGAAGGTATGGAAGTTATAGGAGGTTCATTAAACGGTGAGGGTTCAGTAACAGTAGAAGTTAAAAAAACAGGCAAAGAATCTTTTCTTTCAGGAGTAATAAGATTAGTGGAGCAGGCCCAGATGAGCAAATCAAGGACGCAGAGCCTTGCCGATAGAGCTGCATTCTGGTTAACTATTATCGGTATTTCAGCAGGAGCGATAACATTGTTTGCATGGCTGCTACTTATGGATAAAGATTTAGCGTTCTCACTGGAAAGAGCAGTTACTGTAATGGTAATAACCTGTCCCCATGCTCTTGGCCTTGCTATACCTCTTGTTGTGGCAGTATCTACAGCTCTCTCAGCAAGAAAAGGTCTACTCATAAGAAACAGGGCTTCATTTGAAAAAGCAAAGAATATCGATGCTGTCGTATTTGACAAGACCGGAACTTTGACCAAAGGAGAATTTGGTGTAACTGATACAATATCTCTGAGCAGTAATATCAGTAAAGAAGAAATCCTGAAATATTCAGCTTCACTTGAATCTCAATCCTCACACCCTATAGCCAAAGCTATTGCCAGGGCTTCTGATGATAGATATAAAGTGTCAGAGTTTAAATCTATTACAGGTAAAGGTGTGGAAGGTACTATAAATGGAAAGCATGTAAAAATAGTAAGTCCCGGATATTTAAACGAAAATAATATAAAGATAAAAAAGGTTAAAGAGACCGACAAGATATCTTCTCAGGGTAAAACTATAGTATATGTTTTAATTGATAATGAACCTGTGGGAGCAATAGCGCTTGCTGACATAATAAGAGAGGAATCAAAAGAGGTTATACAAAAATTAAAGTATCTTAATATAAAGCCCATGATGCTAACTGGTGATAACAGGCAGGTGGCTAAATGGGTAGCAGAAGAAGTGGGAATTGAAGAATATTTTTCAGAGGTATTGCCTGAAAATAAATCAGATAAGATAAAAGAAATCCAGTCAAGAGGTCTGGTTGTGGCAATGACTGGAGATGGCGTAAATGACGCTCCGGCACTTGCACAGGCTGATATCGGTATTGCTATTGGGGCCGGGACCGATGTAGCAATAGAGACTGCCGATATCATTCTTGTGAAGAGTAATCCTTTAGATGTTATTTCTATTTTAGACCTTTCAAGAGCAACATATAGAAAAATGCTTCAGAATCTTGGCTGGGCTACAGGGTATAATTTATTTGCTATTCCGCTGGCCGCCGGGGTGCTCTTTCCATTTGGAATTATTTTAAGTCCAGCTGTAGGTGCAGCGCTGATGTCACTTAGCACAATTATTGTAGCAATAAATGCAAGATTTATAGTAGTTCGTTAATAAATATTTAAATCCAATAATTCTTCTACCATTAAATTACAGGAGCCAGTTTAATAAAAGATTCTTGATTCACCTCTTGACAACCACACTATTATGCATTACTATATAGCAGTAATAAGTGATACTGGATATTAGTTATACATAATAGCAAGGAGGTATACTTGGAAAACCTTACAGAAATGCTGAAAGGTGTCTTAGAGGGTTGCGTACTTGAAATAATTAGCCGCAAGAAAACATATGGCTATGAAATCACAAGGCAACTGAACGCCTTTGGATTTACGGACGTGGTGGACGGTACTGTCTACACCATCTTATTACGGCTTGAAAAGAATAAACTTGTAGACATTGAGAAAAAACCGTCCGACATGGGTCCGATGAGGAAGTTTTTCGAGCTTAACGACGCAGGGCGTGAGGAATTGCGCCGATTCTGGTCAAAATGGGAGTTTGTCGAGTTGAAAATTAATAATTTAAAGAAAGAAGGAAAATAAGATGCTGGATATTTTAAAAAAAATAATTGGTGATAAAAAAGAATATAAGATGATGATGGCGCGTGTCGAAGCCATGCCAGAAGACTATCGATTTGTGTTCAAAAAAATTCAGCAATATATGTGGAAATTCGCGTCGGGAGATGGATATGATATGTTGAAAGTTCATTATGAATTGATTGATTTGTTCGAATCCGGTGTGGCCGAGGGCAAACACGTTCTGGAAATCACGGGCGAAGACGTGGCAGTGTTCTGCGATGATCTGTTGAGAAACGCCAGGACCTACACGGAAAACTGGCGTGAGGTGCTGAACCGTGAAATTATGAAAAAACTCGGAAGGGGCAGCGATTCTAAATGACAGATATTATGATTCAGGTGAAAGACTTGCGGAAATCTTTCAAAACAATGGGAGTCCTTAAAGGTGTAGATTTCGATGTGAAGCGAGGAAAGATTTTCTCGCTACTCGGATCGAACGGTGCGGGCGTTCTGGAATGGCTTGTGTTTGCGGGAATACTCGTGCTGTTCACACTGGCACTGACATGGCTGGCGGTAAAATCCTAAGATGGTGCGAGTGCATTCTCATACCCGCTAAAATTTTTGCCGTTTATTAGCTCAGCATTCTTCCCGACAGCGACAATGCCAGCTGTCGTCAGAGCATTTGCGGAAAAGCAGCCCGTAACATCTATAGTTGATTCAGTACGTTCCCTGCTGAATTCAGAACCTGCAGGAAACGAGATATGGATTGCTATTGCATGGTGTGTTGGGATTACTATTGTGGCTTATGTCTTCGCAATGAGGGTTTATAAAAGAGTCTTCTATCAAACTTAGGATTAAAGAGAGATAACTTTAGAGGGACATTCTATATACTATCCCGAAAAAACTGTTCCTTAAGACCAATTTATTAAATCTTTATTAAAAATCAAATTACTCTTATAATTCTTTTATATTCTAAGTAATTTAAGTGATTTCCAATTTTAACTGAAGCTTTGAGCATATGAACTACAAAAAGAGAAATAATTTAAATAAAATTCCCTTTTTTTATTCCTTTTTAAACTATCTGCTTTATAACAGGCTTACTAGAAATATTGTTTTAAAGATGATAGAAAAAATAGCCAGTATGAATCTTAAGCCAGATAAAAAAAACAATTTTTCCAGTTCAAGCACCAGGATTTTATATGAAAAAAAAATTATGGTTAGGGCTATAATCAATTCCTTAAGAAAATCTCTGGAAAGAAATAGCATAAAAAAACAAGTTACAGGAGACGTATTAACCCTTTGGGCTCGAGCTATTGCTTTACCCCGCGAAAAAAATAAAGAGGTAAAGGATTTCGTATCTAAAAGAGGCTGCAGGCCTCCTTTCTTTCTGGTAATAAGCCCTGGACATGAATGCAATCTGAGATGCCCGGATTGCTATGCAGCATCTATCAGGACCGGAGATGAAAATAAAGGAAAGCTATCCTGGGATATCCTGGATAAAATTATAGATGATGCAAAAAAATTATGGGGCATAAAACTAATAGTATTCAGTGGGGGAGAACCTTTCTTATACCGGTCACAAAAAAAAGGTATACTGGATATTGCAGAGAAAAATAAGGACCTTCTTTTTCTGGTATTTACTAATGGCACATTAATAAATGAAAACATCGCTAAAAAGATTGGTGAGTGCAAAAATACCACTCTTGCTTTTTCTGTGGAAGGAATGCAGAAGGCAACCGACAGCAGGAGAGGTGAGAAAGTTTTTAATAGGGTTTTGAATTCCATGGCATTGATGAGGAAAGTAGGTGTGCCTTTCGGAATATCGGTTACTGTAAACAGGGAAAATTGCTCTCAGGTATTGGATGATGAATTTTTGGATTATTTCTTTATAAACCAGGGTGTCTTCTATGGATTCTATTTTCAGTATCTCCCCATTGGTCGCAATCCGAACTTCGATTTGATGCCTACAGTTAATCAGAGATTAAAATTTTGGGATAGGATGTGGCAGGTAATAGAGGACAAAAGATTATTCTTGATCGATTTCTGGAATCATGGAACTATGGTCAAAGGCTGCATATCAGCAGGCAGGGACGGAGGATACTTACATATCGACTGGGATGGTAATATAATGCCCTGTGTTTTTTTGCCCTATATTGCCGGCAATATTTATGAGTATTATGAAAGTGGGAAAAATTTAACCCATGTACTGGATCAGCCCTTCCTCAAGGCGATAAGGGAATGGCAGAAACAAAATGGGCATGGAATTAAGGATCCGATACCGGAAGGTAATCTTTTAACCCCCTGTCCATACAGGGACCACTACCAGGATTTATCCGATTTGGTAAAGAAATATAAACCTGCTTATCAATTTGATTATCTGGCAAAGGAGAGATGTGAGAATCTAAATGGTAAGATTACCGGCGAGAATGGTTGCCCTGATTTAATAGATGATAAGGATTATCATAATTCTTTTATTTCCTATGATGAGCAATTAAAAAAAATTTTTGATCCGATATGGCAGAAATTATATATGGGAAAAAAGAGTAGTTAATAATATAGTTTAAGAATGATAACTTATAAAATTTTCCTTTTCTATTAAAATCCTCTTTGACCCTTAATTTGGTCGCTTTGCAACTGATTTTTATTCATATAATTCAACAATATTTCTGTATTTTTCGTGAATTAATTTTCTGTCAAATTCCCAGAATTCATCCAGTATATCGTCTTTTTCTTTCCTGGTAAAATATTTCATACAGGGAATAAAAAAGTTTTTATCTTCCTTGGTTATATGTTTAGGATAAAGTTCAACAAACTTACTTAACTGAGTTGAAATAATGCTTAAAGCATCTTCGTCACCATTGAGATATTTATTTTTAGCATCAACAAGGATCCCGGTATTTTCCCTGGCATAAGCATGTTCATCTATGAGCTCTTCTAATATTTTTTTATGCACTGAAGAAATATTTTTATTTCTAAGTTCTCTAAAAAGTATATCTTCTTCTTTCCCATGATGGCATCTATCTGCGTAAGTTTTTATAAAATCAATGGTAGTCTCAACAAAAGATATATTTACTTTGTTGGTTTTTGAAATGTTATTAACCTCTAAATCTATTAATCTTATCATTCTTTCTATAAGTCTATGTTCAATCATCAGTGGACCTATGGGCATCATTGCAGTTCCTCCTATTTATAATTTATTTTTACATTTTTAATTATACTCTATAGAAGTGCTTATTAAAATTTGGGGAGTTTATCACTTTTATACTACAAAGGGTTGCTGGCCCCGGGTTGCGAAATTTCGAGCCAGTTTTAAAAAGAAATTATTAAAATAAAGCTAATTTATAAATAATTAAATACCATAAATAATTTCAATTATTTAAAATCTTTATGATATCTTATAGATTCAATATTACCTAAATTTTTAAGTATTTTTTTACTTCCCTCAATCTTGTATCCAGAGTATTCATAAAAGTTTCTTGATGATAAATTATCTTTTAAAACCCAGAGAAAGATTTCTTTAAATCCTCTTTGTGCAAGTAATTTTTCTCCATATTCCAGTAACATCTTTCCATAACCTTTCCGCCAGTATTTGGATGATATATATATTCCCCATATCTCACCAGAAAATTTAGGTTTATCATCATCTCTACACTTACCAATTGTAATAAAGCCACAAATATTACCTTTTTCTTCTACAAGGTATGTCTCTTCCAGTTCTTGTTCTATGCTATTCTTAAAAATATTTTGCCTGTTTTCTACAGTAAAACTCGATAAGAACTCATCGGGGATTATATTTTTATATGCTTTAGTAAAGCTGTCCATATGTACCCTGGCCAGTTCAGATGAATCGTCAGGCAAAGCTCTTCTTATTTTTCTCATGATGAATATAAAGAATTAATAATTACATCAATATCTATTTTATTATATTAAAATTTTGCTAATTAAAAAGTAGAAAAAGAAGCTATTTATTTTAGTGATTATTTTAACTTATACAGGATCTCTGACTGGCTGGCCTAAGTAATGAAATTTCGAACCAATTTTTAAAATCGTTATCTAGCTTGAAAGGTTTTTATTAAAATAACTTAGTATATATTTATTAAAAGTATTATAATTATTTAATAAAAATATTAAAGGAGGGGAAATGGATTGGTGGCTTATATTTTTCTGGACAGGCCCAATTGGCGTAGGATTTTTCTTAGTATGCTTGGGTTTATTTATCTGGTTGCTTAGTAAAAGTGGTAAGAGGACTGATTGGAAAAAGGAGGGTAAGAAAGAATAGCAAATGGTCTGATTTTCAACTTTAATTAAAAAAAGCTGTTATTTATTATTCTATTCATAGACAAAATCTTAACAAGAGCACACTTAACTCTTTGTAAGATATAAGCTTTGTTTCAATTATGCTAATGCCCAAGAGCAGCACAAAGCCGAACTGTATTTTGAATTAAAAAAATTTTGAGATTTTTCCAATAATCTATTATGTTAATTTGGCTGGAGATATTGAACACATTTAGAACTTTTTATTATGAGGAAATAATAAGCTTTCAAAATAAAATAGAAGAACTTAATTTAGAATTTTCCCAATAATTAATTGAATTTCTGGCTGCCCTAAGGTATGAAATTTCGAACTAATTTTTGAAGGAGCCGAAAGAGCTTATAAAGACTTTCTATATGTTCTGATACATCTAAACTATAATATGATAATATACTAACGGAGGTGATCTTTTATGCTTGAACAAGTGCACAAACATATAATCTCAGAATTACAACAAAATACACGTACTGATACCATTTTTATAATTACTGCTATTCTATTAAATTTGTTGGCTCTTGGAGTAAATTCAGCAACCGCAGAAAGCTCTCGTGAAGACACTAACCTTCTTATTGTAATGTTTGTAATAGTATCCCTGGTAATAGTTGTGAATATAATAGTGATTATTGGACTACTTAAAGGAAAACAGACAAGAATTAAATTGATTGGAGGGCTTTTACAGATGTATAAAGACCAGAATGTAGATAAGTACTATGATGTCTCATTACTTGTAAACTACAACACCAGATATAATCTATTTATTTCAACAGTGGTCTTTATTGGTGCGATTGCTATTGCTATTCCATTTATTATTAGATAGAAAAAACTACTCTTTCATTGGTATACTACAACACTGATTAAGCTTATAGATATATGTTCTAGAGCCTATGAATTATTTAAAAGTTCTAAAGTCGAATAAAAAAGACAAATAACTAATATTGTACTTACGAACTTACAGCTTGGAGGCAAAAAGCTAGAGTATATCTTTAATAAACCCTTTGATGTGCCGGTAAATATGGATATTCTTTTAAGCTGGCCGGGCATTGTGGTCACGGAAAAATAAGGAAAATTAGACTCTATAAAAAAAGGGTGCCTCATTTTAAATTTATCAAAAAGCATATAAGCATAAACACAATCTTAATTGAACATATTAGTTTAACAATGTTCCAAACTATGATTAATAATTCAAGAGCTACAGAAAAACGAGTCAAAATCTGTATTGGTCAACGATAATAAAGGGTAACTCTTTTTAAAAACATACCCTCAGTTTTTACCCATACACTCTTTTTTCAGATTATATAATCCGTTTAAAATATCTTAGGAATGAATCGCCAACGTACTTTTTGCATATATTCCCTATACTGTTCGCCAAATTTCTTTAGGAGATACTCCTCCTCTTTAATTGCAATTAGTATAGTAAGTAAAGTAAATATAACCGATGGTATGAGCATCCATATAACTCCCCATGCGATTGAAATACCAAAAAATGTAACATTGATAATCCGATCTTTATCTATTTGCTATTCTATACCTTTTAGTGACATAATCACTAAATACTGACATAATTGCATCAAGCATTTTAGTAGACATATTAAATGGATAAAAATGGGCAGAGTTCAGAAAATTAATGGCTACCTTTTCCTAATCTTATTTTTAATACTTATTGTAACTTTTTTTACCCGTAATAATATACGTAATGTAAACGAGATCACAGACGAGGCTATAAATCAACCTGTTCAAAAAGAAATATCGAATACGGAGGAAATTGAATTTGAAAAGGATGGCTATTTATGGCAGCTAATACCTCTTTATGATTACGAGATAAGCGGTCTTGTTGTTGGCAGAATGAATTATCAGATATTCAGTATCAATAAATATACCAGTTTATTCCCTATTGACCTGTGTTTGATCTGGGGCAATAATGTTGCCGATAAAGCCTATCAGGATAAGCGAATCAAATTCAAGCAGGACTCCCGCTGGTGCTGGGTCTGGTGGAATGGAGATGCCGTTTTCAACCTCAATGAATTCTCTAATAACCATTTATTCACTAAGGAAAAGGATTTGAGCGATGAAGCTAGAAAAATTAACCGCGGCGATCAGATAACAATCAAAGGAAAACTGGTGAATATTATAGCTACCCCGCTGGAAGATAATGGGATATCCGGACAAAATACTATTACCTGGAAATCGAGTACGACCAGAGAAGATAATGGCACGGGAGCATGTGAAATTATCTATGTCGAGGATATAGAAGTATTAAAAAAAGGCAATATGCTCTCCCGTTTTTTATTCTGGTTTAGTTTTTATGGATTGGTTCTTATAATTATCTGGAGCATATCTTGTTTTCTATGTAGTATTAATATGAAGCAAAAAACTAACTCCTGACTAATTTGAAAGTTTGAAAGTTAAGCAAAAAAGAAAGTTAATTAATTTTGTACTTACGAACTTAAAGTTAAAAGGCCGAAAGTTAGAGTATACCTTGAATAAGCCCTTTGATGTGCTGGTAAATTTGGATAATCGTTCTAACTGGCTGGGGAGGGAGGATTCGAACCCCCGCTCTACGGTCCAGAGCCGCATGTCCTACCTCTAGACGACTCCCCATTGAAGGATTTCTAGAAACATAACTATTATACGTAAAAAGCATAATAATGCTATAGGAAAGATAAGATAAATTTCGTTGTACGTATCTTTAAGGTATTTATGAAATAATTTCCATATATTTCTCTATCCTCTTTAATGTTATCTGTTTGCCAAGTATTTCGATGGTATCAAAAAGAGGAGGGCTTACCTTATTGTTCCAGATGGCAATCCTTATAACTTCGGCTATTTTTCTTAAGCCAATATTTAGTTGTTCTGAGATTTCCCTTATGCTTCTTTCGATGTATCCGGCATCAAATTTTTCGTCCATTTTACCGAGTGCCCTGGAGGTTCTCTCAAGTATATCAAGAGCGTCGATGTCCTTATTTTTAAAGTAAGTTTTATATTCATCGCTGTATGAAATTTTTAAAAAAAACGGTGCGATAAGCTCTATGGATTCATTTAGTGTTTTTATGCGTTCTTTTATAATTGGTGTTATCCTTATGATTCTTTCATCTATATCTTTAACATTTTCTTCCAGATTATTTTTATCAACTGTGGAAAGATGTTTTTTCATCCGTTCTTTTATAAGTTCTGAAAGGGAAGAATCGGTCATATTTCTAATATAATATCCGTTTATCCATAAGAGTTTATCGTAATCGAATTTTGCAGGTTTTTTGTTTATGGAAGAAAGTTCGAATTTTTTAATAAGTTCTTCGATTGAAAAAATGGTGGTCTTTTCGTCATAGGACCAGCCAAGCAGCGCAAGGTAGTTCAGTATAGCCTCTTTCAGGAAGCCTTCCTCTATATAATTTTCAATCGAGACTGAGCCGTGTCTTTTGCTTAATTTCTGCCCGTCCATTGCAAGTATCATGGGGAGATGAGTAAAATTAGGGATTTTAAAGCCAAGTGCCCTGTATATTAAAATTTGTTTTGGGGTGTTTGAGAGGTGGTCCTCTCCCCTTATAATATGGGTTATTTTCATGAGCGCATCATCGACTGCTGCAGAAAAGTTATAGGTGGGGATGCCATTTGACCGTATTATTATAAAATCTTCGATTCTTTTGGAGTCAAACTTTATATCCCCATAAACGGTATCGGTAAAATTGACTTCCTCATTCTCAGGCACAAGGAATCTTATGGCGTAGGGCTTGCCTTTATTTATATTATCTTTAACCTCTTCCGGCGTTAATCCCAGGCACTTCCTGTCGTATTTAAACAATTCTCCTTTTTCCAGAGCCTTTTCTCTTTTTTCTTTAAGTTCTTCCTGGGTGCAAAAACATGGATATGCTTTCTTCTCATGAATAAGCTTCTGTGCAAGTTCTCTGTAAATATCATTCCTGAGCGATTGCCTGTAGGGGCCATATTCTCCCTCTGTGCCGGGACCTTCATCCCAGTCAAGGCCAAGCCATTTCATAGAGCTGTAGATTTTTTCTACTGATTCTTCAAGATGTCTTTCGATATCGGTATCTTCGATTCTAAGTATAAACTTACCGCCTGTTTTCTTTGCATAAAGCCAGTTAAAGAAAGCAGTTCTGGCACTGCCTATGTGCAGATAGCCAGTCGGGCTTGGAGCAAATCTTAATCTGACTTCTTCTTTTTTTTCTGTCATATTGCTTTAAAAAATTAATTTATATATTTAAGGATTTACCCATATTGTTATTTTCCTTATTGTCTCGACCGGCTGCCCCCACATGGGGTCTTGCCTGTGTGTATGTCCTGAAGGCACCTCGGTGTAAACTTCATCTTCATATAATATATTGGCATATCCTGACTCAATAAGTATGTGGTTTGCCTCATTTATTGGCATAAGCGCCACCTTTGGCATTATTGGTATCGCATCTTCAGGAATTGGCATCTGTAACGTGGGCTCCTGACCATATCGAAATTCTTTTATAATTATCTGGTCAAGCGGTGTAAACCTGTTGGGTATCATTATTTCACCTGTCTCCGGGTTTATAGCTACCTGTACTTTTATCATATCGCCCTGTGGCCTTACGAAATTTTCTGCCGGAAGTTCTTTTGTTGCTTCGGTCATGAATGCTTTCCATATCATGGCGGGCTGGGCACCTCCCTGGACTCTGAGACCGTCTATGGCTTCCATTTTTACATTGGACTGGTGATAGCCCATCCACACGGATGCGGCAAGATTTGTGGTAAAGCCCGTAAACCAGGCGTTTTCTGCCTCATCTGTGGTTCCTGTTTTTCCTGCGCAGGGTCTGTCCTCCAGCCTTGCCCTGGTACCTGTTCCTCTCTGCATGACCTGTTGCATTATTTCTATCGCCCTATAAGCATTTATAGGGGTAATAACCGGCTGCTGGTTGCCTGCGCCATTGTGTTCTTCGATAATGTCGCCATCATTATCGATGACTTTAAGTATTGCTACCGGGTCGTTTCTTACCCCGTAGTTTGCAATTGTGGAAAATGCTGTGCAAACCTCAAGTGGTGATACACCTGTTGTAAGCCCGCCCAGACCCATTGCCGGATATGGGTCCATATATGTTTGAATTCCCATATCATTGGCAAGTTTAGCCATACCATAAGCGCCAATTCTCATGATAAGCTGGGAATATACTACGTTTACGGATTTTACAGTTGCTTCCAGGACCGTCATCTCATTTATTTCATATTTCTCGTTATTGTAATTACCGACTTCCCAGGGTTCGCTGCTTTCAATATTAAATATTACATCTCCATTAGGGTTGAATGTCATATACGGGCTTACTCCCTGCTCAAGCGCAGAAATCAGTGCAAAAACCTTAAAAGTAGAGCCGGGCTGCCTTTTGGACTGGGTAGCAAGGTTAAATTTCATCTCTGTGAAATCTTTCCCTCCTACCATTGCCTTTATAAAGCCATTTGTAGGATCCATTGCCACGATTGCTGCGTCTGGGTCTTCAGGGTCGGGTAGTACTTCTGTGATGGCATTTTCAGCAGCAATCTGCATTTCCGAATCCAGTGTGGTATATATCTCAAATCCTCCTTTAAAGACTCTTTCCACGCCATATTTTCCTATAAGTTCCTGTTTAACGTATTCTACGAAATAGGGTGCGAAAATATCTTCGGTCTCCTCCCTGGGCTTCTGTGTAATTATTGGGGTATCTATAGAATCATTATACTCATCCTGGCTTATATATCCGAGTTCAAACATTTTGTAAAGAACGGTATTTCTTCTTTCCAGAGCTTCTTTGTAGTACATATATGGTGTATACTGGTCTCCAGATTTTAGAAGGCCGGCAAGCATCGCACACTCGGGAAGTTCAAGGTAGCCCACATCTTTGTTGAAATATTCTTTTGCGGCAGCCTGGACACCATATGCTCCTTCGCCAAAATATACCGTGTTCAGATACATCTCAAGTATCTCTTCTTTGGAATAAATCTTTTCAAGCTGATATGCAAGGGCCACTTCTTTGATTTTTCTCTCAAAAGTAATTTCTGTTATCTCTTCGGGCATGTATACATTTTTTACATAACCCTGTGTTATGGTTGTAGCTCCCTGTTCTATCCCACCGGCAGCCAGGTTTATGATTGCTGAACGAATAATTCCTTCGATATCGAAGCCCTTGTGCTGATAGAATCTTTCATCTTCGATTGCAATAACGGCGTCTATTAAGTTACGTGGTATCTGTTCATATGACACAAGTTCTCTGTTTTCCACCCCATGAAAGGTTGCTATAAGGTTACCTTCGGAATCATAGATTTTTGAGGTTAGGGCGGTTTCCGATAGCGAATAGTCTTCAAGTTTCGGCAGGTCGTCTATGAAGGATTGAACAATCTGAAAAGTATAAACTATAAATCCTGCGATGGAGAATAAAAATAATAGCTGTGTTGCAATAATGACTGATATTATTGCTATTATCACCCTGGAAATATTCTTCTTTTTATGTTTTTTTCTTAATGTTGACACAGGATAAAAAAATGTTTTTTATTATTAATTAACTGGATAAATCCTGAGAATCTAGACTTTAGTGTTTTAATACTATAAATCTTAATTCAAAAAATATTATTTTTTATCTTTTTTACGACTATAACTTATATTTCAAGTAAAAAATATTACCATATTTCTATTTTATTATACAGGGATTCTAATAATCTGTGATATTATTTTGTATTATGATTGCCGGTTACAAATTCAGGTTAAAATACTTGTTATTTAAATGGTTAATATGGAAGTGTTATTAATAAGTGATAAAGTAGCCGAATATATAAAAAAGATGATAAAGTAACTTTAGGGCTGCAAAATTGTTTTAAAGTATTGTAGAATTTTATACTCAATTTATAATAAAGGCTATGAAAGAAAAAAGTATTCTGCTAACTAACGATGATGGAATAGATTCCGAAGGAATTTATACCCTTTATAAAGTTCTCAGCAATGATAAAAGACTGGATGTAAAAATAATAGCACCTAATAGAGAAACAAGTGCAGTAGGCCATGCTATTACGGTATTCAGACCTATTTCCGTGAAGAAAGAATACAGGGATGGCAGTTTCCTGGGATATGCAGTGGATGGAACTCCAGCCGATTGCGTGAAAATAGCCATAGGAGCTATTCTAAAAAAAACTCCGGATTTAATTATTTCAGGAATTAACAGAGGAGCCAATCTGGGGGAAAATATAATTTATTCAGGTACTGTATCGGCAGCGACCGAAGGGACTACCCTTGGCATATCTTCAATAGCTGTGTCAGTTGATAATCTTATTAACCCGGATTTCAGTTATGCGGCAAATTTTACGAAACAAATTGTTGATAAGATACTAAAAAATGGGGGGATTCCGCGGGGGACACTTCTTAATATTAATATTCCGGATGTCCCCGAAGATAAAATAAAGGGCGTACTGGTTACCAGGCAGAGTAACGCAAGAGTTAAGGATAAATTCATAAAAAGGGTGGACCCGAGAGGAATGAATTACTACTGGATGGACGGGGAGTTTAACGGGGAGAATATAGATATAAATTCAGATTATTGTGCCGTAAAGAACAATTATGTTTCCATAACTCCTATTCATTATGATATGACTGACTACAAAAATCTGGATTATTTTAAGAAGTGGGTTATAAAGAAATAATGTAAGAAGAATAAATATATATTCTATTTTTTAGTTTAAGCGTAAATAATAAAGGAAAATAAATATTATGGAATTAATTAAGAAGCAATTTGTATCGGAACTTGAAATAGGGAAAGAAGCAGATAGTGTATTCCTGGTGGCTGATAAAAGAGTAAGAAAGAAAAAAAATGGCGAGGATTATTGCACGGTTTTACTTCAGGACAGGGAAGGAAGCATAGAAGGGGTTATCTGGACAGAAACTTATCTTAGTACAGAAGAATTCGATAAAGGAGATTTTATTTCACTAAAAGGAGATGTGAAAGAATACAGGGGAGGAAAGCAAATTGTAATAAGCTCATTAAATAAGTTTAACGATAGCGAAAAAATAAGACCATCAGACTTCGTAAAAACATCTAAAAAAGATGTTGAAAAGATGTTTAAAGAATTAAAGGAATATTCAGGCAGTATTAAAAATCGCTATTTGAAGAGACTGCTTGGGCTTTTCTTTGATGATGAAAAATTCGTAAAAGATTTTAAGAATTCGACAGCGGCAGTACAGTACCATCATGCATATAAAGGTGGATTGCTTGAGCACACTTTGAACGTTACGAAAATCTGTGATGCTGTCTACAGGATTTATAAAAACTTAAATTATGATTTACTGATAAGCGGGGCGATGCTCCATGATATCGGGAAAATAAGGGAGTATGAGACAAAATTAACTACTGAAGTGACAGACGAGGGCAGGCTTCTTGGTCATGTAACTATGGGTTATGGCTGGATTCTTGAGAAAATTAAACAAATAGATGGATTCCCTTCAGATTTGAGCAACAGGCTTCTTCATATAATATTGAGCCATCACGGTCATAAGGAATTTGGTTCACCAAAAAGACCAAAAATTCTTGAGGCTTTTATAGTTTACCATGTAGACCATATGGATTCTGATGTGGGCGGTTATAATTTGATACTGGAAGCAAATAGAAGCGGCAGCGATTGGTCGGATTATGCAAAGAATTTTGAAAGACCGGTTTTCTTAAAAAAACTCGAACTTAACGAAGATGGATATGAAGAAGAAAATGTTAATATTGACAGTGTTATTGATGAGGGTGGCCAGGTTTCAAATGACAGGGAAGAAAAAGAAAATGGATTGGAACCAAAAAAAGATAGTGAGCAGGACGGATTGTTTTAAATTGTTCACAAGCTGTTAGCCCCGGGATAAATCATAGGATAATATTTTATATTTTTTTTAAAACTATTTTTTTTATAAAAGTTAGCGAGGAAGGATTAAATGGATATCAAGGAATACAGGAAAAACGCAGAATCTTTTTTGTATAAGATGGATAAAGAATTTTATCTTCATTTTGCAGGCATAAAAGAAAATCTTAACGTCAGTGATATATATGATGAATTTAAGAGTTTATTTGATAGAGGTAACATAGATTATTTTAAGGATATAAAAGAAAGAAGTAACGGAGAAGAAAAAAAGAAAGCATCGTTTTTACTGAAGTTCTGCACTGAAGGTTATATCGAGATGCAGACCAGGAATCTCATTGATAAGATTGCGGAGGATGAGGTAAAAGCAAGGGTTAATATTGAAGGGGAAGAAGTACCATTTAGATATTCCGAAATTCTGCTTATAAATGAACCTGACAAAATTAAAAGGGATACCATTGACGATAGTAGAAATAGAGTTTTGGCTGAAGATTTAAATAAAAATCTATATAAATACTGGGACTATGTTCATGAGATTGTGCTGGAGCTGGGATTTCCAAGCTATTCAGAGCTTTTTTCATATTTGAAAGATGATGATTTTAAAAAACTTGAGGAGAAAATGGAAAAACTACTGGCAGATACTGGGGATTTATACCGGAATCGTTTTGGAAATTTGCTGGAGACGGAGTTAGGCATACCACTGAGCGGCTCAAGAAGAAGTGATTTCGCATTTTTAAAAAGGGCAAACAAATATGATAGGTTTTTTAAAAAAGACAGACTTGTCGAGATATTTAAAGAAACCATTTCAGGCGTGGGAATAGATATCGATAATTATAAGAATATTTATCTTGATACGGAAGAGAGGAAGAACAAATCACCGAGAGCGTTTTGCAGTACCCCCGGTATACCATCAGAGATATACCTCGTGGTGATGCCGGCAGGTGGTCAGGATGATTACGAGACAATACTTCATGAAGGCGGACATGCTCTGCATTTTGGGAATACAGAGCCGAACATCGACTTTGAGTATAGATATCTGGGCGATAATGCTGTCACAGAAGGTTATGCTTTTTGCATGGAACAGCTTATGCAGAATAAGAGATGGCTTGCTGATTTTTTTGGAATGGATAAAGACCAGGCAGGGGAGTTTGTTTATTTTTCGAATCTGGTAAAACTGTGGTTTTTAAGAAGATATGCTGGCAAGCTCGAATATGAACTTATTCTTCATGACGGTTCACAGTTGGGGGGAAAGGATGCTGTTTATAAGGATATTTTATCAGAAGTAAATCAAATGGACTACACAGAAAAAAGTTACTTAAAAGATGTAGACGAAGGGTTTTATTGCATAAATTATATAAAAGCATGGATATTCCAGGCACAGCTTAAGGAATATATGCACAGGAAATTTGGTTATAACTGGTACAGGAAGAAAGAGGCAGGCTCTTTCCTGAAGGAACTCTGGAGCTCGGGGCAAAAATATTCAGTAAATGAAATTTTGTCCTCTCTGGGCTTTGATGTTTTGAATGTTGATTATCTTATAGAATCACTTATGGATGAGATTAAAAGTTTCAAAAATATTTGATATCGCTGCTGATATATTTATAAAAAAAATTAAATCTATTTATAATGGTTAAAAGTAATGAAGAAATTTAATATGAGAAATCTTATAACTTTTATATTGTTTAAAATAACTAAAAAAAGAAACAATAGATTTAATCTTTATCTTACTGATTAGTTCTACCTGATCATTAAAATATGCAGATTAATTATTTATTCTATTATAAATCGGAAAGGATAATAGGATGGATGCAAATGACCTGGTGATAAGCAAAGGAACTTTAAAAAAAGGCCAGCTAAATGGCAGAGTAGCTATTGTAACTGGAGCCGGGCGGGGGATTGGGTACGAGACAGCCCGTTCTCTAATATGGCTTGGTGCCAGTGTGATAATAGCGGAAATAAACAAAAAAAGTGGAATAGAAGCAGAGAGTAAAATAAATGAAGAGCTTGGTTCAGAAAGAGCGCTTTTCATTCATACTGATGTCAGCAAAGAAGAGAGCATTAAAAACCTTAAAGTTAAAGTGATTAATAGGTTCGGGAAGGTAGATGTTATTATCAATAATGCCATAAATGTATTTGTTGGTGCAGTTCACAGAGTGGGAATCCAGGGATGGGACCTAAGTTATCAGACAAATTTGAGGGGACCGATTATGCTTACTTCCTATTTCCTGCCGGATATGATTAAAAGAAATGATGGAATTATTGTCTTTGTGTCTTCTTCTGGCCCAGCTCCTTATATTGGTGCATACGAAGTATTCAAGACTGCTCAGGTAGAGCTTTCGAGCACACTGGCGATGGAACTTGAGGATACAGGTGTAATAACATTTACTATCGGTCCTGGAATTGCGAAAACCGAAGGTCTTATGGAAAACATATCTAAAATAGCGGATTTATATGGTAAAACAGTAGAAGAATTTTTAAAAATGTCTGAGAGCGCTGCTATATCCGTTGAGGCTGCCGGGGCGGGATATGCTGCAGCAGTAGCAATGGCAGATAAATATCGTGGACTGGAAATAAGCTCTTTTCAGGCATTGACAGATATAGGTATAGAAATAAAAGCGGATATTAAAACTGTATACAATCTTTCAAAAGAAAATAAAGATATCGCTTTTTCACTGGTAAGCAGTATGCAAAAAACGCTTTTGGAACAGTCTGAATCGTGGCAGAAGAGATCTGTATTTGAGAGGCAGTGGATATTTAGAGACTTTAAGAAATATACCGGCGCAGCGCTTGAATATTTTCTATCACTGCTGGATGAGCTTAAAAAAACAATAATGGACAGAGGTGAGATATCGGAAGCATTAATAAAAAAACTGCAGCCCCAAAAGTTGGCTGATTACTGGGAGCATCAAAAAGAACTGCTGAAAGGGTATGAAAAGGACCCGGAAAAGTTTAAGGAATATTCAGGGGTTATAGAAGGGTGGATAAAAACAATTGATGACTTCATACAGGGCTACTGTAAATGAATAAAAAGTTTAAAAAGTTTTTTGGCTGCTGGTTTTTGGGATTTGCAAAGAGCTTAAAAGAAATTGAATATAGTGGGTACAAAGATTTGTTATTGTGATAGTGCGGTGAAGTGTGCACCGATTCTTACACTAAAAAAATTATTTACTTATTTATTGACTATTTTTTACTGGAGTTTTTTTATGCAGCTCTGATAATATTTATCTGTGTGTACCTCGAAACCCTGATTTGCCTTTTTAATCTGCTGCTTTAGCAATTCAGCAAGTGCGGAAACCATGTTTCTGAATGCTTTATATCCCTTCCATCTTGCACATGCACCGCCATAAACTCCGCAATAAGTAATTAAATCCTCCGGTTTCATGATTTACCTCTCTGCAATATTTGCTAGTTGTCTGATTTAAAATAAACATAATTTGTTTTCCAGTATTGTAAAATGTTATCAGCACAATTGCATCTTAAAGTTTAGCTCAAACTTAAATATAATAAAATTATGAAAATATTCAACAGCAATTTACTTGAGGTTAAAGCATTCTATAAACTATAATATTAATAAAGTGCAGTCCCTGCCTTTTTTGTTTTTTGTTTAAAATGGCAGGTGCGTTTTTCTTTATGATTTTATTGAAAAAATGGCAGAAAGGATAAAAATTGGATTTAAAACAAAAAATAAGAAGTATCCCTGATTTCCCTGAAAAAGGGGTGGTTTTTAGAGATATAACAACACTGCTTAGAGATGGAGAAGCGTTCAGATATTCAGTAGATAAAATGGTGGAGCATTGCCGGGGTAAGAAAATTGATGCAGTTCTTGGTGCCGAGGCTAGGGCTTTCATATATGGAGCTGTGATAGCCTACAGGCTTGGAGTGGGATTTATTCCTGTAAGAAAGCCAGGCAAGCTTCCATATGATACGTGCGAAGTTTCATATGAACTTGAGTATGGGAAAAATATTTTACAGATGCATGTTGATGCTATAAAAAAAGGTGATAGGATTTTAATTGTCGACGACCTGGTGGCAACCGGGGGCACGGGTAAAGCCAAAGCCGAGCTTGTTGAAAAGATGGGTGGTATAGTTGTGGGATTTTGTTTTTTAATAGAGCTTGAATTTTTAAATCCACGGGAGACTTTGAAGGGTTATGAAGTTTTTTCATTAATTAAATATGAATCTGAATAAAATATTACGGGAAGGTGATTTTATATGGCTAAAGATAAGAAAAAAAAGAAAAGTACAAAAGGCGGGGATGGAGAGGATAAAAATACAAAAGATAAATTTGCAGGGGAAGAACTTAAAGACAAAGATGAAGAAGCAAAGAAAAAAGAAGAGGAGTTACTTAAAGAGCTAAAGGAGGAAATAGACAGGCTAACAACAAAGGATATTATAACTCAGATGATGATGTCACTTTCAAGTCTTGCTTATAAAAAAATGGGCATTCCTGCTGGAGTAAATGATAAATATAAAGATAAACAACAGGCGAAATTAGCGGTAGATGGCTTTGATGCATTGCTTAAAGTGGTTATGGATGAGGTGAGCGCAGAGGAAAAAGAGAACTTAATGTCTTCTTTATCTAATCTTCAGATAAATTTTGTTAAAGTTTTTTCCTGATATATTCTTTAGCTTTTTTAATAGCGATTTTCACCGCTTCTTCGGGGGTGTTAGTTCTTATTATGCCATCGGGGATTTTACCGCTATAGGGGTTAATTTCCCAGGTTTTTAGACCAATTAAAGGTTTACCAAAAGTAAGTGAGTAGCTAATTTCGGAAAGAGTTCCGTAGCTGCCATCAATGGCGATTACAGCATGCGATGATAGAGCCACAATTATATTTCTTGCATACCCCAGCCCTGTGGGAATTTTAATATCAACATATTCATTGGCTGAATTCTCGTCTGTACCTGGCAGTATTCCTATAGTCAGTCCTCCTTCTTCTCTGGCGCCTTTACACGCGGCTTCCATTACGCCTGTTAATCCTCCGCAAATCAAAACCGCATCGTTTCTGGCAATTTCTCTGCCGACTTCATAAGCAATCTTATAAATCTCACCACCTACATCATTTCCGCCGATAACGGAAATCTTTATGATTTCTTCCTTTCTTCCTTTAATTTTCATTTTTTACCTCCCGGTATTTGTTTTCCTGATATATTTCCATGGCAAAAATCTTAACTGATTAAAACTATTCCGGGTGTTTTATAAAATTAAATTCTAAAATATTCATTTTCATTATATCACTCTTATATCTATTCAGGTGTTTTTTTGAGGTTTCAGGTACGGGTTTAACAGCGGAGTCAATAATTTGACAATTTAGGTTTTAATAGATATACTCATATACGTAAAAATGCAATACAAACGTAGCAAGAGGTGATGATATGGTGGAAAGGAAACAGGATTATTTCAGAGTTCCAATAACAATGCCTTCCGGTATGGTTTCATTTCTGGAAAATCTTGGAATTGAATGTAAGAAATCCGGCGGTCACAAAATAGCAAACACAGTGATTGTTAGAAGTGCGATAAGACTTTTAATGGATATGGACCTTGATATTTCAGGAGTGAAGTCAGAGGAAGAGCTTGAAAAAAGAATAAAAAAAGCTGCAAAGAAATATTAGATATCTCCAGTATTTATCTTTTGGGTCTTAAATAAAGGAAGATTACCGGGTCTGATATTGCCTGATAGGCAAAGTTTTTCTTATATGCTTCTATTTTTTCATTTATTTTAAATTCTAATTATCTATAATAATAATAAGGCATAGGCTCTGGTTATTTTTGTCTATTTTAAAATTTTTTTATTTACGGAGGTATTGATTTACTATGTGCATGGTTGAAACTGATTTGCTTATTGTGGGCGCAGGACCGGGTGGTTTGAGTGCAGCTTTGTATGCAAGGAGAGCCGGATTAAATTTCGAGGTTGTAGAAAAGCTTATGCCGGGAGGTCAAATAGTAAAAACAGACCTGGTTGAAAATTACCCGGGTTTTAAAGAAAATATATCGGGTTTTGATCTTGCCCAGAATCTTGTGGAACATTGCGCGGGATTGGGGATAGAGGTAAGAGACAACTTTAGCATAGAATCTATTGAATTAATTAAAAGCAACGGAAGTGGTAAATCTTATAGGTTCAAGTGTAATGGCGATGAAGGAACTATAAAGGCAAACGCAATAATAATAGCAACAGGCGCAAGCCCCGCTACCTTAAAAGTGGAGAATGAAGATAAGTATATAGGTAGAGGCATTTCATTTTGTGCAACATGTGATGGGGCTCTTTATAATGGTAGAAAGGTTGCTGTTGTTGGCGGAGGAGATACTGCAGTTGAAGAAGCTATTTTTCTTACAAAATTTGCAGAAGTGGTTTATATAATACACAGAAGGGACGAGCTTCGCGCAGTTCAGATTTTAAGAGAAAGAGCATTTGAAAATAAAAAAATAAAATTCTTATGGAGTTCTGAAATAGAAAAATTTATTGGCGGTGATAAGCTCGAGGGGATTTTAGTAAGAAATAAAAAAGATGGCAAAACATTTGAGCTAAAGATTAGCGCGGTGTTTGAGTATGTTGGCTGGGAACCTAATTCGATGATGGTAAAAGATCTGGTAAAACTTGACGAGAAAGGATTTATCATAACCAATTCCCGGATGGAAACTTCCGTTCCCGGTATATTTGCGGTTGGTGATGTGAGGAATACGCCTTTAAGGCAGGTTATAACTGCGGTTGCAGATGGTTCAATAGCTACAATGTATGCTGATAGATTCCTGTGCAATCTCAAGAGCATGTGAGCATTATTTTAAAAGAAAACCTTAAAATAGGAAGAAATAGCTTTAGATTAATACAGTCATTAAGATGGAAATAATTAAAAGAAACTCATCAGGAGAAAAAGTTACAGACATACAGAGGAGATTAAAATTACTCGGTTATGACATAGGTAAAACAGAAATTGACGGAATTTTTGGTGTTGAAACTGAAAACGCAGTAAGGAAATTTCAGCAGAACAGGGGACTTATGGTAACGGGAGTCATGGATCAGGAGACCTGGCAGGAATTAGTTGATGCAGGGTACAGGATAGGCGAAAGGATGTTATACTTAAAGTATCCGCCTTTCAGGGGTGATGACGTTAGAACTCTTCAGCTCTGGTTAAAAACTCTGGGTTTCTATACGTATGATGAAAATGGTATATTCTGTGAAAAAACACATAGAGCATTACTGGAATTTCAGAGAAATATGAATATTGCAGATGATGGAATAGCAGGAGAAGAAACAATCCGTGGTCTCAAAGGTCTGGGGCGAATCATAAATTCTAAGGAAACTTCTAATTTTCCTTTGATAAAAAATGTAAATGAACAAAAGAATTTACATGATAGCAAAATTATACTTGATTACAGCGGAAATTTAGAAGATACCGGATGTAGCGGATATTACCTCGATGATAAGATATCCATTTGCAGCAGTATAATAAATTTTTGCAGGGGCATATTATTGGAAAAGGGCATCAAAGTACTGGTTTCCGTAAGTGGTGATGTAAAGCAAGATTTTTCTTTATACGATAGGATAGAATATATTAATAAAAATAATGCAGACCTCCTTGTTAGCGTGGACTTAAACTGCTCAGCAGACAAAAGGGCTAATGGTTCCAGTTGTTTTTACTTTAAGGGTCTTAAGTCTTACTCTATTGAAGGGTACAGGGTCGCCAACCTTATTCAGGATAAAATTGTGGGTAACTTAAAGGTTCTTGATTGCAGGGTCCACGGAACAAATAATGCTATTTTAAAGGCAACAAATTTAACATCTGTGCTGGTGGAACCTTCGTTTATTTCGAATTCTAAGGAAAGGGAAAGATTAAAAAAATCCAGTTATCAGAAAAAAATAGGCGAGAGCATAGTAGAAGGTATTCTGGGATATTTTATTTGATTCTTTAATATATATACCAATTACCCCAAAAAAAAGAATTTTAATAAATTGTGAGCGTTAAGACGAAGAGGGTAGATTTAATTTTTTTTGATATATAAATTTTTTTAATTAATTTTGAGAGGTGCATCAAAATTATTTCAGAAGGTAAGATTTTAGAACGTAGATTATCTTCTTTTAAAATTTCTGTAAGGAAGAAGTCTCGTTTTTTGCCTGTCCTATTTCTGGTTATCTTGATTGTATTTATAACAACAGCCTGCAGGAGTTACGATGACAGGTTTGACATTGTATATTTTTTTAAAACGGAACCTGAAAAAGCAGTTCTGGATTTTTTCCAGTCCCTTAATAACAAAGACCCTGATTATATTTATACAAATTTACTGCTGGATAAAGATAAAGACAATATAAGCAGAGAGAAGTATGTAGAAGATTTCGGAGAGATTTTGTCAGCTATAGAAAAAATAAATATAATAAGTACAGTATACCTTGGATATGAAAATGATATGAGCAAAGTTGTAGCGGAGTTTGAGGTAACTTATAAAAATGGGGAAATAAAGCAGTATAAGAAATATATTTACCTGGCTGAAGAGGGTGGTAAATGGAAAATAATTTTTGAAAAAACTTTTATATAAATAAATAAATGTTTTTGTAAATAATTTATAATATTTGATATAATATTTACCCAGAACGTAATTATGATTACCTGATAATAAAGAAATTAAGACTAAAAGGAAGCTATGTTTAAGAGTTTAAAATTTTTTGCTATATTACTTATCTGTCTTTTATTCATTTTGTCTTATATGACAGGGTGTTTTCCAGTTGCCTCAAGCGAAATAAATCTGGCTCACAAATCCAGTGCAGAAGCTGAGGAGGAAGCAGAGAATTATGTTTACGATAAAATAAACGAGTTGATAGATAATATTCTGCCGTCTCCTGTAGTTTTATCTCATGACTCCGGAGAAATAATCAATGGTAGTGGCGATAAAGAGCTAATATTTATTAAAGGTTATGCCAATAAAGGTAATAAAATTGAGGTTTATATAAATGGGCAGCTGGCTCATGATGATGTAGTAGTAGATAGCAATGGAAATTTCGAGACTTTGAACGGGGTGGAGATTGTTGAGGGAGAAAATAATATAGGGCTTGTATCAGTTGGCAATTCAGGTAGAAAAAGCAGCCCCACAGAATTTACTTTATTTCTTGTCGTTCCCCAGAAAGTTGAATATGTATTATATAAGGATAGTATGAGTCTGGAAGAAATTGGCGACAGTTTTTATACAGAGGAAATTAACCCTCTGGTCTTTATCTATGGTACTCATTTACCTTCTTCAAAAGTTTTTATTCAGGTAAATGACATAATGGCCGGTGAGCTTACATGTGACTCCAGCGGTATATTTCAGCTTTCCGATGTTAAGCTACAGCAGGGGAGCAATGAGATAGCTGTCTGGGCGAAATCAACTGACGGGTTTACAAGCGCTCCGGTTTTTAAAGATTTGATGGTTTACAGAGATTTAAAAATTCCTTATCCAGTAAATCTTACTGGATATGCACAGGGAAATGCCAATTATCTTAACTGGGGTGTCAGTACAGATACTGATTTTGATTTATATAAGATAGTTCGAGTTGAAGACCCCTGTATTAATCCAGAATATCCTGTTAATGATGTCATTGCTACTTTCTCTGATATTAATATAAATAGTTATATAGATGATGATATAATAAGCGGAAACTCTTATTACTATACCGTATGGGCACTGGATAAGGCAGGGAAAGCGGTTTCAAGCAATGTATTAGCTATTCCAAAACCTGTTTATTCCATCTCCATTAAGCCGCTTCCTTCTACCGGTGATTCTACTATAAGTAGAAGAGAATGGTTTTACCAGCCTTTTGAGATAACAAATACAGGAAATGTAACTGTTAATATACAGCCCTTTATGGTCTGGATAAAACTGGAACCGAGTTTTGATAAAGATGAGGAAATTTCTCCCATATGGGAGGTACACTTATGGAATCCCAATGACAATCAGTATTATTATTCCGATGAAGATATTTATGAGACCCATATCGCTGACTGGGCAAAGACTGGAGGCTATACTACGACTGAGGAAGAAACCGTGTACAGCGAGGATGGTTTGACCAGAACTGATACTGTAACTGAAGTTACGCAGATAACCGATTATAACGAAGTTAATTTAAAAAGAGTGATGACAACAATCACTGAAACTACCATAACAGAAACTGATCTTTCTGGAGTAAATCCCCCGACTTATACTACTACAACTGATACCGTAACTAAACTCGTTGCGCCTGAGAGTATAGGTTCCATTATTGAAGGGTTGCAGCCAGGTGAGTCAGTGGTTGTTGAAGTTAAGATTCAAAATATAGCAGCCGAGAACGGTGAAAAGATAATCCCCCATTTCCATTTTGCCCCTGTTGATTGTGATGGGCGCTACTATACCGACGAAATGGTTTCGACAGGCGACGTAGTAGCCATAGGCAGAAGTAGAAGCTAAAAGCTTTATAAATATTGCTTTCCTATTATATAATATGACTTATTTTATTAATTTGATTTTCTATATAGGTGTGGTGCGTGTTTAATGAGTAAAAAAAATAAAAATGATAAACATTATAAAGATTCAGAAATGAATTCAGACAATGGAGAGGATTTTGAAGAAAGAGTAGAATTTAAAAAACCCGGAGTAAAAGAAGTAGAAGAAGAAATCGAAATCGAAGAGCTTGAAGAAGAGATAGAACTTTTAAGAAAGGAACTGGAAGGCTATAAAAAAGTCGAGGAAGAATACATTGATAGGACCAAAAGACTTCAGGCAGATTATGATAATTACAGGAAGAGAACACTAAAAGAAAACCTGGAGCATATAAAGAGAGCGAATAAGGATTTGATAGAAAAGCTCCTTCCTATAATAGATAGCTTTGAAATAGCTCTTGAGAGCGGGAAAAAGCTGGGGAAAGAGAAGGGCGACTTTTATAAAGGGATAAAGATGATTTATGAAAGCTTGATGGAGCTTCTAAAAAAAGAGAATGTGAAAGTTATAGCACCGGAAGGTGAGGAGTTTAATCCTGAAATTTGCGAAGTTGCTATAACAGAAGATGTTAAAGGTTTTAAGGAAGGCCATATACTTGAAGTTATTAGGAAAGGATATATGATAGATAATTTTTTGATAAGGCCTGCTGTAGTTAAAGTTTGTAAAAAAAAGTGAAAGGAGTTTATAGTGCGTAAGAATGTTACACTTGGCTGTCTGGCAGGATTTGTCATAGTTATAATTTTAATAGGTGTTATTCTGGTTGCATATGTTATAGATTCCAGGAATAAAATGGCTGCAATGGAGATAGAGGTTGATAACGGATGGGCACAGGTACAGAATGTCTATCAGCGAAGGCTTGACCTTGTGCCAAATCTGGCTGAAAGTGCAAGAGCATACATGAAATTAGAGAAGGACATTTTCGAAGCCATAGCGGAAGCAAGAGCCGGAATAAACAATGCAGAGTCAATAGATGAAATCGAAAGTGCGAATAAAGAAGTTAGCTCTTTTATTGATGATTTTAGAGTAGTGGTCGAAGATACTCCGGAACTTAAATCCAGTGAAACGATACGTGATTTAATGACGCAGCTTGAAGGTACCGAGAATAGGATCGCGGTAGAGAGGGGAAGATTTAACGAAACAGTCAGAGATTACAATACATTCATAAAAATGTTCCCGAGGAATATGATTGCAGGATGGTTCGGATTTGAAGCAAGGGAATTTTTTGAAGCGGAGGAAGGCGCAGAAGTAGCTCCTGAACTGGACCTTGAAGTGGATTAAGATATGCTCCAAAATTTAAAAATGGTAAAGAAAAAATCAGTTATACTTTTTTCTATATTCATCTTTTTACTCTTTTTACTGTCAGGGTGCAGCTCCTCCAGTGATGAGGAAGCTGTAAGCTTGCCTTCATATTCCGGCTACATAAACGATTATGCCGGTAAGCTTGACCCAACCTCTAAAAACAACCTTGAAGAACTGTCAGCTAGAATAGAAAAAGATACAGGAAGTGAGATAACAGTAGCAATAGTTAATAACCTTGGAGGGCTGAGCCAGGAAGAATATGCCTTTGAGTTATTTGAAAAATGGGGAATAGGAAAAGAAAAAGAAGATAACGGAATCCTTATACTTATAGGTATTGAAGGAGAGGAAGGGAGCAGGCCCTTAAGGATGGAAGTAGGTTATGGCCTTGAGGGAGTTATTACCGACCTTGAGGCAGGGTATATTTTAGATGAGATACTTATCCCAAGGCTTCAGGAGGGTGATTTCTATACAGGTCTATATAATGCAATTGTTGCCATTGGAGACCAGATATATGTAGAAGAGGGGCTGGAACCAATTGGTGGAAGTACTGGAATAGATATATCGCAATCTGTTTCAGAAGATCTGGCGCAAGAATCTAAAACATATGGTTTTTCAAGTTATAATTTTATCTGGATTTTTTGCGGTGGTATTCCAATTATACTATTTATTAGTTCGATACTTGCTAATTTATTCAAAAAGAGATGTCCTAAATGCAAAAAATTCAGCTTAAAGATAAAAACAACTGTTTTAAAGGAAGCTACATATACAGAAGAGGGTCTAAAACTAGTAGAAAGAACATGTTCCAGATGTGGATATTATGATAGAAGAGAAGTTAAAATACCAAAAAAGAGTAAGTCTTATCATACGAGCGGAGGCAGTGGATTCGGAGGAAGCAGGTCTTCAGGTGGAGGAGGTTTCGGAGGCTTCGGTGGTGGCTCTTCCGGTGGAGGTGGAGCAAGCAGGGGCTGGTAATAAACGGCTTGTAACAGCTAAATATCCTTATTATCGCTAAATCATATGTTTTTTACTTAAATAATAAATTTTTTAAAAAAATCCTTGCATATGTTTTTTATTAAAACTAAAATAAAGAACATTTATAAAAATAATCAGAATTAAGGAACATTTTGTATAAAATTGTAAAAAAAGAGAAGCTGGTAGAAGGTATAGATAGCTTCTATATTAAAGCGCCATTTATAGCAGAGAAAGCTAAAGCGGGGCAGTTTGTAATTTTAAGAGCTAACGAGAGTGGCGAAAGGATTCCTTTAACCATAGCGGATTATGACCGTAATACTGGAATTATTCTCCTGTTTTCTGTAAGAATTGGTAAGACTACCAGTTTATTATCGATGCTGAAGCAGGGTGATAGCATAATGGATGTAGTAGGGCCTCTGGGTAATCCCTCTGAAATTGACAAGTTCGGAAATGTTATTTTAGTAAGTGGTGGCGTGGGGGCAGCCTCAGTTCTTCCCATAGCACGGGAAATGAAAAAAGCAGGTAATTATGTGATATCGATTGTTGGTGCAAGGTGCAAGGATTTTATTATTCTGGAAAAAGAAATGGCAGAAACCTCGGACGAGATACATTTATGTACTGATGATGGCTCTGTAGGATATCACGGGTTTGTATCAGGATTCCTGGAAGAGTATCTTGAGAAAAGGATGGGCAGCAGTGATAAAAAGGATACAGGCATCGCGAGAGTAATTGCAATAGGTCCGACCCTTATGATGAATGCCGTATCAGAAGTAACAAGGCCTTTTAGAATAAAAACAATAGTTTCACTTAACTCTATCATGGTTGATGGAACAGGTATGTGCGGGTCATGTAGAGTTGAAGTGAGTGGTAAAACCAGATTTGCCTGTATTCACGGACCTGAATTTGATGCACATGAGGTAAATTTTAAATTGCTTCTAGAAAGACAAAAGGTTTATATTGAACATGAAAAACAGAGCATGGATATTTACGAGCGAAAATGCAGGTCGGAGAAATAGTAAATTATCGGAGATAAATTATTAAAGTAATCCGGTATTATTAATTGTTATACCGCCTTGATTTTTTTTTATATTTTGAGGAAAAGGATATTTTAAAATATGTCTGAAGAAGTTAAAAGAGATAGACCAAGGAAAGTAAGGCCCGATAGAGTAGATATGCCGGAGCAGGACCCCCTGAAGAGAATTAAAAATTTTGATGAAGTTACTCTGGGATATTCAGAAGAAGAAGCTCTAATTGAAGCATCAAGATGTGTCAGATGCAGAAATGCTCCATGCATTAAGGGTTGTCCTGTTGGAATTGATATAAAAAGTTTTATAGAGTTAATTCAGCAGAAAAAATTTGATGAAGCACTTGATAAGATAAGAGAAAAAAATGGGCTTCCTGCAATATGCGGCAGGGTATGTCCACAGGAGGACCAGTGCGAGAAAAATTGTATACTCGGAATAAAAGGCAAACCCGTAGCAATTGGCAGGCTGGAACGTTTTGTAGCGGATAGAGAAATGAGATTAGTGGATGAAGGGGCTAAAGAATGTGACTGGGCAAAGACTACTAAAGAATGCACTAAAGAAAAAGTAGCAATAGTTGGCTCGGGTCCTGCCGGTCTTACATGTGCAACTGAACTGGCAAAACTTGGCTATCAGGTTACTTTGTTCGAAGCTTTACATGAACCGGGAGGAGTTCTGGTTTATGGCATTCCCGAATTCAGGCTTCCTAAAGAGATAGTAAAAAGGGAAATTGACTACGTGAAGAGTCTTGGTGTTAAGATTGAGTTAAATATGGTAATAGGAAGGGTATTGACTATTGATGATTTATTTTCAAGGGGTTTTAAAGCAGTCTTTATATCCACCGGGGCAGGACTTCCATATTTTATGGGTATTCCGGGAGAAAACCTCAATGGCGTTTATTCAGCAAATGAGTATCTTACAAGGTCAAATCTGATGAAAGCATATAAGTTCCCCGAGTATGACACACCTATTATTAGAGGTTCCAGAGTAGCTGTAATCGGAGGTGGCAATGTAGGACTGGATTCAGCAAGGACAGCTAAAAGGCTTGGGGCAGAGCATGTTTATTTAATATACAGGAGAAGTGAAAAAGAAATGCCGGCAAGGAAAGAAGAAATAGAGCATGCTGAAAGTGAAAATATTGAATTTAAATTTCTTGCCAATCCGGTTGAAATCCTCGGGAAAGAAGGCAGGGTTAATAAAATAAGATGCATCAGGATGGAGCTGGGCGAACCGGACGAGTCAGGCAGGAGGAGACCAATACCAATAGAAGGCTCTGAATTTGAGATAGATGTCGATGTTGTAATAGTAGCTATAGGACAGGGACCCAGTCCAATTTTAATTTCCATGATTCCGGGATTGGAGCTTACCAGAAGAGGTAATATAAAAGCTGACCCGGCTACAGGTAAAACAAATATAAAAGGTGTTTTTGCAGGTGGAGATATAGTTACCGGAGCTGCAACAGTTATTCTGGCTATGGGCGCGGGTAAAAAAACTGCTGTAGCCATAGATGAATATATAAGAACCGGTAAATGGTAATAAACAATTAACTACATTTTTCAAAAATTTTTCTACTGTACCTTAATTATTCCTATAATCTTTCGAATATATATCATAAATTAAGTTAATGATAAAAATGGTTTTTTATATTTTAAAAATGGTTTCTTATAAATTTAGCTATTTAAGAGTTTTGTTAATAAGTATTGAGAAATAAGTTATAATTCTTATGTAGGCCAGGTTTTAAATATACGTAAAATATGGAATTAATATAAAAGACAATTTTATGATTATGGAGGTATATGTATGAAAACAAGAAGCTTATCATCTAAATTATTATTTATCATAGCCGCAGCAATGCTAATAACAACTATGGTCCTTGCAGGATGCGGGGCTGATGCGTCACCTGCTATGGAAGGAGCGGAAGAAGCGGAGTATTCAAGAGATAAAGGTATTGTCGTAGGAGAGGTGCAGGAAGAAGCTGTCTCAGAGGCACAAGAAGGAGAATATGCCGCAGAAGCACCTTCCGATGAGGCAGCCAATGTCGAAGCGCAGTACGGTGAGACCGCTATTGCAGGTGACAGAAAAGTTATTAAAAATGCATATATAAGTATGGAAATTAAGAGTGGCAGTTTTGAGAAAACCATGTTTGAGCTGACTGCCATGGCAGAGCAGGGTGGCGGTTTCATTGCCAGCAGTGAAAGTTACTCTGATTCGGAGGGTAATATAACCAGTGGTAACATTACTATGAGGGTTCCTTCCAATAAATATAATTCCATCATGGAAAAAGTTAAAGAAATGGGTACTATTGAGAGCATTTCAAGTTCCGGACAGGATGTAACTCAGGAGTATGTCGACCTTGAAAGCAGGCTCAGGAATTTCGAAGCTCAGGAGGAAGTTCTTCTTGACCTGCTGGAGCAGTCAAAGAGAGTCAGTGACATGCTGGAGGTCCAGAGAGAGCTTAGCAATGTCCGTGGAGAAATAGAAGTAATTAAGGGTAGAATGACCTACCTGGACGATCTGGTATCATTTTCTACGATAAGTGTTTATTTTCACGAACCTGAGCCAATAACTGTAGCCGGCTGGGGATTTTTGGACGCATTAAAGCGGGGCTTGAGAGGAGCTGTAAACGTTTTTAATGGTATAATGATGTTCTTGATTGCAAGTTCTCCTGTATGGATTTTTATAGGTATAGTTTTGATTATAGTATGGCAGTCTATTAGAGCAAGGAATAGAAGAAAAGCAAGAAAGGAACAGAAGTAATATGAAGAATTCGGATATATTTGGATACACACTGCTTGTATTCGGGATAGGACTTTTGGCAGGACTTCTCATAGCACCAAGAAAAGGTGAGGAAACCAGGAAGATGCTAAAGGAAAATATAGGGCAATACTACAGTAATGCATCTGAGTTTATTGCGGAAAAAGCATCGGAGATAAAAAAATACGCAGGCAAATATGAAGAAAAGGTAAGAAGAAATATTGAAGAAGCCGGATAGGAATAACGGAAGCTCTGAAATAAGAGCAAAAATGTATTAGTTATTTGATAATAATATTGGCTTTAATTTGTGTGAGGATGTTATTCCTGCCTGTCCTCAAATTCAGCTGCAGCCTGAAGTCCTTTAGCCACTTCCATGATTATTCCTTTTTTTACGTATATCGGTCTGGCTATCTGTCTCAATACTGGCAGTCTTAATGTAAGAATGCCACCGCAGATAAGGCTTATTATACCGCTTATCATGATTGTCAAAGGAGCTCCGATTCTTTCGGCTATTGCTCCTGCTGCCAGGCTACCAAAAGGTGCTATTCCCAGAAAAGCCATCGTATAAAAACTCATTACCCTGCCGCGCTTGTCATCGTCTGCAATAACCTGAAGTATGGTGTTACTTGTTGCAATTAACGATATAAAACCAACTCCTGCTATAAGGAGTGTAATCATTGAGAGTATAAAATTCTTTGAAAATGCAAATATTATTATTATGGCACCGAACAAAAATGCCGAGGTTGCCATAATTTTTCCCAATCCCTGTGCACTTTTTCTTGAAGCGAGATATACTGCGCCAATTAAGGCCCCTATACCTGTCGAAGACATTAGAAACCCCAGGGTATCTGATGAACCTTTTAGTATGTCTTTTGCAAATACGGGCATTAAAACCGTATATTGCATTATCGCAAAGCTAAGGGCTGCAAGCAAAAGAAGCATATCTCTTATCGGAGGGAAACCAAATGAATACCTAAACCCCTCTTTTAATTCTGAAAAGACATGACTGTGGACATTTGACGATGCAGTCTTTTTTATTTTCATAAAAAGAAGTGCAATCAATACAGCGATGAATGATATACCGTTTACCAGGAAACAGATTCCCTCCCCGAATTTTGCTACTATTATTCCTGCAAGAGCAGGACCTATTAACCTTGTGATGTTTATCAGTGATGAGTTTAACGCAATGGCATTGCCGAGGTGTTTTCTGTCGTCGATCATATCGACGATTATCGCCTGCCTGACAGGCATGTCAAAAGCGTTAGTAAAACCTAATATGGAGCTCAAAAGCATTATATGCCATATTTTGATTGCTCCGGTTAGCGTCAGTATAGCAACGATAAGAGCCTGTAACATTAAAATGGTCTGGGTAAGAATAAGAGTTTTGTGTTTGTTCCATCTATCTATATATACACCTGCAAAAGGCGCCAGGAAAAAGCTAGCTACGTGGCTTAGAAAAGTGACAAGTCCGAGCATGAATGCCGAATTTGTTAGAGTATATACGAGCCAGCTCATTGCTACTACCTGTATCCATGTACCGGTCAGCGAAACAAGCTGACCCGAAAAAAAGAGCCTGTAGTTTCTGTTACTTAATGAGATCAGTATGGTTCTAAAATTTGAATTTAGGTTAATTTTTTTACTTTTTAACACCACTTAAAATTTTTTTTGATTAAGAGTAAGCAAATACTTTTTATAAAATTAAATAATATCACACAGGTTCAAAGCAAAAACAATATTTTTTGAAATTTTTTTAAATTAATTATAGTTTTTAATAAAATATTAGGTATGAGGTGCATCAATATAGATTTTACTCATATCTAAGTGCATCTATCGGGTTAAGCCTTGCAGCGCGCATCGCAGGGTAGATACCAAAGAAAAGGCCCACCGCAGATGAGAAACTAAGAGCTATAATTATTGGTGTCATGGTTATGGATGTATCAAGAATTGTAAATCTGGTAAGTATTGCAGAGACTAGAACCGCAAACAGGATGCCAAAAATACCCCCGGTTATACTTAATACGATACTTTCTACCAGGAACTGAATCAGTATATCTTTGTTTTTAGCCCCTGAGGCTTTTCTTATACCTATTTCTCTTGTTCTTTCAGTAACTGAAACAAGCATTATATTCATTATTCCGATGCCGCCGACAAGAAGTGATATACTTGCGATACCTGCAATAACTATGGTAAAGATGCCAGTAATTACACTTATTATTTCAAGTATCTGTGTTTGATTCCTTACACTGAAATCATCTTTTTCTCCAAATCTTATATTTCTGTATTTCCTGAGTATGGATTTTACTTCTTCACTGGCTGCGTCTATTTCTTCTTCACCTACACTCTGGGCGAGTATCATGTTATATGAGTCAATCCCGTAAAGCTTTTCCTGGGCGGTGGTTACCGGAACGCTGGTGAAGTCGTCCTGGTCATTCCCAAACATATCGGTTCCCCTCGGTTTTAGTGTCCCTATTACCTTGAAGTTTTTACCGTCTATTTTTATTATCTTTCCTATGGGGTCTATGTTATTAAATAATTTTTTAACGGTTGTCTGACCTATTACTGCCACATTTGAAGCATTTGAAACATCACTGCTGCTGTAAAACTTGCCTCTATCTATATCCATATTGTAGAGTTCTATCCCTTTTTCTGAAGATGCATATACACTTGTACGTGTACTCTTATTTGAATAAGAAACAACTGATGAGCTAAAAATAACAGGGGCGGCTTCTGTTATGAGCGTTGCCTCTCTTTTAATTGCCTCAAGGTCACCTGCATCTAATTTCGACTGCTGCCCACTTAGCATCATTTCCATTCCGGTGTCACTTCCTTCAGGGTTTCCAGGGGATATTATAATAAGATTGGAACCAATACCCTGAACACTCTCTACCACGGATTGCTGGGCACCTGTTCCAATTGACAGCATTGCCACAACAGCCCCCACACCTATGATAATCCCCAGCATGGTAAGGAAAGAGCGCATTTTATTTAATGCTAACGCCTGGAATGCAATTTTTATATTTTCAAGAAATCTTTTCATTTTGTGTTAACCTCAGGTTTTTAATTTCTCTTCCAGCTTTGGCATCTTTTTTAATTCATCTTCTGCAAATAACTGATTTTTAACCTCTTCTTCTCCGTGGATAATGCCATCTCTTAGATAGATAATTCTATGAGTATGTTGTGCTATGCTAAGTTCGTGTGTTACGACTATTATTGTCTTACCTTCCGAGTTTAATTTTTGGAATATTGCTATAATCTCTTCGCCTGTTCTTGAATCAAGATTTCCGGTGGGTTCGTCAGCAAGTATTATGGAGGGCTGGTTAACCAGAGCTCTTGCAATTGCTACTCTTTGCCTCTCTCCCCCAGAAAGCTCGTTTGGCCTGTGTTTTATAAGCTTTGAGAGACCTACAGATTCTATGGCATCCATTATTTTCTTTTTTTTATTTCCAGTTCTTTCAGTGGAGTAAATCATAGGCAGCTCAACATTCCCATAAATATTGGTTCTGGAAAGAAGGTTAAAAGTCTGAAAAACAAAACCAACTTCCTTATTCCTGATACCGGCCAGCTGGTTATCATTAAGCTTACTTATATTTATATTATTAAGATAATAATGGCCGGATGTTGATGTATCAAGGCACCCGATAATATTCATAAGTGTCGATTTTCCTGAGCCGGAAGGTCCCATTACAGCAACGAATTCACCATTCTTTATTTCAAGATTTATGCCGCGTAGAGCATTAACTTCAATATTGCCTATTCTATAAATCTTTGTAATTTCAATTGTTTTTATAATTGGGTTATTATCTGTCATATCAGTAGAAAATTTAAAAGCCGAGCTCACCGGCAGAGGTGTAATTAATTGGAGAGACCAGTATTGTATCTCCTTCACTTAAACCTGATATTATTTCAACAAAATCATAATTGGATATTCCGGTTTTAACTTCCGTCTTTTCCGCGCTTTTATCTGTGGTGAGAACGTCAATATATGTTTTTCCATCTTCCTCATATATGGACTGTAAGGGCACATATATCACATCTTCAATGGAAGTAGTAGTTATTTCCAGGCTTGCAGAAAGACCATATAGTAGATCGGGACCGTTTTCGGTCTCTGGTTTTACTTTTATTTCAAAGGAAACCACTCCTCCAATGTTATCAGAAATAGGCGAAATTTCGGTTATTTTACCTTTGATTGTATTTTGATAATAAGCATCGAGATTTATGTCTACATCCTGACCCAGTTCAATATTAACCACATCAATTTCATTTATATCCGCTTTTATTATGAAATCTTTGCTTATTACGGAAATTGCATTCATTCCGGGGCTGGCATACTGGCCTTCTTCATAGCTTGAGGATAATACAATTCCGTCATAGGGGGCATATACTATATTTTTATCCGTATCCAGCTTGGCCATCTCAAGATTTATTTCCGATAATTTTAACTGTGATTCTGCGAGGGTTATATTTTTGGCTGCTAAACTGATCTGGGTCTGTGCAGATTGCGTACTGGAAAGATTTGACCAGTAAGTAGTCGACTGGTTTAAGAGTGTTTGTTCATAAGAACCTTCTGCAGATTTAGATGATGATGTCCCCTGTGCTTTAGCTGACTCGTAGCTTGCAAGTGCGGCTTCAACATTGGATTCATACTGGGCAAGCTGGGTATCCATAATCATGGGGTCGCTCTGAGCTTCTGCAAGAAGTTTTTTGGAATTTTCTAAAGCTATTCTCGCACTTTCTTTTGATTTATCAGCCATATTATTTGCATTTTCCAGGGCTATGAAGGCATTTTGAGTGGATAGTTCAGCCTGTCGGGTACCTGTTTCGGAAAGCTGTAATGCAATATGGTTTGCGTCAAGTGCCTGCTGATAATTAATTCTCGCAGTGTCCAGGGAGTTTTTAGCTGAATTAAGGTTTTCCTCAGCCTGGGATATTAATAACTGCTGCTGGTTATTATCTATTTCTATCAAAACATCTCCTCTGGCAAAGGTGTCCCCTTTTTGTAGTACATGTAAGACTTCACCCGAAATGGCAGGCGAATAACTATTATTTTCACTGCTCTCTATGTTACCACTCACACTGATAGTCTGTGTTATATTACCCCGGGTAACTTCAAAGATATCCTCATTTCCAAGCAAATCGCCCGGGCTTTTACAGGAATACATGGATAGTGAGGCAATTAGAATTATTGCAAGAGCATAAATAACAATGAATAAAGATAATTTCTTTTTAAATTTTTCTTTCATTTCGTCCCTTTTATATCATTATCAATTACTGATATCAATTATTGATAGTATAATACAAAATTATATCAAGTCAAGTTTTTTACAGGGATTTTCAAAAGTACCGGCCTGTAATATAAAAAAATTAAATTTTTAACTCAGTAGAATTAAATCAGATTTTATATGATTTTTAAACAAAAATATTTAAATTATAATTTCAAAATAAAAAAAATATTAATATAATATTTTAGCTGTGTTATTGTTATATAAAAGAAAGCTGTAAAATTAGCGGGATGAAAACTAATTTGTTATTTTAAAAATGAAAGGAAATTAATAATGAGTGATGGAACCGAAATTATAGAAATCTTTGCGAGAGAAATTCTTGATTCGCGTGGGAATCCAACCGTAGAGGTTGAAACGGTTCTTGGATGTGGAGCAATAGGAAGAGCTTCGGTACCTTCAGGAGCTTCTACTGGAGCCTTTGAAGCAGTCGAGCTAAGAGATGGCGATAAGAAGCGGTATATGGGCAAGGGAACTCTAAAAGCTGTGGGGAATGTAAATTCTATAATTGCGCCTGAACTTGAAGGAATGGATTCTATATATCAGCGAGAGATAGATAGAACTATGATAGATATGGACGGTACGGAAAATAAATCCAAATTAGGTGCCAATGCCATACTCGGGGTTTCGTTATCTGTTGCAAAAGCTTCTGCTGCCGCACTTGAGCTTCCTTTATATTCTTATCTTGGAGGGGTTAACGCTCATGTACTGCCGGCGCCAATGATGAATATATTAAATGGCGGGAAGCATGCTGACAACAGTGTCGATTTGCAGGAGTTTATGGTAATGCCACTTGGCGCAACTACATTTGGCGATGCTTTAAGAATGGGCTCGGAGGTATTCCACAGTCTTAAGAGCGTACTGGGGGCTGATGGGATGAACACATCTGTGGGTGATGAAGGGGGCTTTGCTCCTGATTTAAAATCCAATGAAGATGCCATAAAATATATAGTAAGAGCGATTGAAAAAGCGGGATATAAACCCGGGAAGGATATTTTTATAGCTCTGGACCCTGCTGCTACCGAATTTTACGAAAAGGGTAAATACAATCTAAAAGGAGAAGGCAAGGTTTTTACCTCTTCGGAAATAGTTGATTATTATAAAGACTTAGCTGGTAAATATCCCATAATTTCAATAGAAGATGGAATGGCTGAAGAAGACTGGGATGGGTGGAAAGAATTAACTGAAAAAGTCGGTAAAAAAGTTCAACTTGTGGGAGATGACCTGTTTGTAACGAATACCCGGAGAATTAAGAAAGGCCTTGAACTGGGTGTTGCTAATTCTGTCTTGATAAAGGTTAACCAGATAGGAACATTATCTGAAACACTGGATGCAATTGAGATGGCGAAAACAGCAGGTTATACGGCAGTTGTTTCCCACCGGTCAGGAGAGACAGAGGACACTACTATTTCAGATATAGTTGTTGGTGTAAATGCGGGTCAGATAAAGACAGGTGCTCCTTCGAGAACGGACCGTGTTTGTAAATATAATCAGCTTCTAAGGATTGAGGAAGATCTGGGAAGTGAAGCGGAATATTTAGGAATTAAGGCTTTTTATAATTTAAAATAAAAAAAATTTGGTTTTTGCTTTTTAATTCTTTTTAAACCTGTTGCAATTAGGTTGAGAATTATAGTATATTGTAATTTATAAATTTTAATATGTTTTTTTGAAATAATTTGCAAAGTATTTGCAAAGTAAATAATAGTTTAGATAGAGAATTACTAATTTTTTTAAGTTAATAATTCCAAAACAGGGAATCCAGTTTAAAGCTGGAGCGGTCCCGCCACTGTGAATAGGGTGTGTGCTCTCTATATTCAAGCCACTGGCAGAAATTGCCGGGAAGGCAGAGAGTAAAGTCCCTTGAGCCAGGATACCTGTAAATTTCTAAATTATCTCTCTTCGGAAGAAAGAGGGAGATTTTTCATTTTTAAAAAAGCTCCCGTCTGAAGAGGCAGGGAGTTTTTTTATTATTTAAGAAAAAAGGAGAAAAAGATGGCAAAGAAAATTCGTTACGCACTCAGTATGGCAATGATTTTTATACTTGCGGTAATTCCTGCTTTTTTGTCAGGATGCAGTGGTGAAACCGGGTCAGGAACACTGGTCGAAACAATTGAGGTTATAGATGGCGAGGGTGATACGATTGAGCTGGCTTCACCTACTGAGAAAATAGTTGTTATATCACCAAGTGCGCTGGAAATAATAAGCGGCCTGGGGGCTATGGATAAAGTTGTAGAAGTTGATAATTACAGTGTAACAAGTGGAGACCCACTGGCTGAAGGTTTCGAAGGTACAGGGGACGCATTTGGGTTAAATGTAGAAAAAATTGCTGAACTGAATCCAGATCTCCTGATAGCAGTCAGCGGAGGCCCTGATGATGATTATAAGAGAATAGAGGAACTTGGAATTGAAATTTACAGGGTAACCAACATTAGCGGTATTGAAGGTGTTTATGATGAAATAAACAATATAGGTAAATTGACCGGCTTTGAAGAAGAAGGAGAAGAAGTTGTAAAAGAGCTTAAAAAAAGTGTGGACGGGATTTATAATAAGGTCAGTGATTTAGAATACGAGAGCAAGCCGGAAGTTTTTTATGAAGTATGGAATGACCCTTTGATGAGCGCCGGCGTAGATACTTTTATTAATGATTTAATAGAGACAGCCGGTGGAATAAATATTTTAACGGAAGATAATATTACTGGCTGGCCGGAATATAGCGTGGAAACATTAATAAAGAAAAATCCCGATATTATAATTGCTCCGGTAAGTCTGGCTGGAGATACTTCAGTAATACTGAATGATGAGAGGTTTTCAAGTATCAATGCAGTAATTTCAGGAAGGGTTTATGCAATCCCAGATAATCCAATTTCCCGTCCCAGCCAGAATTTAATTAAAGCTCTGGAAATGCTTTCGAAAGCATTTCATCCTGAGATTTTTGGGGAATATGAAATAGTAGAATGATATATCTTATGTTTTTTATTTATAATTTCTTAAAACTATTTCGTTAAGGAATGGCATTGTTATGACAGGAGCAGGGAAAGGTACAATAAAATATATTTTTTTATTAATGGTAGTCCTTGTTTTGCTAATAATAATTTCTGCTTCTATAGGTGCGGCAAAAGTCACTTTAAAAGATACCAGTCTTATAATGCTAAGCTTTATACCCGGGGTTAGAAATCTTATAAGTACAGACGCTATAGCACATGAGGACATTGTTATTATTTCTCAAATAAGACTGCCCCGGATAATCCTTTCTATATTCGTCGGGATGGCACTGGCAAGTTCGGGTGTTATTTTCCAGGGTTTATTTAGAAATCCTATGGCAGATCCTTATGTGATAGGTGTTTCTGCTGGAGCTGCTTTCGGGGCGACTATCGGTCTTGTTTTTGTTAACGCTCCAGGGTTATCCGGTATCTCAGCCACAGCTTTTTTTGCTCTTGCGGGTTCTATAGGAACAACTTTCCTTGTCTATAACATTGCCAGAATAAGAGGCAAGGTATCGGTTATTACACTGCTTCTATCTGGAATCGCGCTCAGCGCAATGTTGAGTGCTATGACTTATCTGATAATGATATTTAAGGTGCAGGATATGGCTAAAATAGTGTTCTGGGTTATGGGGGGTCTGACATCTGCTTCCTGGAATAATTTTTTTGTCCTGGCTCCTGTAGTCACCATACTTGTAATTTTTTCCGGTTTTTTCTCGAGAGATTTAAATATATTATCTCTCGGAGAAGAAAGGGCTATGCAATTGGGTTTACAGGCTGAAAAAGTAAAGAAGATATTGCTGGTAATGGCTTCGCTCATAGCAGCGATGGCTGTATCAATGAGTGGGATTATTGGTTTTATAGGACTTGTGACACCACATATTTTGAGGTTAATAGTGGGACCGGACCATAAGGTATTATATCCGGCATCAGCGATTGCCGGCGGGATCGTCCTTCTTTTATCAGATACTCTGGCAAGGACGATACTGATGCCCAGGGAGATTCCCGTGGGAATAATAACTTCTATTATAGGGGTCCCTTTTTTCCTTTACTTGCTGGTTAAATCAAGAAAGTATGTTTTCTAAAATCTAATTTTATTTTATTTGATTTAAAGGTTTTAGGTGATATGGAAAAAGAAAAAAGTGCACTTTCTGTAAGGAATTTAAGTTTCTCTTATAACCATAAAAAAGTTCTGGATAATATAAGTTTTAATGTGAATGAGGGCGATTTTATTTCAATTCTGGGTCCCAACGGGGCAGGAAAGAGCACCCTGGTAAATATTATAAGTAAGGTAATGGACAGCTATAATGGCGAAATTAAACTCCATGGGCAGGATATAAAAGATTTAAGCTCACTGGAAGTCGCAAAGATAGTTGGAGTTGTACCCCAGCAAACAGATCCTGGTTTTAACTTTACTGTATCAGAGATGGTTATGATGGGAAGATACAGTTATATTTCAAGATTTGAGATGGAAAGGAAGAAAGATTTTGATATGGTCAATGAATCCATGGAAAAAGCGAAGGTGTTATCCCTGGCAAAAAGGAGATTCGGGGAACTTTCAGGCGGTGAAAAGCAGAGGGTAATTATAGCTCAGGCTTTAGCCCAGGATAGCTCTATTCTAATTCTGGATGAGCCGACTTCCCATCTTGACATTAATTTTCAGATAGAATTTATGAATTTATTTATGGACCTAAATCAGAAGGAAAATAAGACGATAATAGGTATTTTTCATGATATAAATCTGGCAATACAAAATAGCAGGGAAATAATTTTGCTTAAAGAAGGCAGGATTTTTAATTATGGCAGGGTGAAAGATGTAATAAGCAGGGAAAATATAAAGAACGTCTTTGGCAGTGATGTTTTTGTTGGAGAGAATCCTGTGACCAGGAATTTTTATGTCAGCCCGATTTTTAAACTTGATAGAGACAGGGGAGCTATTGTTAGAACAGCAAAGAGACCCACGAGTGTTCATGTGATAGGTGGAGGAGGTGCAGCCACACCTGTAATTAACCTGCTTCATGGGATGGGGTATGTTGTATCATGTGGGGTAATAAACACTCTTGATACAGATATGAGTACAGCCCAGACACTCGGGATTCCTTATGTAGCGGAAGCTCCATTTTCACCAATAAGTAACGATTCACAGAGTAAAAACTTTCAGTTTATAAAGTCCAGTGATGTGGTAATACTTCCTGGAATTGAATTTGGGCCCGGTAATTTTTCAAATCTTTCTCTGGTTGAAGAAGCAATGAAGTTGAACAAAAAAGTCATAATCGTGGATGATAGGGAAATTAAATCTAGAGACCATACCGGAGGTAAAGCTGAAAGTCTTTATAACGAAATAATAGGGCTGGGAGCGACTGTAGTTAAGAAGGTAAATTTGATACTAAAATATTTATAATGGTGTATGGATAGAATATGGAAAAGAGTGCATCAAAATCTATTAATGTAAAAAAGCGGGCGTTTTTGTGTATCGAGCCTGAAGTAAGGTAAAAAGAACAGGCTTGCATAAGTTTTTTAGAAAAATGTGAATATGGATTTATTCAATAATATTCTGGATAATAAATAATAGAAAATTTAAGAAAGAATTGATAGGGGGCTAATTTAAATGGACAAAGGAAATACTTCCGGCAAAAAAGTAAGAAGGGGTCTTATACTTATAAATACAGGTAATGGTAAGGGTAAGACTACTGCAGCACTCGGGCTTGCTTTAAGAGCTGCAGGTAGCAATTTGAGAGTTCTGATTTTACAGTTTATAAAAGGTCCCTGGAAATCGGGTGAGGTAAAGGTTATAGAGAAATTAAAACCTCTTATAGAAATAGAACAGCTAGGCCTGGGATTTATAAGTTTCAAGGATGGCAAGCCGGTGCATGAGGAGGAGCAATTAAAAAATGCAAAAGAGTCTTTTGAATACGCCTGTGATAAGATTAACAGCAGGCAGTATGATATGGTTATACTTGATGAAATAAATAACCTGGTCAGTTATGGTCTTTTAAAAGTCAAAGATGTAATTAATCTTTTAGAAAATAAACCCGAGGAGATTTACATAGTACTGACAGGGAGAGATGCCCCTGAGGAATTTATAGATATTGCCGATACGGTAACAGAAATGAAGGAGATAAAGCATGCTTATAATAAGGGAATAATGGCAAGGAAGGGTATTGAGTACTGATATGGCCTGCTTTATTGAATTAGTTAATAGAGAATCTTTTTACCGGATTATAAAAAAAGATATGGTACATACACTCTGGCAGGATTTATGCTAGCTTTTATTAATTATTCTGGATTCGAGACCAGTGCCGGGAAATTTTACTATTTATGGAGAAAGAAAAACGGAGATACGATAGTCCTATATCTCGGTAACAATAAAAGTGATTTTAAAAGGTTTCTTGATAAAATCAGTAAAGTTTACCGCGGTACACGACAGGTTACTCTGGTCCATAAAAAATCCAGTGATATAGAGAAAGCAGTTACCGCTTATCTTGAGGGAAAGGTAAGAAAAATCGATTTCAAGCTCGAATTCTTAATCGGAACAGAGTTTCAGAAGAGAATCTGGAAGAAACTAATTTCGGTGCCCTACGGTAAAACCATTACCTACAGAGAATTGTCGGAGCTCACCGGTTATAAAAAAGCCTGGAGAGCTGCGGGGTCTGCATTAAATGGTAACCCTTTGATGCTTGCCATACCATGCCACAGGGTAATAAGAAGTGACGGCACCACCGGAAAATACAAGGGTGGCGATAAGCTAAAAAGGTTTTTGATTAATATGGAAAAGGGGTAAAATATTTAATTAAGAGGTATTTTGCAATATGGGAGGGGAATCTGAATGAGTGGATTTTTAAAGAGTTTAAAGAATTTATTTTCTTTCCAGGCAGGTGATAACAGTTATAATTTTATAACTTTTAAAGTCAGATGCAGCAAGTGTGGTGAAGTTATTGATGTAAAAGTCAGGAAAGCTGCAGATATATCCAGACTTTACGGGAGCGAGGGTCCGGAGAACGCGGAGTATTTTTTAAGAAAAGAGATACTTGGAAAGAAATGTAATAATCTTATTTATATAAAGGTTTATTTTGGGCCCGGCTTAAATGTTATATCTAAAGAAATTAGCGGCGGAGAATTTGTAGAGTAATGCTTAGATAAATGCTTTTTTTATGTTAGAATTTAAGTATTATAAAAAAAATTTTCTTAGAGGAATCTCTTTAAAATGAAATTTTCTAATGGATTAAGCGTGGTAGTCCTGGCTGCTGGCAAGGGCAAGAGAATGAAATCGGAGATTCCAAAGGTTCTGCATAATATACTGGGAAAGCCACTCTTACATTATGTATTATCTACGGTAAATGAATTAAACCCGAAGAATATCTTTGTAGTAGCAGGTTATAAAAAAGAAGCTGTAATCGACTATATTAATAATAATTTTAGTAATGTAGAAGTTATTATACAGGAAAAACAGCTTGGAACAGCAAATGCTGTTTATACAGCAAAAGATAAGAAAGATAGTTTTGGTAAATACACGCTTGTACTTTCAGCTGATACACCTCTGGTTAGCCCCGGAATTTTAAAGAAGTTAGTGGAGATCAAGGAGAGTTCAGATAGTGGGGCGAGTATTATCACCTCGATTGTTCCTGAACCCGAAGGTTATGGTAGAATAATAAAGGACAGACAGGGCAATATATTGAAAATAATGGAAGAGGCAGATGCCAGCCAGGATGAAAGAAAAGTAAATGAGATAAATTCTTCTATTTATTGTTTTGACACGGAAACACTATTTGAAAATATCGGGAAGATAAATACCTTTAATGCACAGAAGGAATACTATCTTACAGATATTATTGAGATGTTGATAAAAGAGGGCGAAAAGGTTGGTTGCCTGGAAGTGTCCGATTACATGGAGATTATGGGAGCTAATGATAGAGTCCAGCTTTCCATTCTGGAAAATTTCATGAGAAAAAAGATTAATGAAGAATTTATGAAAAATGGGGTCACCATAAGAGAACCAGAATCATGTTACATAGAGAGTGGTGTGATCATAGAAAAGGATGTTGTTATTGAACCTTACTGCTTTATTAAAGGAAAAACAAAAATAGGAAAAAATTCAGCTATAGGGCCGTTTTGCCAGATTATAGATACGATAATAGGTAAGGGGAGCAGGGTAAATTCTTCAGTAATAGTTGGCTCTCATATTGTGGATAATGGTATTATAGGACCATACAGCTATATAAATTCAGATAATGTAATAATGGATGGTGCCAGGATAAAAAAAGATATTTAAGAAAAGGCCAATTCCATATGAGGTGTTTATCGGTTATCTTATATTAAGAAGTGAATAAAAGCTTTACCGGCATTTTGATATAAAGCATTGAGAGGGAAAAAATAAATAATTAATAGCGGGAGATAAGAAAAGATATGAAAAAAGTAAAAGATAATAACAGAATGATGCTATTTTCAGGCTCATCTTATCCTGAGCTGGCAGACGAGATTGCGGAGGGACTGGGTATAAGTGCAGGAAAAGTTACCAGAACCAAGTTCAAAAACGGCGAGATTTATGTGAAATTTGATGAAAGTGTCAGAGGTGCGGAAGTTTTCGTGATACAGACATGTTGCGAGCCGGTAAATGATAATATAATGGAACTATTAATAATGATAGACGCGTTAAAGAGAGCTTCTGCAGGTGTTATAAATGCAGTCATTCCTCATTACGGATATGCACGTCAGGATAAAAAGGCAGAGGGAAGGGAACCAATAACCGCCAAATTATTTGCAGATCTGCTTTCTGTGGCAGGAATGGATAGGGCAATCCTTGTTGATTTACATTCAGCAACCATTCAGGGCTTCTTTGACGTTCCGGTGGACCATGTAACTGCAATTCCGATAATAGCAAGATATTTCGGGGAAAAAGGTATAAAAGATGGTGTGGTGGTAAGCCCTGATGTTGGTGGTGTAAAAAGAGCAAGTATTTTTGCTAAAAGGCTTCATCTTCCTCTTGCGATACTTGATAAAAGGAGACCGGCCCCCAATATGGCTGAAATAGAACATATTGTTGGAGAGGTGGAAGGTAAAGAAGCTATAATATTTGATGACATGATTGACACAGGCGGAACTCTTTTAAAGGCTATTGATATGTTGTTCAGACATAATGCTAAAAAAGTTTATGTTGGAGCGACACACCCCATTTTTTCCGGTGATATTATCGATAATTTAGAAAATTCAAAAGCAGAAGAAGTGATTGTTGTAAATACAATCCCAATAAAAAGGGTATGCAAAAAAATAAAGGTGCTTTCTATTGCTCCACTGCTTGCAAAAACAATAAAAAAAGTTTATCATTGCAAATCTGTAAGCGAATTGTTTAAGGGCGAAAATTTAGTTTAATCTGTAAATAAAAGGTAGGTGTAGAAATAAATGGATAATATTGTTCTTGAAGTAGAAAGAAGAAACGAAAAGGAAATTAAAAATAAAATATCGAGGAAGTTAAGAAATAAAAGTTACATACCTGCAGTTGTGTATGGCTTGAAAAAGGAACCTGTAAGCATAAAAGTAGAGGAAAAGAAGCTCAAGGATGTTTTAAAGGGTAAGAGCATATTTAGCATGATTTTTAATTTGCAAATAGATGGTAAAAAGAAAAATGGTGATGAAGCAGTTCTAATAAAAGAGTTTCAAAGAGACCCGATTACAAGAGGTTTTTTGCACCTTGATTTTTTAAGAATACAGATGGAGAAGGAAATCGAGACCACGGTACCAATACGTATTATTAACGAGGAAATAGCGGTAGGTATAAAAGAAAAGGGTGGTGTTCTGCAGCACGGTCTTAGAGAAATTCATATTTCTTGCCTGCCGGCAGATATTCCTGATTATATTGAATATGATATTAAAGATCTTGACATGGGTTTGGCAGTTAGAGTTTCAGAGCTCAGTATTTCAGATAAGATAAAAATATTAAATGAAGCTGATGAAGTAATTGTTTCGATAATTCACCCGACCCAGCTAAAAGAAGAGGAAGTAGCTCCTGAAGAAGGTGCCGAAGAAGAGATTCCTGAACCAGAAGTAATTGGTAAGGGCAAGGAAGAGCCTGAGGAAGAAAAGGAGCCTTCAGATAGTAAAGATTCCAGGTAAAAAATAATTATTATGATCTTAATCGTTGGTCTTGGTAATCCCGGTAAAAAATATGATTTAACCAGGCATAACATAGGTTTTAAAATCGTAGATAGGTTCGTAAGCACCCTTGATGAAAGAAGAACTTACCGGAAATTTACATCAATAATCACAGAATCATCTTATGGCAATAGCAGGATAGTGGTTATAAAACCCCAGACATTTATGAATAAAAGCGGCGATGCAGTTTCTTTATGCTACAATTATTTCAAGAATCAAATAGGTTCCGTACTGGCAATACACGATGATATTGATATAAGTTTTGGAGAGATTAAGCTAAAAAAAGGTGGAAGCACAGCAGGGCACAGGGGTCTTGAGTCACTGGCTGCCAGTCTCGGAAATTTTGATTTTGACAGACTGAGATTCGGGGTAGGCAGGCCTCCTGGAGAAAAGGACCCGGCAGATTATGTACTTGAAAGATTTGGAAGGAATGAGATGGAAGAAGTTGGAATTGGACTGGAAAAATCGGTTGATATTATAAGAGATTATATATCTGAAGGCATTGAATATGCCATGAATAAATATAACTGATTCTGCCCGGTCTTAAAGTTTCTTTTTAGCTTTTTAAATTTAATTCATAACTAAAAATTATAATTTACAGGCAATAAATATAATTCATAATCCCTCTTTAAAAATATCTCGTCTTTTAGAATAATAAAACATGGGCGAGAAAGAAATTATTTATTTATTTTATAAAATTTTTTTTAATATCTATCGAAATACCGGAGATAAAGATGTTTTTGGATATTTTCTCGATTGAAAATCAGTGGCAGCAGTTTATAAAAAAATATAATAAGTTTAGAGCCGAAGGGAAAAAAGTCAAAGAATCAGGTTTTGAGAGCTTAGTTGCAGATGAAGATATCTGGTCCTTTCTGATAAGTGCTTTCTATAAACATTTTAACATGCCCGTACTTGTAGTCACTCCAACTCAGGAAAGTTCTTTAGAGCTTAGAGAGGAAATAAAATGCATCATTCCCGGTGTAGAGATATTTGAATTCCCGGGCCTCGGAAATGGTATTTTTTATAAAAATAAAATTATTCCTTCTGAAAATGTTATAAAGAGGTTGAGAGTTATAAGGTACCTGTTTGGTTTAAATAAGTGCAAGAATCCTCCTTTAATCATTGCTACAAGCAATTCTTTGCTAAATCTAATGTCTTTTTCGGGAGTTAATGAAATAAAAAATAGTATCAGGATATCAGCAGGGGAGGAATATAAAAGGGATAAATTGATTGAGGAGCTTGTCCGTTATGGTTATGAAAGAGTTCATAAAGTTTATGACTGTGGTGAATGCAGTGTTAGAGGAGAAGTCGTCGATGTATTTGATGTAACAGGTGAGCATCCTGTAAGAATAGATTTTATTGGAGATGAGGTAGAGAAGATTTATTCATACGATATACAGAGCCAGAAGGCTTTAGAACATCTGGGCGATTTATCCATATTTCCGAATAAAAATCCCTGGGAAGTAAAAGAAATGGTAAGCGATAGGAATAACAGAAAATCAGTTTCTTTTATTGATTTATTAAGCGAAATAACTTCCGAATTTTTTTTAATTCTCTGTGACCCCGTAGAGATTTACCTGAAAATAAAAAGTGATATCGATATTCTTAATAAAATTTTCAGCAGAGACAGAGACTTGCTTGTATCAGACGGCAAAATTATAAGAGATTTTTACCTTGCGGAAGAAAATTTTCTTGAGAAGGAAAACCGCTGTTATAAATTGTACATAAACTCGATGAAAAGGGGGGTTTATGGCAGAAATGAATTCGTTTTCAGCAATATTGCCAGGCAGAAAAAAAGTTATGGTAGTTCGGCTGATTTTGTATCTAACCTCAAAGAGGACATAAAGGGAAAAAGAAGAATAGTGGTTTCGATTGAAAGCGAAAAGAGAAGGGAAAAAATAGAAGAACTTCTTTTAAATAACACAATATCATATAGCTATATGAAAACCAGCGGCACTTTCAGTTATGATTTACTTAAACCAGATATTATTAACATATCTGAAAAAAGACTGCATAGAGGATACAGGTCGAAAGTTTCATCAATATATGGTGAACTTGATATTTACGAACAGATGGAGCAGCAGGAGCAAGGCGATAAAGCTGTTGCTGCAGATTATCTTGAATTTTTTAAACCCGGAGAATATGTTGTACATAAAACTCATGGCATAGGAAGGTATATCGATATTATTTCAAAACAGGTTGAAGGCTATAAGAGAGAATACTTTTTAATAGAATATGCAGGTAATGACAGACTGTATGTTCCTACCTGGCAGGCTGACCGTGTAACAAGGTATGTTGGTTCCGATAAGCCTTCAATAACATCTCTTACTTCGAAAAAATGGGAAAGTATTAAAAGAAGAGTAAGAAAGTCGGTGCATAAACTTGCTATCGACCTTGCAAGATTATATGCTGAAAGAAGTTCGATAAGCGGTTATGCTTTTCCAGCTGATAGTCCGTGGCAGAAAGAAATGGAAGATTTATTCCCCTTCAGGGAAACCACTGACCAGATTAAAGCAGTAAATTATGTAAAAAAAGCCATGAGCCGGCAGACACCAATGGACATCCTGGTGGTAGGGGATGTAGGGTTTGGCAAAACGGAAGTTGCTGTAAGGGCGGCCTTTAAAGCAATTGAAAGTGGAAAACAGGTTTTGATGCTTGTTCCAACGACAATTCTTGCAGACCAGCATTACAGTACTTTTAGCGAGAGATATAAAAATTATCCTGTTATTCTTGAAGTTTTAAGCAGGTTTAGAACCAGAAAGGAGCAGATGGATATCGTTAAAAAATTTAATGAGGGAAAAGTAGACATGTTAATCGGTACACATCGTATTCTTCAGGAAGATATAAATCCTAGAGACCCGGGTCTTATAATAGTTGATGAAGAGCAGAGATTTGGTGTTAACAGCAAAGAAAAAATAAAGTTATTGAAAACAAAAATAGATGTATTGACATTAAGTGCAACTCCCATACCAAGAACTCTGTATATGTCTTTAGCGGGCATAAAGGATATGGTGCTTATAGAGACACATCCTGAGGGAAGGAACCCTATAAAGACTTTTGTGGGGGAAACTGATTATGGTGTTATAAGCAGAGCCGTAGAAAGAGAATTAGCAAGGGGAGGGCAGGTTTACTATGTTTATAACAGGGTAATCGGCATTGAAAATAAGAAAATCCAGCTGGAGCATATGATGCCATTCGCGAAAATTGCTCTCACTCATGGTCAGATGAAAGGTGAAAGGATAGAAAGTGTAATGACTGATTTTATAAATAAAAAATATGATGTCCTTTTAACCACATCTATAATAGAGTCCGGTATGGATATTGGCAATGTAAATACATTGATTGTTGAAAATTCACATCTTTTTGGTTTATCGCAGTTATATCAGTTAAGGGGGAGAGTGGGCAGGTCTTCGGAGATAGCTTATGCTTATTTCTTCTACCCCGGCGGGAAGAGTATGAGTTTACGGGCATTTCAGAGGCTTAAGACATTGTCCGAATATACAGAGCTTGGTTCTGGCTATAACATAGCAATGAGAGATCTTGAAATAAGGGGAGCCGGGGAAATTCTGGGTGCACGGCAGCACGGGCATATGAACAGTGTTGGTTTTAATATGTATTGTCAGATAATAAAAGAAGAAGTAGAGAAGCTTCAGGGTCTGGAAGTAGAGGAAGATATCGATGTTCAGATAGATTTGCCGGTCAGCGCTTATATCCCCAGGAGCTATATCAGAAATGAAAAAGATAGAATAAATGTTTATAAAATATTAGGTAATGCTAAAAGCATTGACGAGATAGATAAAATTAAAAAAGAGGTAATCTCAAGGTATAAAGATGCTCCTAAAGTTGTGGATAATCTTGTAAATATTGCTAAAATAAAGTATTTGCTAAAAAAGGCAGGGGTAGAAAAGCTCGTATTTTCAGATGGTGTTGGGATATATCTTAAGAAAGTATATATGACACAGGCTAAAGCTGAAAAAATGGCTGAAGAAAATGAAGATTTGTCATACGAACCGATTCTTAAAAGAGTGGTAATAAAAAAAGCTGGCGAAAATATTAATTTAGGTTTAGTTTTAAAAAAGCTAAATGATATAATAAGTTTTATGTAATTTCATTAGTAGAAAGGGTGTTATTTGAAAATAAGATTAAGGAAGAGTTATATCTATATAATCATACCAGTTGTGGTTATCCTGATTGCACTATCTGTTTATTTTTTTGTTTTCTACAATAAGACAGTAGCTGTAGTTGACGGAATGAAAATAAAGGAAAAAGAAGTAGGTGTTTATGTTGAATTTTTAAAAAAGCAGGATACAACAGGCGAGATTGGGTCAGATGAAGAGCAATTGAAAACACTGGAATCAAGTATAATTGATTCACTGATTGTAATTAAATTACTTGAAAGGTATGCAGAAGAAAATGACCTGGCTGTTACCAATGAAGAAGTGGATGAACAAATGAATTCAATAGTGGAAAGTTATTCATCAGAGGAAGAATTTGAGAAATCTCTGAAAGAAAACGGTATAAGTAAGGAATTTCTGGAAACGGAACTCAGAGGACAATTATTGAGAACCAGGATTTATACAGAAGTTACTTCTGATATTGCTGTTACAGAAGATGAATCGGAACAATTTTATGAGGATAACAGGGAGACTATGTTTTTAGTTCCTGAAAGCGTAAAAGCAGGTCATATCCTGGCTATGTTCCCCTGGCTAATAGATGGCACCGAAGAGACCGAAGAGGGAAAGTTAGAAGCAAGGGATAAAATAGAAATAGTTGAGGGAAAGTTAAAAGACGGAGAAAATTTTGAAGAATTAGCGCGCCAGTATTCGGATGATGGAGCTACTGCTGAAAATGGTGGAGATCTGGGCTATATAAGTGAAGGTCAGATGGTTGAAGAGTTTGAAAAGGCATTGTTTTCTCTGGATATGGGAGAAGTAAGTGATATTGTTGAGACCGAGTATGGATTTCACATTATAAAGGCATATGAAATGAGAGATGAGTATATCCAGGAATTTGAGGAGGTAAAAGAAAATATCAGTGCATATCTTTTGAGCTTATATAAAGAAAACAAATGGAATGATTTTATTTATTCTTTGATTGAGTCAGCAGACATAGAATATCTTACCGAAGCAGAAGGTACTTTGAATAGTTCCGAAACCGGAGAAGAGAGCGAATGAAATTTAAACTTGATACTGCCAGTCTTAAAAATTTAGATAAAATAAATGAAAGTGATAAGCTTTTCTATATTCTATTGGGTGTTATAGAAAAGCTAAGGTCACCGGAGGGATGCATGTGGGACAGAGAACAAAATCACAGGACTATAAAGAAAAATCTTATAGAAGAGACCTATGAAGCTGTTGAGAGCATAGATAACAGCGATTTCGATGGTTTAAAGGAAGAACTCGGAGATTTGCTACTTCAGATAGTTTTTCACAGCCAGATTGCTGCTGAAAATAAAGAGTTCGACATAAGCGAAGTTTTGCGTGGTATCATAAATAAACTTGTAAGAAGGCATCCGCATGTATTTGAAGGGCTTGTTTTAAAGAGCAGCAAGGAAATACTTGCGAACTGGGAAGTCATTAAAAAAAGCGAGAAAAAGAGTAAGTCTGATAAAGCTGACTCTGTGTTTAGCGGAATTCCAAAATCACTACCTGCCCTTCATTTTGCTCACGAGATCCAGACCAGAGCTTCAAGGCTGGGATTTGACTGGAATGATGGAATCAGTGTTTTTAAGAAGCTTGAGGAGGAGTTAGCAGAACTTAAGGAAGAAGTAAAAAAAGGCAGTAAGGGCAATATTTCAGATGAAATAGGTGATGTTATTTTTACAATAGTAAATTTTTCAAGGCATACAGGTGTTGATTGTGAAGAAAGTTTATATGATGCAAGCAAGAGATTTATAAAAAGGTTTGATTTTATGGAAAGATACGCAGAAGAAAAAAAATTAGATTTTAAAAAATTATCAATTGAAGAAAAAGATAAGCTCTGGGAAATTGCAAAGAGAGAGATAGTATGAAGAAAACAAAGATAATTTGTACCATTGGACCGGCAAGCAAAGACAAGAAGATTCTAAAGAGTATGATAAAGGGTGGGATGGATATAGCGCGAATAAATACTTCTCATAGCGATTCAGCAGAAGTTGTTGAGATAGTTGAGGAAATAAGAAAAATTTCAAAGGAATACAAAAAAAATACTGCAATAATGCTGGATCTGCAGGGTCCAAAAATCAGAGTAAGCAGGCTGGATAGTGAGCTGAATATATGCAAAAAACAGAAAGTCATTTTTACTTCAGACGCTAATTATCATCTGGATTACTCAAAAATCGATAAAGATATTGACACAGTAATTAAAGTTACATACAGAAGGTTTATAGATGATATTAAAGTAGATGGGCGTATTTTTATTGATGACGGTCTTTTAGAGCTTAAAGTTCTTGAAATACACAAAAAGGATAAAATTGCTATCTGTGAAGTGATAACAGGAGGATTGCTTAAATCCCATAAAGGGATTAATTTACCCGGTGTTACTATAAGTACGGATTCGATTACCAGGAAGGATATGGATTTTCTTGAACTTGGCATGAAGCTTCGAGTGGATTTTATAGCTCAATCTTTTGTCAGGGATTTTAGCGATGTAGAAAAAATAAAAGAGTTAATACGCAGAAAAAAAGAGCATATAATGGTTATAGCTAAAATCGAGAAGTATGAAGCAGTTGATAATTACGACAGTATATTAAATTCAGCAGATGCCATTATGGTTGCAAGAGGAGATCTCGGAATTGAGATTGACCCTGAAGATATCCCAAATCTTCAAAAAGAGTTTGTAAAGAAAGCTAATATGGCAGCGAAGCCGGTAATAACCGCTACGCAGATGCTTGATTCTATGATGAGGAATCCAAGACCCACGAGAGCTGAAGTGAGCGATGTAGCAAATGCAATACTGGATGGTTCGGATGCAGTTATGCTGTCTGGAGAAACTGCTATTGGCAAATACCCGCTGGAGTCTTTAAAGATGATGGTTAAAATAATAAATAAGACAGAAGCATCACTAAATTATGAATTAATATCACGTAACAATGCGATTGAGAGAAAGAAATCAGGGATTTACTGTAACAATATTACAGAAGCGATAAGTTTTGCAGCAGTTGAAGTAGCTAAAATGCTTAATGCAAAGGCTATAATATCATCTACCGAATCGGGAAATACAGCAAGACAGGTTTCTAAAAATAAACCAAAGAGCATCATAATAGGAGCCAGTGCAAATGACTGGATAATAAGGCAATTAATGATAAGCTGGGGGGTAATTCCGGTTAAGACAGGAAAAGCGAAAAATATCGATACTATGATTGAGGAATCTGTAAATGTTTCAAGGAAGCTCAAATATATAGGTCCTGGAGATAAGGTAGTCATCACAGCCGGAGTATTGGTTAACAAACCGGGGAGCACAAATCTTATAAATGTTATAGAACTGGAATAAAGTTTTTTGATAGGTTTTTTTATTCTGGCAGGTTTCTTAGTCTTCAGTAAATCTTAATTTTTTAAGTAGTTTATCTTCACCTATCAATGTAAGCACATCGTCCTTTTGAAATCTGTATTTGATGTCTGGCGGAGCTAAAATCTCGTTGTTTTTCTTTTTTATGCTTATTATTGTCACTCCGTATTTGTTTCTTAAGTTTAATTCTATTAGCGTTTTTCCTATCATCAGGTCCGGTGTTGGTATCTCGATTATGCTTATGTCGGAGCTTACCTTCAGGAAATCAATAATATTTGTGCTGACCAGGCTCCTTGCCACTCTTTCACCCATATCTTTTTCAGGGTATACTATAATATCTGCACCGACTTTTGAAAGAACTCTTCCCTGTGTTCTGGTACCTGCTTTGGCAATTATTTTTTTTGCACCTTTTTCTTTAAGGAGAAGAGTTACCAGTATTGAGTTTTGAATATATTTTTCTCCGATACAAACAATTGCTGCTTCGTAGTCAGGGATGCCCATTGATTCCAGTATATCTGCATCTGTAGCATCGCATTTTACAACATCGGCTATTTGCTCGGAAACTCGCTGAATTCTGTCTTCGGACTGGTCTATTCCGACCACGCTATGACCGCATTCTGTCAGGGTTCCTGCTACACTTGCCCCAAATCTCCCCAGACCTATTACTAAAAATTGTTTCTTCATTTTTTTATCCTATTGTTATACTTTCTTCCGGATATGTAATTTTATTAATAGCACCTCTAATGGCAATTGCCAGTGATAGGGTACTTATGCCAATTCTACCAATAAACATTGTTAGTATCAATATGAGTTTGCTTGGTATAGAAAGGGCTGATGTAATTCCGGTGGTGAGACCGACTGTACCGAATGCTGATACAACTTCAAATAAAACTTCTTTTAGCGAAATTCTTTCAAATGCCAGTATTCCTATTGTTGATATTATGATTAATACAATCGCAACAGTAGTAAGGGTCAGAGCTCTGTAAATAAGGCTCGGGGGAAGTTTTCTTTTAAACAATGTAACTTCGCTTCTACCTCTAAGGGACCTTAAGCCTGCAGCAGCTATAGTGGCAAAAGTCGTTGTTTTAATACCGCCGCCGGTACCGCCTGGAGAAGCTCCTATGAACATCAGAAATATTATGACAAGAGCAGTAGCAGGATTTAACCTGCCAATATTCATTGTATTAAAGCCGGCTGTTCTTGCTGTGATAGACTGAAAGAAGCTTGCCAGGATTTTAGTTGATAACGGCTTGTTTCCTATGGATTCCGGGTTAGCAAATTCAAGTAGTAAGAACAAAGCAGCTCCTGATAAAATAAGAATTGCAGTGATAGATAATACTACCTTAGTATGCAGGGATAGATGCCTGATTCTTCTGAAGGAAATTATTTCTGAGATTACAGGGAAACCAATTCCTCCCAGCACTATTAAGAGCATAAATATAATGTTTAGCGGAATGTAGGAACTGAAACCTTCCAGGCTATTTGAATATAAAGAGAAACCTGCATTATTAAAGGCACTTACAGTATGGAAAAGGCTAAAAGTCATGGATGTTTTAAAGGTGTAAAGGTATTTAAAATGAAAAATAACAGTCATAATGATAAACCCTATAAATTCTATGGTAAAAGTTGTGCCTGCTATTACCATAAAAAATCTGGAGGCGCTAAATGGTTGAGCGGAACCAAAACTTGCGTTGATATAGAATTTATCTTTTATATGTATTTTTCTACCGAGTATTAAACCAAAGATAGACCCTATGGTCATAATACCTAATCCGCCAATCTGTATCAGGATGAGTATAACTATTTTACCCAGGTCGGTAAAAAAAGTAGGAGTATCCTGGACTATTAATCCTGTTACGCAAACAGCAGAAGTTGCAGTAAAGAGAGCGTCCACATAATGGATGCGTCCGCTGCTGGTCATCTGCGGTATCATGAGGATGAGAGAACCAATTATTATGGTAATAGCAAAACCAAGCAGTACCTGCTTTGCTATTTTATTTTGAGTTCTGGAAGAAAATAGAGGTATTTCTTTCATTATTTAAATTTAATTGTTTTTTTGAGTTTTAATCATCTGGCAATATTCAATATATAAATTGATATTTTAGTGGAGTTGGCAATGAAAGGCAATAACATTATTTTTTTGGGTTGATTTGTGGGATATTAACAAAATCTACAAATACTGGTATTATTCTTTAGAATATATTCTTATAAAGAATTAATTTTTTTTGGCGTCTGTAGTTATAAAAGTTTTATAGTTTGAATTTAATGTAATAAAAAAGTAGAAAAAAAATAAAATGGATGATGAAGTAAAAATAGCCAGTAAATTATCCAGAAAAGCCAAAATAAATATTTTAATTATTGTTTTTTTGCTTTTTATAGCGGTTGCAGTATTGACTTCTATTAACCAGATAAAAGATGTTATTGAGAAGAGAGAAAAGCTTGTAGAACTCAGAGAGAAATTAAACTGGTACAGAAATGAGAATATTGGACTTTTGGCTCTTGAAAAAAGCCTTTACGAAGAAGAAACCATAGAAGCTGAAGCGAGAAAACAATTTAACATGACCTCTGGTGATGAAACCAATGTTTCTATAATAAATGAGGAGGATAATTCTGTAGCAGGGTCCAGGAATGGCAACAATGCTTCTAAAGAAAGCGAATATTCAGGTTATGATCTCTGGGAAAATATAAAGGCCTTTTATAATAATGAAATAAGAGATGCTGATTAAAGGTAAGGAAATAAAAAGATAAAACAATTACTTATTAAAAAAATATATCCAATAATAATTATTCTGGATGAAACTTGCAGCTATTGATATAGGCACAAACTCCACAAGATTACTTATTGATGATTACAGTAATGGTAAGTTCCTTGCCCTTGAAAGAAAAATGGAAATAACTCGCCTGGGTAAGAATCTTGAAAGGGATAATAACATTTCTGAAGATTCTGCTAAAAGGACATTGGATACGCTTGTGGCATACATGGAATTAATAAAAAATCACAGTGTAAAAAAATACAGAGCTGTCGGGACAAGCGCTTTAAGAAAAGCATCAAATGGCAAAGAATTTGTATTAATGGTGGAGAGAGAGTTAGGATTAAAAGTTGATGTTATAGATGAGGATGAAGAGGCGCGCTTGAGCTATTATGGAGCAGTCAGGAACATAAATCTGGATAATAGCAGCGATCCAGACAGGGTCTTAAAGATTCTGGTTATGGATATCGGGGGAGGAAGCAGTGAGTTTATGCTTGGTGATGCAGACTGCCTTATGGATTTTGTCAGCAGTATAGATATAGGCTGTGTTAATGTGAGCGAGAAATTTATTGGCTCAGATGTCCCTGATGCAGGTGATTTGGGTAAGATGCATCATTACGTAAACAGGAAAATTAGTAGCGTTATCAATAAGATAAAAGATTCTAAACCGGGAATGGTGATAGGAGTAGCCGGGACAATAACCACTATTGCTGCAGTTGATTTAGGACTGGATGTTTATGACAGTGAGAGGATAAACAGGTATATCTTAAGTCTGGAAAGGATTGAGGAGATATATAATTATCTATGTGGGTTGAATCTGGAAGACAGAAAGAAAGTGTCAGGAATTAATCCCGGGAGAGCAGATATAATTATCGGTGGCACAGCAATTCTAGTAGAAGTGCTGAAGCTCCTAAATTACAGGTATATTAATGTCAGTGAGAGAGATATTTTAGACGGTATTATTTACACTATGGTTGATTTTTGATAATATAATTCAGCAATTTTGTTGGATGCCCGAGTGGCGGAATTGGTAGACGCAACGGACTTAAAATCCGTTGAGGTTTTACCTCGTGCCGGTTCGATTCCGGCCTCGGGCACCATATTGAGACCTATATTGATATACTTATAAATAAATAATTTATAGTTCGAACCCTCCCTCTCCAGCTAGGATTTATCAAAACATCAAATTACTATATAATCATATTTTGGAGATATGAATGTATAGAATTAATAAATATTACTCTAAACGTGCTCAAGAATACGAACAGATATATCAAAGAGATGACCCCATAAGACAAAATGAACTGAATAAGATTGCAGAAGAAATAAAGAAAATATTTTATAATAAAAATGTTCTCGAAGTTGCCTGTGGAACAGGTTTTTGGACAGTCTTTCTATCTGAAACAGCAAACAAAATTGTAGCCACTGATAACAGTGAAAAAGTTTTAAAAAACTATTATTCTGAAGAAGAGCTTGTAAAAATTTTTAGCAGAAGCGGAAAACTTTTAGATATTCATTTTGGTAATTATTTCTGGTATATATACTACGAAGTGAAATGATTGTAATTGTTTTGATTAAATCTATATTAAAACTCCTCCGGGGGCATATATCCAGTGAAGAATAAAGTCTTATTGTCGAAATCAAAATTAGGATGTTTATTTCATAACACCTGGTTTTTCTTTTATAATTGGGGTTACACCCGCAGCATCTGTTACAATAGTTGAAACTTTGTCTGAATCAACAATAAACTTAACATTTTCCTTGAGAGCTGATTCAACTGTTTCAAGCTTTTTTAAAATCTGTGCATTTCCAATAAAATATTTATTCGCAGATTCATTAACAACTTTTATTCTGTCTGCATCAGCATTGGCAACGATTTTTATAGCTTCAGCCTTTCCTTCAGATGACAATATTAATCCTTGTTTTATTCCTTCGGCTTTTTTTATCTCAGCTCTTTTTTCACCATCAGCTTTTGTTTCTGTTGCGGTTGCAAAGTCCCTTGCTGCAATTTTTTCCTGTTCAGCTTTTACTACATTATTCATAGATGCCTGTACGTCTGCAGGCGGCTCTATTTTCTGGATTTCACATCTTAGCACTTCTACGCCATAACTTGCTGTCTCCTTATCAAGAACTGTTTCGACCTTTTGATTGATTGAAGACCTATTTTCATTAGCATCTGTTAGGGTCATGTTACCAATTACTGCCCTTAATGTTGTTCTGGCAAGGCTGGTAAGCTGTGATCTGTGATCGTCAACATTATAAATGCTTGCTTTAACATCATTTACCTTGTAATAAATGACTGCATCTACTTCGGCATTTAATTTATCCTGGGTTATAACCATTTGAGGCGGGATATCTACCATCTGTTCGGTAATATTCACTTTATACATCTTCTCAAATAGAGGTATTATCCAGGTTAAACCGGAATCTTTTGTCCTCATGTATTTACCAAATCTTTCAACTATGCCTTTTTGTGTAGGTCTTACTGTTCTAAAACCTGAGAAGATATAAAACAGGAAGCCAACTACTGCTGCAACTATGCCTGCAGTCAATAAAACTGGTGAAGTACCTAGAATACCAGACACCAGGATTACTATACCCGCTATGAAAAAAATAATACTAAAAATAGCCATTTTTTATCCTTTCTTTTAAATTAAGTAAAAAAACATATACTTTTAAATCATTCTATAAGAAAAACACTGAAAATAAAAATTTTATTTATATGAACAGATTTTTCAAATCATTTAATTCTTTAAAAATTTGGTTCGAAATTTCACAGCCAGGGCCAGTCAGGAATTAAAAATATTATTTAAAATTCTAATTTTTTAAATTTGTTATTTCTTTATAATCGATTAGAATATTAATAACATTTTAAAAACATAAATGTAGATTTTATGGTTAAGATTTAGTGGATAATCGTGTCAGTGAAATGCTATTTTATTTGTTTAATTAAATTAAAATTTTTAAGAAGGACTAAAAATGAGCAAATATTATCCAGAGTCAAAGGTTGAACTTAGAGGATTTATAGCAAAACATTATGATACGTTGCTTAATGTCGCAACATTTGGCAGGTACTCTGTTGCTATCAGGAGAGTAATTATGTTGATGAAAATAGAACCTGACCATAAAATTATTGATTTTGGAGCAGGGACCGGTAGAAACGCCTGCTTAATGATGGAACATCTTTCTGGGAATGGTGAATTGCTGGGGCTTGATATTTCCGAAGATATGATTGTTCAATTCAATAGAAATTGTTCAGGTTTTCCCAATGCCAGGGTGATTAATAAGAGGATTGACCAGGAACTGGAGTATAAGGAATTCTTTGACAGGGCTTTTATTTCTTTTGTTTTGCATGGGTTTCCCCAGGAGGCAAGGAAGCAAATTATCAGGAATGCTTTTAAGGCATTAAAAAAAGGCGGTGAATTTTTTATACTGGATTACAATGAATTCTCACTCAGGGATATGCCTTTTTATTTAAGAATTCCTTTTAAATCCATAGAATGCCCCTATGCTTTCGATTTTATTGAAAGGGATTGGGAAAATATACTATCCGGAGAAGGATTTGGTAATTTTGAAGAATACCTGTTTTTTAAGGATTATATAAGATTATTAAAAGCCGAGAAAGTATTGTGACGATTTATTATATTAATATAAGAGGTAATTTTTATAGAAGCTTTTATAATCAATTTAGAATTAAAATTTAAGATTATAATTATTACAGGCGAATTGCACGGGTATCTTTATTGTAATAGATAACAGAATCTTCGATATAAATTTTTTTTAAACACATACCCCAGGAAAAATAATTGAAGTAGCGAATATATATAATTGATAAAATATTTATATAATCTTTTTGGCCGGAGGTTAAAATGTATATAAATAAAATAGCAAAAAAGGTAGTATTAATATTGATGGCTTTATTTATTTCTGCTATTTGTATTAGTAGCTGCTCGACAGCAGATAAAACTCTTACAGAAGAAAACAATGGTGACATCTTAAAATTAAAAACAGATGATGTTATAGAAATAAAGTTAGAATCCAATCCTACCACTGGCTACAGCTGGTTTGTAGGTGATGGATTAGATGAAACTATTGTATCTGTTAGTGACCCGGAATTTATAGAGTCTAAAGAAGATGAAGAACTTGTTGGAGCCGGAGGGTATGAAATATTTTCCCTAAAAGCTATATCTGAAGGCAGAATAGAACTTATATTAAATTATAAAAGACCCTGGGAAGAAGGAGAGGAGCCCATAGATACTTTTGAGTTAACAATTTCAGTTGAGTAATTAATATTTAAATTAATTTCCTGAAAATTGATTTGAAATTCATTTTTTATTTTTTAGCATTAGATTCTTTAGCTTTAACCTCTTTTTTAGCTTTTTCTTTTTTTACTGAGGTTATTTTTTTAAGAATCTTTGAGGCTTTATCAAGGTCTTCTACGTATCTTGTATTATCAGAGGTGCCAAAGGGCTTTGCACCGCGGTGATATTTAGTATCGGAAAAGGTCAATTTTTTAAAATCACCGGTGTCTCTTATAAAATCGGAAGGCAACATTTTTAAAAGATTTACAGTGCTGATATGCCATGTTTTGAATTTTAAGTCTTTGCTGTTAAGATTTTTTAGAGAATTTATCTCTTTTATTTTTTTATTAATTTTGCCTAATATTTTTTCGTCCATCTTTTATTCCTGTATTTTTTTAATCAATTACTGACCTTGCTCAGCTTAATTTTATCATATTATATAACTATTATGAAAAAGAGTTTTAAGTAAATAACAATATTTTTATCTCCAGTAAAAAATAAAAAAAAGAGAGACCACAGTAATAATAATAGCCTGTTTGATATTTGTTTTTAGGTTTGTTATATATTTTTGTTTTTTTTAATTATACTATAAAACAATAATAAAAAGTGATAATATTTGTATGTAAAGAAAATTACAAAAGTAAAGGAGTTCTGGTATGAAGATTGAAAGCCCGGCTTTTAAAAACGATAAATTAATTCCACCAAAATACACATGTGATGGCGAAGATATTAATCCTGCCTTAATTATAAGTGACGTACCGCAGAATGCTAAAAGCATGGTTTTAATCGTTGATGACCCTGATGCTCCCGCGGGGACATGGATACACTGGACGGTCTGGAATATAGATCCTGAGGTCAGGGAAATTCCCGAGAATAGCTGTCCCCGGGATGGTATAGAAGGTATAACAGATTCGGGTAAGTCCAGATATGGGGGCCCCTGCCCGCCTTCTGGTACCCACCGCTATTTTTTTAAGATTTATGCTTTAAGCACTTTACTTAACCTCGGTAATTCTGCCAGGTCAACTGATGTCGAACGTGAGATGGAGGGGAATATCCTTGCCAGGGCGCAGCTTGTTGGATTATACAAGCGTATATAATTTATCTGGTTTAAACCTAACTGAAAAATGTAACAGGAATAAATCTCCACATTAAAGTGATTCATTCATTTTCTTTGCTCCAGTAGTCAGGAGTTCAAAAATAGCATTGTAAGCTTCTGTATTTTTACAGAAAACTTTAAAAGCAGTTTTACCTGTTGTTTTGTTTTTATACTAAATTTTTTGTAAATATAAATTTTTCAATTTGCTGGTAAAATAATATAAAGATAAAGCATATTCCATTAAATATGACAGGGTTAATTAAGAAAATTAACTGTTTTAAAAATCGGCTTTATCTTTCAGATTGAATCCCGGTTAATTAAAATTTAGTTGAGCCAGATATGAAAAAATTAAGGGCTTTTAAAAAATATAAGTATATTGAACACCCTTCTGATACCGGCATAGAGTTTTCTGGTAATACACTGGAAGAGCTTTTTTCTAACGCTGCTGCCGGGATGTTTTCAATTATCTGCGATTTAAGATTAATTAAACCAGAAGAAACAAGAGTGATTAAAATATCCAGGAAGGGTATCGAATATGAGGACCTGATTGTATTATGGCTGGAGCGCTTACTTTACCTCCATGAAGTTGAAAGTATGTTATTTTCCAGATTTGAAGTTAAAAAAATAGTAGAAAATAGTAATAACATTATGCTGGATGCAAGAATTTATGGCGAGAGAATAGATTTTAACAGACATGAAATAAAGATAGCTATTAAAGCTCCTACTTATCATACACTTGGCATAGAAAAAGATAGTATAAAAAATAGCTGGCAGGGAAGGATTATTTTTGATGTATAGGAGAGGAGGGATTTAAGATGAATGAATATAAAATCAATAAAATAAGTGATTACAAATGGGAAATAGAAAAAGATGAAAAATATGGTATGAGGGTACCTGGAATAATTTTTGCCAATAAAGAACTTCTTGACCATGCAGTGAGAGAGAAAACTATAGATCAGGTTATGAATGTCGCCACACTCCCCGGGATTTTAAAAGCTTCTTTTGCTATGCCTGATATACATTATGGTTATGGTTTCCCCATAGGAGGTGTTGCCGCATTTGGTGAGGAAGGGGGAGTTATTTCACCAGGCGGAGTTGGTTTTGATATATCCTGTGGAGTAAGGATTCTTCGCAGCAATCTTGATATCAAAGATGTTAAAAATAAGCTGGAAGATATAATGGGAATATTATCTATGAGTGTGCCAAAAGGAGTTGGCAGCAAGGGAAAAATCAGATTATCTAAGAGTGAGTTAACAAGGTTAATAGTAGAAGGAGTTAACTGGGCGATTAAAAATGGATATGGCTGGGAAGAAGATAAATTTTTTATAGAGGAGAAAGGGCAGATGGAAGATACCAACCCGGATTATGTAAGTAGCGAGGCTATGGAAAGAGGTTTAAGCCAGGTGGGAACCCTTGGTTCGGGAAATCATTTTCTGGAGATTCAGGTAGTTGATACAATATATGATAAAGCAGCAGCGGAGGCTATGGGACTTAATGAGGGTCAGATAGCTATTATGATACATTCAGGTTCCAGGGGGTTCGGTCACCAGATATGCAGTGATTATATAAGGGTGATGCAGAAAACTGCCGCGGAATATGGCATAAAGCTCCCTGACAGGCAGCTGGCATGTGCTCCTCTTGATTCTCCTGAAAGTAAAAGATATTACAGAGCAATGAATTGTGCTGCTAATTATGCTATGGTAAATAGACAGTGCCTCGCAAACTGGGCAAGAGAAGCTCTGGAGAAATTTTTCAAGAAATCTCAGGAGAAGTTGGGACTTAATATTGTATATGATGTATCTCATAATATAGCAAAATTTGAGGAATATAATATTGATGGTGAAGTTAAGAAGGTTTGCGTGCACAGAAAGGGTGCCACAAGGTCTTTTCCACCCGGGCACAGGGATATCCCCGGGCAATATAAGAGTATCGGTCAGCCTGTTTTAATTCCCGGAGATATGGGAACGTATTCTTATATTCTCGTGGGGACTGAAAAAGCTATGGATGAGAGTTTCGGTTCTACATGTCACGGAGCAGGAAGGCTTATGAGCAGAACAAAGGCAAAGAAAAGCGTTCAGGGCAGTGAACTTAAAAAAGAACTTTTTGATGATAAAGGAATCGTAGTTATGGCAGGTAGCATGGCCGGCTTAGCGGAAGAAGCACCCCTTGCCTATAAGGATGTAAACGAGGTAGTGGATATCGCCCATAATGCTGGCCTGTCAAAAAAGGCAGTTCGGCTAAGACCCCTTGGCGTTTTAAAGGGTTAAATAATCTAATCGTTTTTAACAGAAAACTACAGCTAAAATGCAGCGTAAGAATTAATTCCGTAACAGAATGATTAAACATCTTATTTACCTTTTTTTGAGATTGATGATTTAATTTTTATTAGTTAGCAGGATTCTATTGAATAAAAGTAAAAATAAAAGTAATTGAAAATACATTAATTCTTTTATTTAAAATAGAATATTATTATAATGTATACAACGCAGAGATTATTATTTTATATACCTTAGAATAACCGGAAAATATGACATATTTTTTTAATAGTTTTTAAATTGTAAATCTATCTTTATTTTTTAAAGCAGGCTTCAGGGTTTATGATGAAAAAGATAGTCTTTTTTAATACAAAGGGCGGTACAGGTAAAACGACCATCTGCTATAACTTCGGCTGGTACCTGGCCAGGGAAAAGAGTAAAAAAATACTTTTTATGGATTTTGACCCCCAGATTAATCTTGCGCAGGCTTTCGGTATAGAGCAGGAGGAGGATAAAAAGAATCTTGATACCCTTGTAGTTGATTATTTAAAAGGAAGGGATATAAATTTAAAGGATTATATTACAAAAATCAGCAGCAATATCGATTTGTTACCGGCTTCTAACAATATTTCACTTATTGAGGAGTATCTTACAGACTATATGATAAAAAAGTCCCTGGATGGTGGGAAAGCTTATAAGGCGTTCCAGAGGAATCTAATAATAAAATACATATTTGAAAAAAATATCAAAGATGATAATTATGATTATGTGCTTATAGATTCGCAGCCTAATTTTTCTCTTCTTTCGACTACGTCGATTATATATACACAAAATGTTATTATTATCATAAAACCGGAATTGTTCTCTATTCTGGATATTGATTATCTAAAAAAAATAATGAAGAATCTGGAAAATAAGTATGATATAAGCATAAGAATTGCAGGAATAGTTATAAATGCTTTTGAGAAAAGGAGCAAACTTCCAGAGCAGATGGTAGATATCCTTTACAAAAAATACGGTAAAAGTTTAACTATATTTAATCAGAAAATAAGATATCTTGTAAATTATCAAAAATCTATATCGCTAAAAAAAGAGCCAGTTTTCATATCTTATCCGAATACAGAAGCGTCAAAGGATATTATAAAGTTGTTCTCACAAATTGAGAAGAAAATAAACTATATAAACTAAGAAATTTTATTCAAAAGGAGGAAAGAGATGGTTTTTTCAGGCAGAGAGCCGGAGGAGAAAGGATTAACAGAAGAAGAACCGAGAACGTTATTGACAATTGTAGGTAATAAGGCAAGAGTAGAAGGTAAGCTTGATGTATCTCAATCCATAGAGATTGCATGCGAAGTGGTCGGCGAATTAATAGTTGATGGTAAGATGGTGATTCAGAAAGAGGGTTCAGTCAGTGCCGATGTCAACACCACGGACGCTACAATAATAGGAAAATTCGAGGGCAATTTAAAAGGTACCGGCAAAGTTGAAATTACTGAAACGGGCATAGTCAGCGGCAATATAAAGACTGATTCACTGGTTATAAATGAAGGCGGTATCTTTAGCGGCAAGGTGACAAGATTAACCCAGCAGGAAGAGAAGGGCAAGAAAAAGTCAAAATCCAGGTTGAAAGGGGAAGGTTCTAAAGGTGCTATAGAATCAGAAGAAAAAAATCTGGAAGAGGAATTTGAACTTGGAGATATAAATGGGGATATGAAATTATAATTCTATCTATGATATTTATAAATTGTCTGGACCTTAGTATTCCAGCATTTTCCTTGGTTTTATTCTGATATGTGAAACAATGCTTTTATTGCTTGTTTCAAATATTTCTTTATTATCGGTGATAATATGCTTCCCTTTAAAAAGACCTCCATCTTCTATGTTAAGGCAGGTATTCATCTGGATAATGTTGCCAGATAACTTACCTGTAGAAGTGATTCTTACTGCTCCTGATAAAATTATATTCCCGGAAAAGTTACCTTCAATTAATACATTTCTTGTTTTAATGTTTGCTCTTACAACTCCTTCTTTACCGATAACAACTTCCTTTCTGGATACAATTTCACCTGAGAATATACCATCTATTTTTATAGGCATGGGAGAGTAGATTTTGCCTTCTATTTTTGTTTCTGGAGAAATGATATTATAATCATTCTCTTTTTTATTGTCCCGGGGTTTAGCAAAAAACATATCTTTTTACAACTGGCTTTTTAGATATTAAATTTTTTTTAAAGTCTATTTTATTTTCTACGATTTAAAAAACAGCATTCGGAAACGAAACTTAATAAATTATTTTTATTTAATCATTATATATTTTAGCTTAAAAAGCAACAGAGTAATCCAGGCAAAAAACAATTGATAATTAAGCTAAAATAATTATTCTGTGATAAAATTTCAGATATAATATCCGCATGTTGTTTGATATCAGATAATGTATTTTACCGGGCAAATACGGATTGGCTGTTACCAGAATCTTATTTTAATTTCACCGGGAATAAAAGAAATATTTTTGGAATATAGATAGTATGGATAGTTCTGAAAAGAAAAATGATGCTGGCAGTAATCAGTTCAAAAATGTTTATGCTCTTGGAGCGGTAAGCCTCTTTAATGATATATCATCAGAAATGATATATCCTCTTATTCCATCATTTATAAAATCAGTTCTGGGCCTGGGACCTTCATTTCTTGGAGTGCTGGAGGGAATAGCTGAGAGCACAAACAGCATACTTAAGCTTTTTTCTGGCTACTTCTCTGATAAAATAAAGAAAAGGAAGCCTTTTGCAGTTGCCGGTTATACGCTATCAAATTTATTGAGGCCTTTTATTGGATTTGCAGGGTCGTGGGGGATGCTGCTTTTTCTGAGGTTCTCCGATAGGATCGGAAAGGGCATAAGGACGTCTCCGAGGGATGCGATGATAGCCAGTTTCTCACCGCCCGAAAGAAGGGGTTTCGCATTTGGTTTCCAGAGGGCAATGGATCATACAGGGGCAGTTCTTGGTTCGATCATTGCAAGTATTCTCCTCTATTTTTTCACGGTTGATTTAAAAAACATTTTTTTATTGTCCATAATACCCGGGTCCATAGCGGTACTCATTATGGTGTTTGGTGTAAGGGGAACGTCTATATATCAAGCTAATAAAAAATCCTATTTTGTTGATAAAGGTATATCAAAAGATGAAAATGGCACTCGTAATAAATATCCTGCAGCAAAAGATACAGCTGAAAAGAAAAGAGAGGTTCTAAAGTTTTCTGCTTTTAAGAAATTAGACAGAAGATTTATTTTATATCTTATTATTCTTATAATTTTTACTCTCGGAAATTCAACCGATGCCTTTTTGCTCTTAAGGGCATCGGAATACGGGATAGGGATAACAGTTATTCCTCTTCTATGGGCGATTTTACATATATCAAAAGCTGTTTTTAATGCTATTGGAGGTTATATTTCTGACAGAATAGGAAGAAAAATAATGATTTTGTCAGGCTGGTTTGTTTATTTTCTTACCTATGTCGGTTTTGCATATATTAATAAAGATTATATGATATATGTTTTATTTGTAGTATACGGATTGTATTTTGGTCTGACAGAAGGAGCCGAAAAGGCTCTGATAGCAGATATTATCCCCGGTAATGAGCTTGGCACAGCTTACGGATTTTACAATTTGTCTCTGGGAATTGCTGCTCTTCCGGCTTCTATAATATTCGGTTTTATATGGAAAGCTTATGACTTCAGGGCTGCATTTATAACGGGTGCATTGATTTCACTGGTCGCATCCATACTGCTTGTATTCTTAAGATTGGGTAAATTAAAGGATTTATCTTCCTGATTTACAGAACTGTTGTTTAATGTCTTAAAAAAATCTATTATTTTAGCTCATATATCAGATTTTTTTTAATAAATATAATTATTTTTAAAAAATGGTATAATAACTGTTAAAATTTTTAAAAAATCTATTATTTTTTATTTTTTTTATATTTTTATTTATTTAGAAGGTGATATTTATGGGTGGAATAGACCTATTTACCGAGTTTTCGCAAAAGGCAGGTACCAGAATTGACCCCAGAGATATAAAAATAGATGATACTACTTTAAGAGATGGGGAGCAGACAGCAGGAGTTGTGTTTGCAAATGAAGAAAAAATACATATAGCAAAGATGCTGGACAAAATAGGAGTTCATCAGATAGAAGCAGGAATACCCGCTATGGGGGGAGATGAAAAAGAAGCAGTTAAAAAAATTGCATCACTTGGTCTTGGCTGCAGCATACTTGGATGGAACAGAGCGGTTAAGAAAGATATAGATGCTTCCGTAGAATGCGGTGTTGATGCTGTTGCTATCTCTATATCCTCTTCTGATATACATATTGAGCATAAGCTTAGAAAGAGCAGGGAATGGGTCCTGGAAAGCGTTAAAACCTCCGTGGATTATGCCAAGGGATTCAATCTTTATGTTTCGGTAAATGCAGAAGATTCTTCGCGCTCCGATATGGAGTTTCTTTTATCATTTGCAAGGACTGCCAGAGACGCAGGTGCAGACAGGCTGAGATATTGTGATACCCTGGGGCTTCTTGACCCTTTTGAAACATTTATAAGGGTTAAAACAATAATAGACATAACCGGAATAGATATTGAGATGCATACACATAATGATTTTGGGATGGCAATAGCAAATGCCATAGCCGGTATCAAAGCAGGTGCAACCTATGTCAATACTACTGTAAACGGGCTCGGGGAAAGAGCAGGAAATGCTGCGTTTGAGGAACTGGTTATGGCTCTGAAATATATTGAAGGAGTTGATATGGGATTTAATACAAATCATTTCAGAGCACTTTCAGAATATGTTGCCGGTGCTTCAAATAGAATACTTCCAACGTGGAAACCTATTGTTGGCGGGAATTTATTTGTTTATGAGGCCGAGAGCAAAGCTTCAGGAATACTTGTAAACCCTCAAACTTATGAGTTGTTCAGCAACAAAGATGTTGGCATGGAGCGCAAAGTAATACTGGGGAAATATTCAGGAGCGAATACCGTAATTTATAAACTAAATACACTGGGCATTAAAGTAAACCATAAAGAAGCAGAAGAACTTGCGGAGATAATAAGTAATAAAGCAGTGGCTCTCAAGAGGGCTCTCTTCGATAGTGAAATTGTTGATACTTACAAATCCTATAAAAGCAAGACAGTTGCAAAGAAAGCAAGCAGGAAGGGAGGAAAGTGATGGCAATAGCAAAAAGCGGGAAATACGTAAATATTATAGACACTACTTTGAGGAATGGAGAACAAACAGCAGGAGTAGTTTTTTCAAAGCACGAAAAAATTAGAATAGTTAACATGCTTGATGAAATAGGCATACCTGAAATTGAGATAGGTACGCCTGCACTTGGCGATTTAGAAAGAGAAATAATCAGGGAAATATTAAAGGGTGATTTTAATGCCAGGCTTTTTGTTTATTGCGAGGCAGAACCTAAAAATATTGAATACGCAGCTCAGTGCGGAGCAAAAAATATAGTTATAAATATTTCTACTTCCGATATACACATCAAAGAAAAATATAAGAAAAATAAAACATGGGTTATAAATAAGTTAAGAGAGGCAATAAAAGAGGCAAGGAAACATGGTCTTAACTTTATTATTAGTGCAGAGGATGCTACACGAACAGACCTTGAGTTCTTATTAAGATTGATAACCATTTCCGAGAAAAAGGGTGCATATAGATTCAGGATTTGTGATACTGTAAGCAGTCTTGACCCATTCAGAACTTTTTTGTATATAAATACAATCTCGAGTGCTGTCAGTGTACCAATAGAGGTTTACAACCATAATGATTTTGGTATGGCAACCGCCAATGGACTGGCGGGAATAAGAGGTGGAGCGTCAAGTCTTGTTGTGAGTGTAGGCGGACTTGGTGAAGGCACAGGCAATGCTGCGATGGAGGAAATTGTAATGGCATTAAAATATCTTGAGAATATAGAGCTGGGTATTGATACATCGAAATTCAGGGAAATTGCAGAATATGTTGCAAGGTCATCATCCCGTGCTATTCCTGTCTGGAAAGCAATTGTAGGAACAAATGTATTTGCTCATGAATCGGGAATACATGCAGATGGTATTTTAAAAAATCCAAAAAATTATGAGGTATTTAACCCGAAAGAGGTGGGGTTAACCCGGCAGCTTGTTGTGGGAAAACACTCGGGTTCGCACACAATTCTGCATAAGTTTAAAGAATTTAACATAGATATTACTGACAAACAGGCAAATGAGATACTTGCTATGGCAAGAGATATGTCTGTAGACCTTAAGAGGCCTCTTTTTGATAAGGAACTTATGTTTATATATAATGAATATACAAAGAAGAATAAAGGTAAAAAAGAAAAAAATGAAAATGAAGGATAGACTGGAGGCTTTTTGGATAAGACAATCTCAGAGAAAATTATAAGCGAGCACTCAGGCGCTGAACTTAAAGCAGGTGACATTGCTGTAGTTGATGTAGATGTCGTAATGTCCCAGGATGGGACGGGTCCTCTGGCAGTAAGCCAGCTTAAAAAAATGGGGTTCAACAGCGTCAAAAAGCCTGAAAAGTCTATTTTTTTTATCGACCACGCTTCCCCGAGCCCGAGAAAAGAGCTTTCCAACTCCCACGCTATTTTAAGAGAATTCGCTTTAGAAACAGGTGCAAGAATAAGTGATGTGGGTGAAGGAATCTGCCACCAGATTCTGGTTGAATCATATGTCTGCCCCGGGGATATCGTTATTGGAGGAGATTCTCATACCTGTACATCCGGTGCACTCGGTGCATTTGCTACTGGTATGGGCTCAACGGATATTGCGGTTGGATACGCTCTGGCTAAGACCTGGCTCATGGTTCCCCAGACTATAAAAGTAAATTTTAACGGAAGAATAAATAAAGGAGTATTTGCCAAGGACCTTATAATTTATTTGATTGGGAAAATTACATCGGATGGAGCAACTTACAGGGCTCTGGAATTCGGGGGCGAGATTTCTGATAAAATGAGTATGGATGAAAGGTTTACCATCTCGAATATGGCTGTGGAAGCGGGAGCGAAAACAGGCATTTTCCCTTCCGATGATACTACACTTGCATATTTAAAGAGTCAGGGTAGAGAAGATTGTTTCAGGAAGATGTATGCAGATAAAGGTGCAGTATATGAAAAGGTTATTGATATAGATTGCTCGGTTATAGAACCCATGGTCTCACAACCCCATACTGTTGACAATGCACTGCCGGTCAGTAGTTTGAATGAGATTAAAATCGACCAGGTGTTTATCGGAACATGCACAAATGGCAGGCTCAGCGACCTGAGGATAGCGGCCGACATACTTAAGGGAAGAAAGGTTGATAGCAATGTAAGACTGATTGTTATTCCTGCTTCGAGGGATATATACATGAAAGCCTTAAAAGAAGGGATTCTTGAAACGTTTATAGAAAGTGGTGCTGTGGTCCAGTCTCCAGGTTGTGGACCATGTGTTGGGATACATCAGGGAGTACTTGGTGATGGTGAAGTATGTCTCTCGACACAGAATAGAAACTTTAAAGGAAGAATGGGAAATCCTGAATCTTTTATATATCTGAGTTCTCCGGCTACTGCAGCATGGAGTTCGATTAAAGGTTATATAGCAGACCCGAGGGAGGTTCTGGCATATTGGTAAAGAATAAAAAAAATTCTGGAGTTTTAAGTGGAAGAAGTTTTAAATTTGGGGATGATATCTCGACTGATTTAATTGCGCCCGGAAGGTTATTCCACCTGCGGTCTAATTTACCCGAGCTGGCAAAGCACGTTCTGGAAGACGCAGACCCGGAATTCGCAGGTAAGGTAAAGCATGGGGATTTTGTTGTCGGCGGCAGAAATTTTGGTCTTGGTTCAAGCAGGGAACATGCTCCAGCAATAATGAAAATTGCAGGAGTGGGAGCAGTTCTGGCAAAATCCTTCGCCCGTATATTCTTCCGGAATTGCATAAACATAGGTCTCCCTGCGCTGATTTGCGATACTGATAAAATTGATGAAGGAGATTTACTGGAAATAAATTTAAAAGAAGGGGAGATCCATAATAAGACCAGGGATTTGAAGATAAAATTCAACCCACTGCCGGATGTAATGATAAGAATCCTTGATGATGGTGGACTGGCAGAGCATATTAAGTCAAATAAGGGGTTTAATTTATGAAACATACAGTTACATTGATACCGGGTGATGGGATAGGTCCCGAGATAGCCGAAGCTATGGTTAAGGTAGTCGAAGCAACAGGAGTGAATATAGAATGGGATGCTGTAAATGCAGGCGCAGAAGTTTACGAAAAAGAAGGGACTGTTCTGCCTGATAGCGTTATTGAATCATTAAGAAGAAATAAGGTAGGCATAAAAGGACCGATAACCACACCTGTAGGGACCGGTTTTAGAAGTGTAAATGTTGCTATGAGAAAATTATTTAATCTTTATGCATGTGTCAGGCCGTGTAAAAGTTATTACGGGGTCAAAAGTAGATACAGCGATATAGACCTTGTAATAATAAGGGAAAATACCGAAGACCTTTATGCAGGAATAGAGTTTGAGAAGGGGAAAAAAGAGACAATGGAACTCATAGATTTTATAAAAGATAAAAAAGATAATTCAATAAGAAAAGATAGTGGAATAAGCATCAAACCTATTTCTGAAGAAGGTTCCGAGAAAATAATCAGGTTTGCCTTTGAATATGCTCTGAAGAACAACAGGAGAAAGGTGACCGGTGTTCATAAGTCAAACATAATGAAATACTCTGACGGTATATTTCTGGAGGTGTTCAGGAGGATAGCATCAGAATATGGCAAGATAGAATCAGAGGACAAAATTGTAGATAATATGTGTATGCAATTAGTTCAAAAGCCAGAGCTTTATGATGTTCTGGTTTTGCCGAATTTATATGGAGATATAATCTCCGATCTTGCTGCAGGGCTGGTAGGTGGGCTGGGTGTTGCTCCAGGAGGAAATATTGGAAATGAAATTGCGTTATTCGAACCCACGCATGGAAGTGCTCCAAAATATAAGGGTCAGAATAAAGTAAATCCAACTGCAATGATGCTTTCAGCAGTTATGATGTTAAAGCATATTGGTGAGTCAGAAAGTGCAGATATATTAGAATCAGCTGTTGCGGAAAATATAAGGGAAGGAAAGTATGTAACCTATGATTTGAAACCTGATAGTGATGACCCTGATGCTGCTGGTACTTCAGAATTTGCGGAAGCTGTCTTTAGGAAAATCAAGAAGAAAATTAAATAATCCATTCAGTTAGAATGATATGCTCCGTCTTCAGTCATTACTCCATTTATAAAGACAATATCATCACTCCCGCCCTCTATTTTGTTTAAACCATAACTTTTAAGAATATAGCTGCTACTGGTGGAAGTATAATGATAGGGGACCTCCCAGAGGTCATCTGTCGGTACGCTATCCATAATCTTGCTGTCTATAAGCGCGTCAGGGTATGATGCTTCAGATGGGTAAACATACATCTCGGTGATATACAATTCCAGGGCTTTGGCTATGTTGTTCATTTCAAGCTCGGTAGCTGCTTCCCTGGCTTTATCCTTAATTATTACATAAGAAGGAATAGCAATAGCTGTAATTATTACAAGAATAATTATTACTATAAGCATTTCAACTAGAGTAAAGCCATCATCTTTTTTTACTGGATAAAAAAAATATCTCATTTACCCTTACTTATGTATTGGTCGGGATAACTGTGTCTTAAGTTAAATTATTTACAAAACTATTATACATTAAAATAGTTAATTTAAATATTCATAAAAAAATTTATAATTTCCAGCTATAAATATGTCTGTTTTTTTATTGTCTTATTAATTTTTTTGTTGCAAGAGCGGTAGAATAAAAACCCTTAAAGATTTATAATTATTCAATAATATAAGTTTTTAGATTATTCACTTCCCGATACTTTAGAACCATAAGAAAACTAAGATAATGAATAATAAAGATAGCGTTGATTTAAAAATTTTAAAAGCAATTTTTGGAATAGCAATTTCTATTGGTTCAGAGCTGGAACTTGAAAAGGTCTGTGATTTAATTGTTGATAAGGTTTTTAAAGTAATAAACTGCAACGGATGCGCTATAATTCTTATAGATGGTGAAAAGGTAAAGCTTCAGAGCGAGGTTGGCTTTGGAAATAGTATCAGGAAGGTAGAATTCACAAAGGATATGCCCCTTATAAAATACATATTGTCCACAAAGAATAAATTGTTTATAGGAAATATTGAGAATTCATATTTCAAATACAGTATTCCCAGAGGAGAAAAAACAACTTCCATGATATGCATACCTATTATAGTAAAGGGAGAGGTGAAAGGTATTATATACATTGACTCAAAGAAAACAAATGCTTTTTCAAGCAAACACGAGTATTTTTTGAATATCCTGGCGCATGAGATTTCAGTTGCCATAGAGAGGGCGTTAAATTATGAGGAGATTAAGAAGTTAACTGTAATAGACGAACTGACTGGTGTGTATAACCGGAGAAAGTTTGACATGGATTTGAAAAATACGCTGGACGAGGCAGAAAGGTATGCGAAAAGCTTATCCCTGCTTATGCTGGATGTAGATTACTTTAAAGAATATAATGATATTCACGGGCACCAGATGGGCGATATGGCTTTAAATAAAATCGGGCGAATTTTTCTTGTTAACAAAAGGAATCCTGACAGAGTGTATCGTTATGGTGGCGAAGAGTTTTCTATGATATGCAGTGAAACAAACAAAGAAAATGCAAGAATTTTTGCCGAGAGGCTCCGTGAAGTTGTAGAAAAGAGCAAGTTTGAGGGTGAGCAAATGATAAGGCCGAGAGGGACCCTTACTATAAGCATAGGAGTTTCCAGTTTCCCTTCTGATGCAACCAATATTAATGACCTCATAAAGTTTGCTGATAAAGCTCTTTATAGAGCTAAAGCTATGGGTAGGAATAAAGTAATTTCCTAGTTTTTATACATCCCATATTTTCCTGGGTTTGACAAAAGTTCCTTTTGAATCTATAGTTAGATATATCTAACAATATTAGATTAATTAAAAATGGTGGTATTGTGAAAAAATTGACCCAGAGCCTGGAAGATTATATCGAGGCTGTTTACGTAATAGGGCTTACTAATAAAGTTGTAAGAGTAAAAGAAGTTGCTGAATTCTTAAATGTAAAAACACCGTCAGTTGTTGATGCAGTAGGAAAACTTATAAATAAGGGACTTATAAATCACGAGAAATATGGATATCTGGAACTGACGGCTGAAGGATACAGACTTGCAAAAGAAGTAAACAATAAGCACGAAAAACTTTATAAGTTTTTAAAGGATATTCTTGGAGTAAGCAATTCTACTTCAAAAAAAGATGCATGCAATCTTGAGCATTATATAAGCAGCGAAGCTATGAAAAAATTGATAAAGTTCACCAGTTTTATAGATACATGCCCTGAAGGAGAGCCAGTATGGCTCAAAAATTTTAATTATTATGCAAAATACGGCCGTCACCCCAGAGGCTGTTGCAAAAAAGTTGATTCTAAATAATCAGGTAATAGAGCCAGATCTAATTTAAAAGAAATCATTGAAAAAATCTTGACAAATTTAAGTAGTCCTATTAAAGTTAGACATGCCTAATATTAATTAGTAAGGATATCGAAATGAGACCATGGGGTTTTAGAAGAAGAGTATTCGGACACAGAAGATTCAGTGACGCTGTCAGAGCGCCTGAGTCAAATATAGGCTATCTTAGTATGGCAGACGCAGTTCCAGGTAAAAAATATACGGTAGTAGGAATTAATGGAGGCTACATACTTAACTCAAGATTATGCGCAATGGGATTTGTACCGGGTGAAACATTCTATATTTCAGGTGCGTTTAGAGGTGGGTCAAGGTGCGTTGTTATAAAAGGAACAAAGTTTGCTGTCGGCAGAGGAATGGCTGAGAGAATACAGGTCAGGGAAATATAATGAAGCTTAGAGAAGTTACCATTGCTCTTTCCGGAAACCCCAATTCAGGTAAGACAACCATTTTCAATAATTTAACAGGCTTACATCAACATGTAGGGAACTACCCCGGTGTCACAGTAGAAAAAAAGACCGGTATAATAGATTACAAAGGATACAGAATAAATGTTATTGACCTTCCCGGCACCTATGGCCTAACTGCTTATTCCCAGGAAGAGATTATAGCGAGAAATATTATCATTAACGAGGCGCCTGATATAGTTGTTGATATAGTTGATTCATCAAATCTTGAGCGCAATCTCTATCTTGCAGTACAGCTAATGGAGCTTGGTACACCTCTTATCCTTGTATTTAATATGGCTGATGTAGCCTTAAAAATGGGCAGGAAAGTGAATATTAATCAGCTCTCCGGTCTTCTGGGCCTGCCGATCGTACAGACAGTAGGTTCAAAAGGAGCAGGGAAAGAGGAGATTTTAAAAGCAGTAATTGAGCTGCTGGGTGGCGAGAAAAGGAAAAAAAAAGAGATTAAATATGGCGAAGAAATAGAAAATGAAATTTTAAAAATAATATCTGCTCTGGAAAAGGAAGAAATACAAACCTTTAATTTAGGTCCAAGGTGGGTTGCAGTAAAGCTTCTCGAGCAGGACACGGAGATAATCAATGTAATAAAAGAGAGCGCAGGAGATAGATACAGCGAAGTTGAAAAGACAGTTAATGACTCAATAAGCCATATAACCACAGTGCTTGGAAGTACTCCGGAAGTAATTATAGCCAATGCAAGATATGGATTTATTAAAGGAGCTCTTCTCGGCTCATATGAGGAAGTTGAATCGGTAAAGTTAAACGGGAGCGATAAAGCTGACAGAATACTTGCCAACAGAATATTTGGGATACCGATATTTTTATTAATAATGTGGCTTGTTTTTCAGCTTGTCTTCAGTCTTGGCAAATATCCAGTGGAGTGGTTGGAATTCGGTTTTGAAAAATTAAGTGTTTTTCTTACAAACATCATTCAGAATGATTTAATAAGGTCGCTTCTGGTAGATGGCGTGGTTGGAGGTGTAGGAGGAGTAATAACTTTCACTCCTAATATAATAATGCTTTTTTTTGCCATAGCCGTACTTGAAGACTCCGGTTACATGGCAAGAGCCGCGTTTGTTATGGATAGAATAATGCATAAGATAGGCCTTCAGGGGAAGTCTTTTATTCCTTTGATTATTGGATTTGGCTGTACCGTTCCTGCTTATATGGGTTCGAGAATTCTGGAGAATAAACAGGACCGTCTGGTTACAATGCATGTAAACACCTTTATGAGCTGTGGGGCCCGTCTTCCGGTGTATATATTATTTGCCGGAGCGTTTTTCCCGGCATATGCGGGAAATGTTATATTCTCAATTTATATAATAGGTGTATTGGTGGCTATCATAATGGCAAAGTTGCTGAGAGCTACAAGGTTTAGAGGTGAATCGGGACCATTTGTAATAGAGTTTCCTGCATATCGTATGCCAACTCTAAAAGGGGTACTGATTCATACCTGGGAAAGAGTATGGGAATACATTAAAAAGGCCGGAACTGTAATTCTTGTTATATCAATTGCGATGTGGGCGCTTTTTACTTATCCGATGATTGGAAATAATTATTCGCAGGACTATGAGGCGCAAATTGAAGAGATTGAATTACTTTATCAGTCTGGCGAGATTACCATTGATGATTACGATAATGAGAAGTCAGTCATAGAGGCAAAGATGGCCGGTGAAAGACTTGCCTATTCAGCTGCTGGAAGGATAGGGCATTTTCTGGAACCTGTTTTCAGGCCACTTGGTTTTGACTGGAAAATGGCGGTGGCTACAATTGCAGGTATTGCTGCAAAAGAGGTCATTATTTCAACAATGGGTACACTTTATAGCATAGAGGATGCAGAAGGGCAGTCTGAATCTTTGAAGGTAGCCCTATATGATAATTACACACCGCTTGTCGGATATAATTTTATGTTATTTACACTACTTTATTTTCCATGCCTGGCTGCAATGGCAGTATTCAGAAAGGAAGCAGGTACAAAGGAAATGTTATTCCAGATGGGTTATACACTGTCGCTTGCCTGGGCCGTGTCTTTTATGGTGTTCCAGATAGGGAGACTTTTTAGTTAATGAAAATATAGTTGATATCCCTTAAATGTAATAAAGAGATTGGTCTATATTTCCTTAATATAATTTATACAATAGTGGATTTAATAAGCATATATTGGTAGTTTTTATGATATAATACAGAAAATAAGAAGGGCTATTGCTAAATAATGTTTAGATTCAAAATCCGCATTTTTTAGTGAGCTTATCAAGGTAAGGCAAGATTTTCTTCAAATTGCTTTATTTTTTCTTTTGTAAGAAGAGTTTTTAAAAATGAAAGGATAACAAAGTGAATAAAAGACTGTATATAGGTAATCTGGATTACTCTGTCACAGATGAAGACCTCAAGGGATTGTTTTCAGGTGAAGGAAGCGTGGTATACGCAAAAGTAATAAGGCGGCTGGATGGTAAGTCAAAAGGTTTTGGATTTGTGGAAATGGAAACAGAAGAAGAGGCCACGAAATCTATAGAAAAATTTAATCAGAGTAATTTTAAAGATAGAACCATTATAGTAAGTGAAGCAAAACCTCAAAAAAGCAGAAGCTTTGAAGGAAATTCACGTGGCGGTAACTACCGGAGTTCCTCCAGGGATGATCTTAATTCCAAGCTTAGAAAAATAAGAAGAAAATCAAGATAAGCTTTTTATCATAAAAAATAAGCATTGAGAAATAATCGTAAAAGGCATTCTTATAGTGGTTATTTTTCCGGCACCATTGGTCAAAGAAATCCGGATTATTTCCCGGGAAAATCAGTTTTTTTTAAAATAATTCAAATATTCAATTAAATGTTATCTGAACTGGTAGAAACACCGAAAAGTAGAAGGTGGTAAAAAAATGGGGAAAACTACAGAGTCAGAAAAAATAGACATACTTATGATAGACAATTATGATTCATTTACTTTTAACCTGGTTCAGTACCTTGGAATCCTGGGCGAGAATATAAAGGTTAGAAGAAATGATAAAATAACAATTGATGAAATTAAAAAGATGTCCCCTTCAAAAATAGTAATATCTCCCGGACCGGGAAGGCCTGAAGATGCAGGCATGTCAGATGAGATAATAAGGAATTTTTATACAGAAATACCCATACTGGGGGTATGCCTTGGGCACCAGTGTATTGGCGAAGTGTTCGGGGCAGAAATAATAAACTCAGGAGTTGTAATTCATGGTAAAACATCAGACATTTACCATGATGGAAGGACTATTTTTAAGGGTATCAAAAATCCTTTTGAAGCGGCAAGATATCACTCTCTTATTTTAAAGAAGGATTCTATTCCTTCATCACTTGAAATAACTGCCCGAACGGAAGACGGTATTGTAATGGGGGTAAGGCATAAAAAATACAGACTGGAAGGGATACAATTTCATCCTGAGTCTTTCCTTACTCCGGTGGGTCTTAGAATACTTAAAAATTTCATAAATTTATGAAAATTCTTTCCACAATTACAGAGATTCAACTGGAGAAAAAACCTCAGGATATTGCCTTTATATTAAAAGATTCCAGTTATCTCAGTTTTCTGGATAGCAGCATGCCCGGGAATAGATATTCAAGTTTTTCATATATTGCCTGGGAACCGGCTATTGTAATAAAAAGCAGGGGATACAAAAATGAATTCATAGATATTACTTCAGGAATCTGCTATCAATCATACAGGCATCCAATATCTTTTTTGAAAAAGAATATTAAAGATTATATTTACGGGTTTCCGGGCACCGGACAGGAAAATATAATTACGGTATATATAAATATAAAGAAGGGAAGATTAATAAGAAAAATAGAAAACGGCAGAAGAGATCTTTTTAATTTTAAACTTCCTTATTTCAGGGGTGGCTTTATCGGCTATTTTTCTTATGATCTAAAAAATTATATTGAGGAGCTCTCATCCAGAGCGGTGGATGATATGGGTCTGCCAATTTTCTATTTGCTCTATTATGACAGGGCGCTTGCCTATAGTCATGAGGACGGCAGGTGGTATTACATAAAGAATTTCAAGTTAAGGAATAATTATGATAATAACAGGGAGAGCGAGGATTGGGAAACAGATAAGGGCCTGGATAGGAGAGGAGAAAATAAGTATGCAGGTTTTATAAAAAATGATTATATCGATGCTAATATTAGTAATAGAAATCTAATTAATATAGTCAGTAAGAGCCTGAAAGAATCTATAAGTGCAATAAAAAAGTCAGATAACTGTGGTGCCGAAACTGATACTAAACAAAAGATAATTGAAAAATATAGCGTAAGGAACATCCCGGCTATAAAGCTTAAGCCAGATATGACTAAAAAAAGCTATGCAGAAAAGGTAATTAAAATAAAAGAATACATCCATAATGGTGACATTTATCAGGCAAATTTTAGCCAGAGATTTGAAACAGAACTGGAAATTGAACCTATGGATTTATATTACATATTAAGGGAGAGAAACGCAGCTCCCTTTTCTGCATTCTTAAAATTTCCGGATTTCTGTGTGGGTAGTTCTTCACCTGAGAGGTTTATATTTTTAAAAGGTGATACTATAGAAACAAGGCCTATCAAAGGGACAAGACCCAGGGGAAATGATGCTGGGGATGATTTTAAAAATATGAGCGAACTTAAAAATAGTGTCAAGGATAGAGCAGAGCTGAATATGATAGTTGACTTGGAGAGGAATGATCTGGGGAAGTTTTGCTATTACGGAACGGTTATAGTATCCGAGCACGCTGTTATTGAGAGATATTCAAGGGTTTTTCACTCAGTTTCTACAGTAGTCGGCAAAGTAATGAGTGGTGTGGATATATCTATTATATTAAAATCTGCTTTTCCAGGGGGCTCTATAACAGGTGCTCCAAAGATAAGAGCAATGGAAATTATTGATGAAATGGAACCGAAAGCGAGGGGCGTATATGCAGGCTCTATAGGTTATATAGGAATTGATTCTACGACGGATTTAAATATTGTTATAAGAACATTTATTATTAAGGGAAATAAATTTTATTATAATGTAGGTGGAGGAATTGTTGAGGATTCCGTGCCTGAAGAAGAATATATTGAAACTCTGGATAAAGGTATCGCTATTGAAGATACATTAAAATTTTTTAATGGGAAAAATTTAAAAAAACTGGTAAATAAAATATAAATTTAGATTTGGGTTTAATGTGTTTAACTATGTTTTTATAAGTGGAAAGATAGCTACTAGCAGAAGTGCCAGGATATCGGTGAAAGACAGAGGATTTCTATATGGTGATGGGCTTTATGAAACTATAAGAAGTTATAAAGGCTATTTATTCATGCTTGATGAGCACATTGAGAGACTTTTTCACTCACTTATAATTTTAAAATACAAGCTTATATTTGATAAAGATTATGTAAAAGAAGCTATAGAAAATACAATAAAGAAAAATAGCCTTGATGGCAAAGATGCATATATTAAAGTAATAGTAACCAGAGGTATTCAGAGGAAGGATCTTTATTTTAACAGGGATTACAAACCTGAACTCGTAGTAATTGCTGAAAAACTCATGCCGCCTGCTTTAGAGGACTACACAAGAGGTATAAAAATTATATCTTCTTCTATAAGAAGACCGTCGATGGGGAGCCCGGTTTATGTTCATAAATTAATTAACTATTTTGAAAATGTTTATGCCAGAAATGAAGCTTATCATAATGAAGCGAAAGAAGCTGTGTTTTTAACTAAAGACCATCTAGTGCTTGAAGGTGCTTCAAGCAATTTTTTTTATGTAAAAAGAAATATAGTTTATACTCCGCCACTCACCCAGAATATTTTAGCAGGCATAACAAGAAAAGTAGTTATAGATTTATGCAGGGAAAATGGGATAAAAGTGAAGGAAAGAAGCATACATTACAGGGATTTTATAAATGCTGATGAAATATTTAAAACAAGCTCCATTGCTGGGATTGTGCCTATAAGAAAAGTAGACAGATTTAAATTGAGTGGTAAGGTTCCAGGTAATATAACTTCAAAAACTATTGAATTATTCAAGAGAAAAACTAACTTAAAGCAATATAGTTTATAAATAGAGCTATCTAAAAAAGTAAATTTTTCTTTTTTAGAAGCATGAATTAAATAAAAGGTAATAAGTATAGGGAATAAATATAATTCTAAAAAATGCTTTTTATTTACTGAGTGTTAAAACCCCAAATCCGGCAGTTGATCTCCATGATTCGTTAGTAGGGTCGTTCCATTTTGAGATACTGTCTCTTGCACCGCTTCCCTGGTCATCATTTACCTGGAGGTCAAAGCCAATAATTGTGCCATCCTGTGGCTTGAGGGTTCGATACGGTATTTTTAATTCAACTGCGTAACCATTAGCTGTAGTTTGAGCCACGCTTTCAAAACCTTCAACGCTGCCGGTAGAGCCGAAAGACTGTTTATTTTTGAAGCTAACCCTGAACTGGCCATCATCCGGCTCATAGTAAGTTGTTTTACTGTTATTCTCGTCTATGAAAACCTCAATAGTATCCTGCATATAAACTGTATCGCTTGCCTCACTTAATACGGGGTCATTTACTTCCATGTATACATAGAGCGCACTTTCATCCCAGAGAACCCGTGCCTGTGCTGTTGCTCCATTGAATACATTTTTTTCATCCTCTATGCCCTGTATGAATTTATCAACAGAAAGAGGATTGCTCTGATTGTATTCTTCATCCATGGTGCCGTCTATAACAGGTGTTCCGTAGTAAGCTGCTGCAGTGCTGGGAGCTGCTGCCAGGTTAAGTATGCCCCAGTATTTAGGTATCTCACCTGCAATATTGTTCTTATCATTCCATTTAGCAGTAACACTGTTGTTCTGAATCTGTATATCGAATCCTATTGACACACCTTCAGCGCCTTCTATATATTCAAAAGGCACGCGGGTTTCGAATATGTATCCGCTCTCAGTCTCGCCGAGAAAAGAATCCGGGGTGTTTTCCCAGTCATTATCAAGATTAAATTCTATTTTTCTGTCATTTTCATCAGGGGAATCTGACTTTTCATTTTTTTCGTCAATAAAAATCGTTATAGCATCATTTTCTCCGGGAGTTTTGTCCGGCACCTCAAGCATCAGGTATAAGTATTCATTATCCCAGAGCGTCCTGACTTCTGCTTCATTATTTTCCAGCACAGGTGGATTTTTGAGATATTCAGCTGAAAGCCAGATTTCGTCTTCTTTTCCGTCAATTTCGGCTGAGCCCTGGATTGCTTTTGCTTCATTAATTCTGGGTGCTAGTTTTCCGGGGTCCACCATTCCCCAGAAAAAAGGTTTTGGGTTTAGCTCTTCATCAAAAGGCAGTGGCCAGTCATTGCGTTCCTCGAAATAATATCTGAGCCAGGAATACTCATCTGTAAGGCCCCAGTATGTTACACTGGTTACATGCTCTTTGTATTTATTAATTATATCGAATAAATCTTTTACCCTGTGGCCCTGTTCATTAAGCAGCTCTTCACTGATGGTATCGAATGACTCATCCCTGCTGCTGTATACGGATATATCCATTTCGGTGATATGAATCTCAAGCCCCAGTTCCGAGAACTTCTGAAGTGTTTTTTCAAAATCTTCAATGGTCGGGCTTTCAAGTGAGATGTGCATCTGCATGCCGATACCGTCTATGGGCACATCTTTTTCCTGCAGTCTTTTTACCAGGTCAACAATTGCCTGACATTTATTGGCATTGGTGGTGTCAAAATCATTTAAGAATAGTTTTGCATCAGGGTCTGCCTCTCTTGCGTAACGGAATGCAAGTTCTATATATTCTTCACCCAGCACTTCAAACCAGCTGTTTCCGAGCAATCCATCAGGTTGATCTGCGTCAATTGGCTCATTTACGACATCCCAGGCATAAACCTGTCCTTTGTAGTGCTGCATAACTTCGGTGATATGGGTCTTTATACGCTCCCGGAGCTTTTCTTTTGAAACCGGCTCTCCGTCTTCAGAAAAAAACCAGTCGGGCACCTGATTATGCCATATTAATGTGTGCCCCCGCAGGGCAATTCCATTCTCTTTTGCAAATTCAGCTATTTTATCTGCGCCCCTGAAATCAAACGTTCCTTCAAGGGGATGGATTTCTTCCGGCTTCATTACATTTTCTGCTGTTATGCTGGAAAAATGCTTTTTTACAAGTTCAGCAAGCTCGGGGTCTTCAAGCTGTGAGGCCTCTACTGCTGTTCCTATATAAAAGTCATCTTTAAATACTTCTTTAAGTGATGGGATTTCTTCAGGAACTTCTTCTTCCGGAACCTCTTCTGTTACTTCCTCCTCTTCTTCTGTTGTGGAGGATTCCTCTTCTACTGAGATTCCTTCTTCTTTCCGACAGGCAGAAAGCAGCATAATTATTATCAAAAATAGAAAAATGTATTTAATTATCTTCATAACATAACCCTTCTGTAAGCACTATTATTTATTAGTATATTACAATATAGCAGTCATAAGTTCTATAGATAATTTCTCTTCTGTTTGAAATATTTAATCGAAAAAATGTATTTATGGTGTGATTTTATAATAATTTGCATTGATATAATTTATTGTTACAATAAATTTATAACTCATTTGCACTTCCAGGCATATGATATGTGTCTTGAATTATTATAAAAAATCAGAATAGCGTTAAATGACCTGGTAAAAGGAGGGTGACCAACTATGAAATACAGAACTCTGGGCAAAACAGGTTTCAGGGTATCGGAAATTTCACTGGGAACCTGGCAGCTTGGTGGGAAATGGGGTGAGAAGTTTAATTTTGACACAGCAGAAGAGATTTTAGATAAAGCAGTGGAGGGAGGCATAAACTTTATTGACACTGCAGATGTATACAATGAAGGCCAGAGCGAACAGGCAATAGGTAAATTTTTAAAGAAGGCAAAAGAGAGAATTTATGTTGCAACCAAAGCCGGGAGAAGGCTTGTGCCTCATAATAAGCAGGGGTATAACAGAAAGAACATAAATAGTTTTGTGGAGGACAGCCTGAAGAACCTTGATGTGGAAGCAATAGACCTCCTCCAGCTTCACTGCCCGCCCACAGAAGTATATGATAACCCTGAAATTTACTGGATACTTGATGAATTGATTGAAAGGGGAAAGATTCTAAATTACGGGGTAAGTGTAGAAAAAGTAGAAGAAGCTTTAAAGGCCATAGAACATCCGGGTGTGGCTACGGTACAGATAATATACAATATGTTCCGGCATAAACCTGCTGAAACTTTTTTCAGTCACGCTCACGAGAGGAACATCGGAGTTATTATAAGAGTTCCTCTGGCAAGTGGTCTTCTTACAGGTAAATTTAAGAAGGATACTGTATTTTCAAAAGGTGACCACCGGGCTTTTAACAGGGAAGGGCAGGCTTTTGATAAGGGTGAAACATTTTCCGGTGTTCCGTATGAAGCAGGCCTTGAAGCAGTAGAAGAACTTAAGAAAATATTCCCCGAAGAAAAACTCGCAGCACTTGCTCTCCGCTGGATATTAATGAACGATTATATAAGCTGCGTTATTCCCGGTGCAAGCAGGGTTTCTCAGATAGAGGATAATATAAAAGCTTCGGAGCTTCCTCCTCTGTCTGATGAGCAGATGGGGCTGGTTGATGAAGTATATCAAAAGTACATAAGAAGTTACGTCCATAATTTATGGTAAAAATTTTTTTTCGCTTGTGAAAATACTGATGTTAATATAAAGTAGTTCTCGCCTAAATATTAAGAAATAGTATTATGTTACGAAGATTGTATGAATAATTAATTCTTTAAGGTCCGGCTGGATGGTTGCAAGAGAGGGGGCAACGTAAGGTGAAACAATTTAAAAGTATTATGGATCTTATAAAGAAGAGAAGAAGCATAAGGTCTTACAAATCCCAGGAAATAAAAGAGGCAGACTTAAATTATGTTCTGGAAGCTTTCAGAAAAGCTCCATCGGCAAAAAATCTTCAACCATGGAAATTAGTTGTGGTCAAAGATAAGAAAAAAATAAATGACCTTGCTATTGCATGTAATAATCAGACTTTTCTTACAGAGGCCCCGGTGTTGGTCGTTGCGTGTGCAAAAGAAAATGAGGCATACGAATTAATGGGCGGGTATATGAACAGCTATCCCATAGATGTGGGAATAGCCATGGAGCATTTAATCCTTGCCGCGACAGAAAGAGGTCTGGGGACATGCTGGATTGGAGCTTTCAGGGAAAAACTGGTAAAGGACCTCCTTGATATTCCGGAGGGAGTGAGGGTTGTGGCCCTGACACCACTGGGAATACCTGCAGAGGAAGGTGAGATTAAAGGGCGAAAGCATATTTCAGAAATTGTCTGTTATGAAAAGTATATTGAATGAATAAAATCGCAAAAAACGAAGGTTCTATGGCGGTTGTTTTTTAAAAGAAGGCAGGATTAAAAAGATTTAAAGGCTTATATGCCAGGGTTAAATGGAAATAATTACTACTCATGTAAGTTCCGATTTTGATTCTTTTGCCGGGATGGTGGCGGCAAAAAAAATATATCCGCAGGCTAAAATAATACTTCCCACTGCAATAAATCAGAATGTAAGAAAATTTATCACTCTCTATGAAGATGAGCTCCCGCCCCTTCTTGATTCGAAGTCGGTCGACTTTTCGAAAGTAAAAAGGGTAATTGTAATAGATACAAAAATTGCTTCAAGGCTCGGGCCCACAGAAAGTACACTATCCAATAAAGGCGTGGAAGTAATAGTATACGACCACCATCAGAAATCATCCGGGGACCTGAAAGCAAATTATGACTGCTCAAAGCAGGTTGGTTCCACCACAACTATTCTTGTAGATATAATAAAAAACAAAAAAATATATATATCTCCGCTTGATGCTACTTTATTCAGTCTCGGTATTTATGAAGATACGGGTTCCTTCACCTATCCGGGCACCACCTCTGAAGACCTGGAAGCAGCTGCTTTTCTGGTTAAAAAGAAATCAAATCTTTTCGTGGTGCTTAAATTTTTAAATCTTTCTTTATCCGGAGAGCAGCATGAACTGCTTGAAAAGCTGATAATGAATAGCAGAAAGATAAAGATAAATGATACCGAAGTAATATTATCCAGTTCATCAATGCCGGAGTATGTTGAAGGTCTGTCAGTCCTGACAAGGAAATTATCGCAAATTGAAGATATAAGCATTGTAATTTGCCAGGTAAAAATGAAAGAAAAAATTTATGTAGTTGCCAGGAGCGATGATAAGGAGGTTGATGTATCAAGAATTCTAAAAACCGTCGGCGGGGGCGGCCACCCACAGGCAGCTTCAGCAGTAGTCAGTGATTTGAGTTTTGAAGAAATAGAAAAAAAATTGCTGATTTCCTTGAAGAAAAATATAAGGGAGCCATTAACAGCTAAAGATGTAATGTCTCATCCCGTAAAAGTGATAAAAGAAGATGTAAGTATTTCCAGAGTAAACGAGATACTAAAGAAATACGGTCATTCTGGAATACCTATAGTGGATAAAAATAACAATCTTGCAGGGATAATAACAAGGAAAGATGTAGATAAAGCAATAGGGCATGGATTGTCTCATGCGCCTGTAAAGGGTTTTAAATCTCACGGCGTTGTCAAAGCGAGCCCGGGTTCTACAATAGCCGAGATACAGAATCTGATGATTGAGAATGGCATTGGCAGGGTGCCGATTGTTGAAAAAAAGAAAATTGTAGGGATAGTTACAAGAAAGGACATTTTAAGATTTTTGCACGGCAGAAGCTTTGAAAATTTATGGGGTTTCTTTCCCCGGAAGGTTAAAAAAATATTGAATCCAATTTCGGACGTAGCAAAAAATTTAAAATATAATACTTTTCTTGTTGGTGGAATCGTAAGGGATGCTCTGCTGAAAATACCAAATTTTGACATAGATATCGTAGTTGAGGGCGATGGGATAAGGTTTGGCAGAGAGCTTTCAAAAAAATTTAACTGTAAACTTGAAACGCACCAGAAATTTGGGACATCAGTTATTGTTCTTGAAGATGGTCAGCACATAGATATAGCTACAGCAAGGGTCGAGTATTACAAAAGCCCGGCGGCTCTTCCTACAGTGGAATCAGGCAGCATAAGACAGGACCTTGCAAGGAGGGACTTTACCATAAATACGATGGCTCTTTCATTGAATAAGAAAAATTTTGGCGAGATTCTTGATTTTTTTGGCGGCAGAGAGGACCTCAAAAATAAGAAGGTAAAAGTTTTGCATAAGATGAGCTTTATAGAAGACCCCACCAGGATTTTCAGGGCGGTAAGATTCGAAAAAAGGCTTGGTTTTAAAATGGACAGCCAGACTGAAAAGCTGGCAAGGACCACAATAGATATGGATATAGTCTCCCGGTTAAACGGCGTTAGAATAAGAGACGAATTAATTTCAATATTTAACGAAGATAGTGCTCTGGAAGCTATAAAGAGACTTGATGAACTGGGAGCCCTCAGGAAGATAGGCATAAAAAAAAGAATAAATTCCGTATTTATAAAGAATGTGAAGAAAGTCCTGGATTGTTATGGTGAATTAAGGGAGTTTTATGCTGAGAGCAGTGAAATTGAAGAAGTTAAAAAGTGGAAGCTTCTTTTTATTCTTTTGCTAAAGGGGCTCAAGCCCAATGCTATTAAAAAATGGTGTTCTGAAATGAAAGTTAGAAATAAGGACGCGAATATCATACTTGAGTCTCACAGTAAATGGAATATGGTAAAAAGGGAACTTAATAATGAGATAAAAAAGAATTCATCTCTTTATGAATCGTTGAGAAAAATTCCGTCTGAACTCCAGATCATAGCCTGCAGCTGGAGTGATGTGCATTATAAAAATGTAAAAAGGTATCTTGGTTCGCTCCGCGGCATCCATCTTGAGGTAAGCGGAGAAACATTAAAAAAAATGGGCTACAGGCCATCAGAGAAATTCAGGGCTGTGCTTGAGAAGCTTTTTGAGATGAAGCTTGATGGGAAGGTAAAGGGCAGGGAAGAAGAGGTTTCACAGCTCAAAAAAATGATGGAGTCTATAAAAAGCTAGGATTATTATAGTTCGAGTTTAATTCTTAGCTAAAACGCGAATTACTTTTCATACCCAATAATCATAAAAAATAAGTAATTTTAGCTATCTGGATTTACTTATAATTTAGTGGATTCTTTGAATCTGACTTTAGTGAATAGCAAATGAGCTGCGTAGCTTCTGTCCGCAGCTCATTTGAGTTATTAACTTATGCTTTTAGCCAAGCAGTCGGAGCATTTCCTGACCGTGCCCATCTTCATCTGCTGCCTGTTCTTCCATCTGTAGCTGGAGCGAAATTAACCCGGCAGATTCAGCCATCTCAGCGAGACGGACATAGTTTTTAACATCGGCTTTTTCTGCTTCACTGTCTCTTTTTAGCATCTCCTTTACATCCTCCGGCGGAGGAGTAAGATCTGGCTCGAGAACAGGCTTGCTCCCAAGCATTCTTATCTGGTTTGAAAGATACTGCGCATGCCCGACTTCATCAGTTACTTCTTCAAGGTACATAGCACGTATGGGTTCGTATTGTGCTCCTTTGATTGAAGCTGCCTGAAGCATATAACGGAGAAAAGTTGTTACCTCGCGATTTAGCTGCTCGTTAAGCAACTTGATTAGATCCTCGTTTGCCATGTTCGCCTCCTTTTGTTGATTGCCTGATAATATTTATTTATGCAAAAAATAAATATAAATTAGAATTCAATACCATAGAGCATCAATTATATATGCCCAACAAAACTGGTTAAAAGGTTCAGAATTGTTTCTTTTTTAATTTTGTCTATTGCTCTGTAATCCCAGTATAAACATTATCAGAAGATTTATTTCTGTCAACAAAAAATTTCCAGGATAAATAGTTTAAAAGATAATTTGAATTACATATTTTATATAAAATGGTAAAATTCAGCTAAAAGTTAACCATTAAAGAAATAGGATGGAAATTTATAGCGTTATTTCAGCATTCGGTCTTTCAGCAAGTGCAGGATTGAATGCCTATATACCCTTGCTGGTAGTATCACTTCTTGCAAAGTATACTGACCTTATAAGGCTTGAGGCACCCTGGGACGTAATGACTTCCTGGTGGGTGATTGGTGTATTAATATTCCTCTCTATAATTGAGATACTGGCTGATAAAATTACGGCAGTAAATCATATTAACGATATAATACAGAGCTTTGTAAGGCCTACTGCAGGAGCCATTGTTTTCGCAGCAAGTGTATCCAATGTTACCCATGTAAATACAGTCCTGGCTGTTATTGCCGGTATACTGGTTTCGGGTAGCGTAAGCGCGGTTAAATCTCTTGCAGTACGGCCTGCCGTTACAGCTACTACAGGCGGGTCCGCCAATGTGCCGGTAAGTATTGCTGAAGACGTGGCATCCGGTACCGCATCTGTACTTTCAGTGATCGTACCGATTGTGGCTGCCTGTTTGTTTGTTATAATCGTTGCAGTAGTAATAATATTACTGGTCAGACGGCGCGAAAGAAGAAAACAGCTGGAATAAGTCTTATTTTTTGACTATATGGAAGAAATATCGATTTTATTTTCTCTGGATAATAAACAATAAAGTCACTGGTTTAAAAATTTTATTATCTATCTTGTTAATAAAAAAATAAATCAGTATTTTTTGGGTTATTAATAAAAATCATCAGGATCTTTGCTTATCCCGGAGGTAGTATTTTTCTCTAAAATTCATAAGTCCCAGCATATTCAAGCATCTTACAAAATTTATTATAATACTGTATTAAGATTGTTTAATCTATCAGGATAATATTACCTCTTCTAGAACTCCATTGTATAGCAACTCTAAGTTAAATGTATAATCGTTGTTAACAAATGTTTCAAATAAGGGATTTTTTGAACTTTCCCAACCGTATCCATCTGTTATCCATATAAATTCTATATTTTGTCTTTTTAGAATATTATTCAGTTCAATGTATTCACCGGCGGTAGCTTTTAATTTTGATCCGCCGCCACCATAGTAATTTACTTCAATTAAATATATTTTATTTTTATCACTATTAATTATTGAAAAATCAAATACTCTATCGTATTTATCAACTTTTATAGAGTAGTTAAAATTACTTTCTATTTTTACTTTTGTAGCCTGACTTAAATATTTAAGATTAAATTTTGAAGTAAAACTCTCAATATATTTTTCTACAATTTTTTCCATTAAAGCACCTGATCTATTTTTTCTTGCGTTTGTATCCAGACCAACTTCTATTCCGTAGCAGTAATCAACCAGGTTTTTTATTCTTTTATTTTTAAAAATATCACTGAGGCCTGAATTAATAAAAAATTTTCTTAATTTTTCTTCTGTAGTTGGAAGATCGTCTTTATAAAATAAATCGTAGATTTCTTCGTAATTGAGATGATCAAAATCTGTAATAATTTGGAGTCTTTTTAATTTATTTTCTCTTATAGCAAGAAGTATAGGTAAGACTTTTTTTACATTTGGGTATTCTTTAATTAATTTTGAAAATTCTGCTTCTACATCCTCCTTACCTATTAAATAATTGAGGATATTAAGTTCTTTTTCTATGGTTTTTGTATTTTTATAAACTTTGTTCCAGTTAACAAAATATTCCCAGGTGAATATAGATTCTTTTAATGTCTTAATAAAGTAGTCAAATACTTTATTCTCATCATTTTCTAATCCTAAATTCCTGTATGTATTAATATATTTCATTTTTTGTTTTATATTTTTTGGAATATTTATTAGTATATAGTAAAAGGTTCAAATAGCAATTATAAAGGTAGTGGTAATGAAAGATCTTCTAAAATCTTTAAGTGAATACAAATATTTTCATGATAAGGATTTTTTATTGATTTTGGGAAATAGTTTGGAGCTTCTAAGAAAAATAAATAAAAACTCCATTGATATGATTTTTGCTGACCCTCCATATTTTTTATCTAATGGTGGTATAACCTGTATGTCTGGAAGAATGGTTAGCGTTGATAAAGGAAAATGGGACAAATCCAATGGGGTGGAAGAAAATTTTAAATTTAATCTAGAATGGCTTGGTGAATGTAGAAGGATATTAAAGAAAGATGGTACCATCTGGATATCCGGGACATCACACATAATCTATTCTATTGGTTATGCCATGCAAGTACTGGGGTATAAAATATTAAATGATATTATCTGGTATAAGAGAAATGCTCCTCCTAATTTGAGCTGCAGGTATTTTACTCATTCGACAGAAATAATTTTATGGGCTGCCAAATCGGATAAGAGTAAACATTATTTCGATTACAAAAAAATGAAGGAGCTGAATAAAAACAAACAAATGAGAAATATATGGGATATTAAAGACGCCGGGCCAGAAAATTTGTGGGAGATCTCAGCTCCGGGTAAAAAGGAAAAAGAATTTGGGAAACATCCCACCCAAAAACCAGAAGAGCTTCTTAAGAGAATTGTATTAGCATCAACTAAAGAGGGAGATGTTACTCTAGATCCCTTTAATGGAAGTGGAACTACAGGAATAATAGCTAATAAGCTGAATAGGAAATATATAGGTATTGACAATGAAAAAGAATACCTGGATCTTACTATTAAAAGATACGAAAAAGAAAAATCATTAATGAAAATATTTAAGTAGGATTTAATTTCTGTAATTTGTAGCTATCTTTATATTATTTTAATTGTTGGGGCAAATTCCAATTAATAATTTTTGAAAACATTGAGAAGTCGAGCCCTTTGGATAAGATAGGGTGTAAGTAAATATTACAAATTTGGTAACAGTCTCTAAAATATCTGATATTTAGTTTATTAATTTCATTTAAAAGAAAGGTGATAAAAATTAGCCAGAAGAAGAAAGAGGAATTTACAGTAAATGGTGAAGAGCTGCTGTCAAAAATAAAGGAATTGATAAAAGAGGGGAATATCAGAAGAATTACCATTAAGAGTGAAGAAGGTAAAACTCTTATCCAGATTCCTTTAACCCTCGGGGTAGTAGGTGCAATACTGCTACCGGCATGGGCCGCAATAGGTGCCATTGCCGCAATAGTCACAAAAGCCACTATAACAGTTGAAAGAGAATAAAGATTATCTTAATACAAATACAAATCTGAAGCAGTGCCTCAAGAATATGAGCCAGGGTCTGGCGACCGTAAACCCTATGCTATTGATAACTATACAGCAGGTCTCGCAAATACTCCCCGGACAAAGTTCCAACAAAATTTGGAACATACCGGAAGGTTGAGATAACCTTTAGGGAAATCACGAGCGACATAAAAAATGAAAGTGAATTATTTCTCTAAGAATTCTCTTATACGCTGGTTGAATATGTCCGGAGAAATTAAAGCTAACGAATGAGCACCCAATCCTTTTTTAAATATATGATATTCGGCATCCGGGTATAATTTTTTCATTCCGTTAAAGTACTTCATCATAATATCATCTTCAGCAACAGTAATTAGGATATCACCCTGCCAGCCCGCTAAATCATTCGATCGAAAATCATAATTTCTCACAAAGTCTATCATAAGATCTATGTGCGTTATTATTTTTCCTTTGGTAAGCCTTGCTTTTAATTCTTTGAAATAGCCTTTATACCATTCAAGCCATTCAATTGAATTATGATGCAACTCTTCTTTATCCGGTTTAGCAAATAACTTGAATATTAGCTCGGTTAAGAAGGAAGGTAAAATTCTGAATAATGTGAAATCACTACGGTAATAAGAAATCTCACGCGAAGGGTAAAAAGTATGAGCCAGTATTGCTTTATTGATAATAGCTGAATAATCCCTTAAGAAACACTGTGCGATTAATCCACCCTCGCTGTATCCCATCACATTCACTCTTTCGATATTTTCCGTTTTCAATATTTCGTAAAGCGCATCTGAATATTTTTTCATTTTCGGAATATTCAAAACAGGGCATGTGGGTGCTATTACCCTATAATCTTTTTCAAATTCCACAATTTGGTGTATCCACATATCGAAATCAGCATAACCTCCGTGAAGTAATAACAAAACCTCCTCGCCTTTTTCCGAATCAAAATACTTCCATGTAGTACCCTCCAGGCACAGGCTTTTTTGAAAATGAGATTTTTCAAAATCTTCTATAAACTTTCTCTGAGTATCAGGTATTTTTGAATAGAATTGTCTTATTCTTGAATTAAACATTTACCTCACCCTTCACTTTAATAGTTAATTATCACTTAATAAATTACGAATATACATCTGGACTATTTAAACTAACTCGTCCGGAAAAAACACCTACAAATAAAAGTTTGCCTAATTTAACCATTTAAAATATTCCGTCTTTTTATATATTGGGAATCTGCTATTTTTAATTTAATCTTTGGGTGGTGGTGGAGGAGGTTCGGGCGGCGGACCTTCCGGCTCCGGTTGCGGCTCTTCCGGTTGAGGTTGTTGCTCATCAGGCTGAGGCTGTCCTTCTTCGCCGGTTTCAGTAGAAGAAGAGCCAGAGGCATCAAACCTGTTTTCAAGATTTTCTATCTTACCTTCAAGATCTTCCACGGTGCTCTTGAGAGATGAAATTTCGTCCTTCAGCCCGTTTATGGTATCACCGAGTTTTTTAATTTCATCAAATAGAGCATCTCTACCCATGGTTTCGCTGCAGGAAGAAAGCATAAAAACAGAAATCAGTATCAGAATCAAAATTGGTATTAAAAATTTTATTTTCATGACCAATCCTTTCCAGAACCTTTCCGGTCCTTACTGACGGGAATTTTTCTTATTTTTAAATAATTATATCTTATAAATCGGTATAAAGTTATTCAATATATTTGTCTATTAATTTCTCTGCCCTGTATCTTGAAATATTAAAACTCTGCCAGTCCTTCTGGTCTTCAAGTTCCGATTTTTCCTGCTCATAATATTCCATCACTTCTCCAGTAATCCTTGTCTCCTCTGATTCCGATGAGTATTTATCTGATGTTAAAAGCCTCTCCATAACGGGCACAGCATCATAGGATAGGGTCTTTAAATAATTCGTATCAATCTGGCCTGATTCAAAATAACGGTTAATATTATTTTCCGCTATAATGACATCTACGTTCGCGAAATTCATGATTATATAAATCGCAAGCGAGATTATAAAATAAGATTTAATTACAGGAAAATCCGGTTTCCATATATAAATAATATTGGCAATGGAAAGGAAAAATAGCATTATCATAAAAGTCTGAACGAATATCCTCAGGTATGTGAAGCCATATGCCTGCTCATAAACCAGCATTCTGTAAAATGCAGATACCAGCAGGACCAGGGTAAAAATTACAAGCAGTGTAAGAAATATTTTTATTGCAACATAGATTTTTTTATTATCTTTTTTTACGAATGTTTTGCCAAAAATTAAAATTCCAAAATTAATAACCGAGACAACAACCAGCTCAAAGAAGCCCCGCCTTGCATATTCCGCATAAGTGTAGGAAGAAGGCATGACAAATGAACTTCCACCAAATAGATATGTAAACTGAATGACAGAGAATATGGCGTAAATTACATTTACCAGAGCCAGTATGGTAAGTAAAATCACAGGGTCAAAAAATAATGCCCATTTTATTTTTCCGTATTTCGGCTTTTCTTCCTCTTCGGAAGCTTTTGCAAGAGCCCACAGGAAAGAGGTGGCATAAATTGTAACTATAAATATTAACAGGAAGTGCTTTATTATCTTTGATATGGGGATATTTAAAAAAAGGTCCTTGAATATTATATCAGCGGACGATAAAAGCCATATAATAATTGCAAGTACAGGAATGGAAATCAGTATGCCCAGGAGTACTTTTGGCAGGACCTTAACCCTTCCTTTTTTGCTTTCCGAAATATCCATTCTGGATAATACTAAAAATGGTTTATGTATAAACCCAAAGGGGACAAAAATTCTTTTGATAATATCCCAGATGAACCTTATATCCGGCCAGTTTGAATTATTCACTCCTGTAACCAGAATACTTAGCATTATTACAAGAACAGGGACAATGAGATAATTTAGAATCTTAAGTACCTGATTTGAATAAATAAAGAAAGTAGAGGCAAGCAGCAGTACGGGGATTAGAAATAGCCACATTAAATTATTTGATTTTTTAAAAGAGCCCCTTAAACTTACCAGAAATATTATTAGAATTATGATAATAAAGGATAAATAAGAAATACCCAGGGTCCTGTCGTAAAATAAGATATCAAAAGAAACCCCTATTACCAGTCCGTATAAAAGAAGCCAGTATTTTTTGAGCTCTAAATCTAATTCCATAAGATTAATAATGTACAGGGAACCTTTTATTTAAATTATTAATAAAATATTGACTATTTTATATTATCCAGTTGCAAAATAAAAGTGATTTAATAAATGCTTGTGATTTATAAATCGTGAACCGGGAAAATCAGCTCAGCAATCCCTCGATTATAAGTTCCACAGCCTCTTCTTCGCTGAGCCCCCTGGACATAAGTGTCTGCAGCTCTTTTGAATCAACACTTCCTACTGAAGCTTCATGAGTTATGTGCGCTTTCGAGTTTTTTACTTCCACTATCGGAATTGCATTTGCTATGCCGTTATCCCTGACTATTTCCTTGCAGTCTACATGTCCCCTGGCATAATCGGCTGTGGCTACAAGTTTATTGTATATGTCAGCGGTCGCCTCACCTCTTACTGCAATTCTTGAGGTAAGGGCTCCTTTTGAATACTCTCCTATAAGGTTACCGCTTTCTTTTATTTTGATTTTGTCGTCGCCCCATCCATTTATTCTTGCAGACATTTCCATTACGCTATAGCTTTTACAGAAAACCTCGTAATCCATATCGATGAGCCCAACTCTTCCTCTCATAAGTTCGAATTCAGACTTGTATCTCGAGTTTTCTTCGAGCGTAATAACAGCTTTTGGAATTACTTTTATGCCGCCTTCTTCACTGTGGATATGTCTTTCGATATAATTATATTTTGAATTTTTTCCAACCTTTATGGTGGCATCCATAGCATGTATTACATCTTCTGCAAAAGGAAAGACACAGTGTGAATAAACGGACATCGAGGAGTTTTCTCCTATCTCCATGTTTAATTTGATTATCTGTGTAGCTTTTTTATTGGTTACTCCAAAACACAGATGGACCGGCCTATCGATATTTATATCATTTTCCAGAAATATATTTATCTTAACCCCGTCTTTTATTTTGGCAGTGTCTACCTTAAGTCCTGAAACGGTATTTTTGCTTATTATTCTGTCTCTATCGATTATTAAGCTTGCATTCCTCTCATCTTCGATAATTTTTGAAATTCCTGCCTGCTCTACGAGTATTTCTTCACTCATTTGTGCACCTCCTATTCGTCCGGTACATTTTTGTGATCGCATGGGAGACATTTACGGGTGAAATATCTGCTTATAGTAGATGTTTTACCTTCCTTTAGAATCCTGCCGTGGCACATAAGGAAAGCATATTCTGCCTGCCTTAATACCGCCTTGCTGTGAGTTATAAGTATTATTGTGGAACCGCCCGATTTTAAGAAATGTATGGCTTTAAAAATATTGTCAAGCGTATCCATATCGATTCCAGAATCAAGCTCATCAAGGATACCGAGTTCCGGTTTCATTGCGAGTATTGAAGCCAGCTCGACTTTTTTCCTCTCGCCGCCGCTTAAGCTTTTATCAACTGCCCTTTTGCAGTAGGTTTCCGATTCCATTCCTACATCTTTTAAAATTTCGGTGACTTCATCGTGCGAAACATTTTTTCCCGATGAACTTATGAATTTTTCTATGCTTATGCCTTCGAATCTTGCCGGCTCCTGCCATGCAAGAGTGATACCCCTTGTTGCTCTTTCATAGACATCAAGTTCTTTTATGGATTTTCCCTTAAATACTATGTCTCCCTCGAAGTCCCTGTAACCCTCAAGCCCCATTATAGTGTGTCCGAGAGTTGTCTTTCCGACACCATTGGGTCCGACAAAAGCATATATTGAACCTTTATCAAGGCTTATGCTTATATTATCAAGGAGTTTGACTCCATTAACCTTATAGCTAAGATTTTTAATTTCAAGTAATTTCATAACTTTAAAAATTATATTCTATTTATCCTATTTTTACCAAGAAAAGCTAATGTTCTTTAAAATCACATTCTTTAGATTAGTTATTTAAACTGTCAGTACCGTGTTTATGGGTACCATATCTTTTCCTGAGCCTGTCCTTTACTGCTGTTATTTCATTTTGTAACTTTTCACCCTCATCTGCTCCCAGGTATTTTCTTTCACGGCATATCATATATGTCTCATCTATGTCACCAATTAGGTTTTCTGCAGCATCAGAGTCCTTGAAATCATCCCTACTTAGAATAATGTCAGCTTCGCCAAGTCTTTCTTCAAGAATCTTTATATAAAGATTCTTTTCGTATTTATATGGAGTAAATGCAACCTGAATGTTTTCGGATGTTCTTTTTACCGGATATAATATATCTCCCGGCAATGAATCCCCGGATGCGTATAATGTTCCTGTAAAAGAAAAGCCAATGAGAACAAGAACAGCAAAAAAAGCTATAAGTGGTTTCAGGTAAGCCGGTCGAAGTCCTGTAAGAAAAGCATTTTTTGGTGATATTTTTTTGACGCCTTTGATATCTTCGGTTCTTGCCCGCATGTAGATATCCTTTAGGGATTTTTCCTCAAAATCTTTATCAGCTGAAATATTTTTTAAATTGTCTAAACTCTTGATAGTCTCTGCATATTCCTTTAAGTTATGATAATAACCGGGAAATTTCGAAAGGCATGTATCTATGTCCATTCCTTTATCAATAAGACTTAGGAACTTTTTTAGAACTTTTTCATTCACATTCTTACCTGTATTCACTTTGTCATAAGCTCCTTTAGTTTTGAAATAGCCCTGAATTTAATAGCCCTTGTTGCAAGTTCACTCTTATCTATTATCCTGCTTATGGTTTTGTAATCCAGGTCCTCAACAAACCTCAAGATTAAAACCTGCTTCTGTAATTCATCAAGTTTATCTAAACCTGCCAAAAGTTCAGGATCTCTAAATTCAGAATCAATGTATTCTCCCGGGCTTTTTTCTTTAAAATCACTGGCTATAAGAGACTTATCTACTGATTCTAATTCATTCAAATCATCGGATTGCCTGGTTTCAATGTATTGCTCGAGGGATTGGTCCTGTTTATGTTTAGCTTCTTTTCTATGGTAGTCTATAATAAGATTCCTTGCAATTTTATAGACCCATGCCCTGAAACTTCCTGAATTAAGGCGTGCCTTTGCAAGATGCCTGTAAACATTGAAAAAAACGTCTAAAGTTATGCTCTCGGCAGCCTGACTATCTGAAATATTTAAAAGAACGAAACGGTATATCTTTTTAAAAAAGAATCTGTATATTTTTTCGAAATGTGAATTATCGCCGGTTTTTTTAAAATTTTTTATGCAAAGTTCAAGTTCTTTATAATTCATTAAGATAAGCTGCTAAATAATTGGTTAATTAATAAAACCATTATCTCATAAAATATGACAGTTTAGCAGAGTAGAACCCTGTATATAATTTTATGATATACAACCTAAATAATTTCACAGC
>Ga0307427_1000051_pt1 | contig 98355 bp, 78 predicted proteins | sample SalMarWE160190MG_FD_202162 | JGI IMG/M metagenome (GOLD analysis project Ga0307427, IMG submission 202162) | Salt marsh sediment microbial communities from the Plum Island Ecosystem LTER, Massachusetts, United States - WE1603-190 | ecosystem: Environmental > Aquatic > Marine > Intertidal zone >...
ACCCAGATCCTTCGCTTCGCTCAGAGCCTGCCCTGAGCTTGCCGAAGGGATGACAACATAAGGCTATACTCATTTTATTAGAGGCTTGCTTTGTTGAAAAGAGTTCAAAATGTCATTTCGAGCGAGCCGAAGGCGAGTCGAGAAATCTGTTTTTAAGTAGATTTCTCCACTTCGCCCCAGTGCTTTCTTGCGAAAGCAAGAACGGGGGCTCCGGTCGAAATGACGGTGAGGCCTTTCAACAGAGCATTAGAGGCTCTTAGTTATCGCTCGAGCCACATAGGTGGACAACTCGTCAACAGCGTTATTGACAACCTCGCCAGTTTGGTGTTGTCTCGTTGAGTGAACGCAAGCTGCGTGTGGAGAAACCCAGGTTGCGGAAAAAAGGTAGAGGTACTGGCAAAGAAATATCTATTCCGGCCTATGAGGCCCTGGTCATAAACAGTCGTCTCGGTTCTCGGATTCTGGAGATTCTGATGAAAGGCGTTTCGACGCGAAAATACAAAGAGGTTCTGCCACAGATGGCAGAAACGGTTGGCGTAAGCAAGTCTCAGATCAACCGGGAGTTTATGGCCTCCAGCGAAAAACAGTCATTGAGAATAAATGTCTGCGTCTCTGGGCCACGATTTGACTGGTTTTAGGGTATCATTTGGCAACTGTGAAATAATACTGCAAGCCTGACATTATCATGTGTACGCCGATTGCAGCAATGAACAGGCACATCACTTTTGAAAACACAGTGCAAATCATCCTGCCAAGGAACTTATGTATCGGCTCAATAAACCGCATGATAAGCCAGAGGGTGCCGAAGACTACAGCAATTGCAACTACTGCTTTAGCTGGGCCGGAGCTTTGAAGCGTTGTTAGGCTGGTCACCATTGCGCCTGGTCCAGCAAGAAGCGGACAGGCCAGAGGAACACAGCCGATCTCATAGGGACTGAAAGTGCCCGTGACTTCGACCGACCGACGCAGTGTACCGAATATCAGATGGTCAATTGCTATAATCAACAACAGTATCCCACCGGCAAGTTGCAGATCGGCCAGATAAATATGAAAGACGCGATTCAGTATCACATTGCTGGCAAACGAAAAGCCCAACAGAATGAGCACGCCAACGACTACGGCAGTATTAAAGGCCTTTTGGGCTTGTCCCTTGGGAGTATGCTCGGTGATATGGAGCAGTATTGGGATATTGCCTATCGGGTCAACAATCGCAAATAGTGCTAAAATTGCTTCAACGTAAGACATACTATAATAATCGGCGATTTCAAAACCGAAATACAGTTGATTTTTGAACTGCCCCTATTATGCAGAATGAAGACCGACTGCTATATTTGTCCAAACTTGTGGCCGATGCCCAAGTTTAGCAAAGACGGTTGATAAAACAGAAGCGAAATGCACATAAAAGGCACCGAAATCTTCGACGTATCTACCACTGATTACTTAGCTTATTGGCGATATCTTTTCCATTAGATCCGTGTGAAAGCGTCCCTCAAAAACTCCTTCAACGGGGCCGGTCATATATATTTCTTCGTTGTCGCCGATTTCTATTGATAAACTTCCGCCGGGCATTTTTACATTTATTTGATCATCCACCAGGCCTAATCTGTGAGCTGCTGCTGCCGCAGCGCAGGAGCTGCTGCCGGAAGCTAAGGTATATCCTGCTCCTCTTTCCCAAATCCTAATCTCGATGTTATTTCTGTCTATGACTTTTAGTAGCTGCATGTTTATCCGATTGGGAAACATTTTGTGATTTTCGATGCTAGGCCCTAATTCTTTTGTTTTTTCTTCGCTTATATCTTCCATAGGGATAACGCAATGTGGATTGCCGATTGACAGGCATGTGATCTTATACTTTGTCCCGTTGACGTCGAGTGTTTCGTTGATGATGTCGCGTTTCTCACCAACCACTGGAATCTCGCTACTGGTAAATGTCACTTTGCCCATATTGATTTTGATCAGATTTGCTGTGCCGTCTTCTACTTGGACTTTAACGATACCGCCTAAAGTTTTGATGTCGAAATTTTTCTTATCGACATATTTATTTTCAAACAGGTATTTTGCGAATATTCTCAGGCCGTTACCGCTTTTCTCAGCCTCACTGCCATCCGGATTAAATATACGTACTTCTAGCATATCATCTTTTTTCATGGGACCGTACAATATACCATCCGATCCGATTCCATAATGCCTGTCACAAATCAGACGGATATTAGCTTCTGTCATCTCGATGTCCCGGACGTTCGGGTCGATCACGAGATAGTCATTGCCCAAGCCGTGATACTTCTTGAAATGTATATCCATAATTTCTTCCCCGATTTATCACGCTAATTTCAACTCCATAAAAACCATACCATCTACGTCGAAATACTCATAAGGTGCAATCTCTCGGAATCCAAGGGATTGATAGAGATCCTCTGCTTCGGTCATTCTCCGATTGGTATTCAGCCGCATCGACGCGTAACCAATATTTCGTCCATGCTCAATGACAGCTTCAGCTAAAGCTCTTCCGATGCTCAGTCCGCGATACTGGGTCCTTACAAAAAGTCTTCGCATTTCGCATATGCCGTCACCTAAATTCATTAGCCCAACACAACCGGCAGGTTTTGATTGATATCTTGCAAGCAGCAGACAGCCCTTAGGGGGGCCGAAACGGCCGGGTAAATGATTAGCGATCTCCTGCTCATAATTTTTGAAGTACTCTTTGAAGGTAGGCAATTCTACACGTTCATTGAAGCAGGTCTTTAGAAATTCAGCGTATTCTTGCCAAAGGATTCTAATCTGCTCGAGATTTTCGCTACTTTCGACTTTAAGAATATCCAGCATATATCATTATCCGCCAGCTGAAATTTAGGTGTCTTCAACCAGGATTACTTTTACGAAATCTGTAAGAACCCTTGCCATGTGCTTGTGTTTTTCGCCTGCTGGAATAAAGATTCCGTCACCAGGGCCGAACGTAATTATGTTTCCATTAAAGTTTATTTCCATTTGGCCTTGAAGCACATATCCAATATGAGCTTTGGTGCACCAATCAGGCTCAACAAACTCTCTGGTAAACTCTGCTAATCGTAGTTTTTTGCTGCCTCGTTCATAAGCCTTGAACCTAACGCCGGCTGCCGGCGTATTCCACGGCATCGACTCAAAATCTATCTTGTAAGATTTCATATGATGCTCTCCTATCAACAAACGACTATACCAACTCTCCTCTGGCAACCATTATGACTTTTCCGCCGACGAATACCTCTATCTTGGCATTTTTTTCTTCAGCTCTCAGATAAAGCCGCGATGGCCTGCCGATCTCATAGCCTTGCTCTACTCGAACATTAATTTTGCTTGTCCCGAAGTATTGGTTCTTGACCAAGTACCCTGCTAAGCTACCGTTTCCGCTTCCCGTTGCAGGATCTTCTGGAACCCCATAATAATCACAAAACACACGCACATTCAGGTTATTCTGCTGATTGTATGTCTCTGAGCAGAAAATTAGAATCGCTTTTGTGTTTATATTTTCAATGAACTTGAAATATTCGTCCTTGTTTATCTTGGTCCTTTTCACGGCTTTCAATGATTGAAGCGGAACTATTATATGAGGCAAACCTGTAGAGGTTTCTTGTATTGGGAATTTTTCGTCAATGTCGTTTCTTTCAATTGTCAAAACCCGCACAATATCGCCTGCGTCAAAAACCTCACCAAAGACCGGCTCAATCTGTTTCATCCAAAGAATATCCTCACCCTCACCAGTTTTTTCGAAAGTGACAGGAATCTGGCCGACCTTCAGGTTCAGGATTACTGTTTCGACAGGTTTTTTAATTATTTCTTTTTGTATCACATAAGCTGTACCCAGCGTCGGATGCCCGGCAAAAGGCACCTCTGTTCCCGGCGTGAATATCCGAACATCATAACCACCCTCTCGCGGCTCATCGCTCAGAATGAACGTTGTCTCCGAATAGTTCATCTCTTTAGTTATCTGCTGCATCTGCTCATCTGATAGAGCTGCCGCATCTCGGACTACAGCAAGCTGGTTGCCGGCGTATTTTTCTTCAGCAAATACATCAACTATGTAAAACCTGGATATTTTCATCGGAATCTCCTGACCAATTGTACATCATTTTATCTTGGTTGACATAAAAGCCACGACAAATGGTAGATGATCGAGCTTCTTTATGCCCTTATGAACAAAGCCAAACCTCTTGTACCAGTTTGTACGCTCTGCATCCTCTGCAATAATGCCTATCTCTACCTGCTCGGCTCCAATCTGCCGGACTCGCTCGAATACGTGATTTACTAATGCCGTACCATAGCCTTTTCTTCTTTGTTCCGGCAGCACAGCGAGCCTTTCCAAATAACATACTTTCAAACTTGATTTAAGAACGGTTACTAACCGAACAATCGGTTACCTCTATTTCGTAAGAAATTATACTATTTTTTTTGTACATAAATACGCGGCGAAAAAACCATCTTTGTAATCGGCACTATCTATCTGGAACCCAGCCCTTTCAAGCAGACCTTCCACAGTCCAGTCGCAGGTACTGTACTCCTGATGGAAGTGTGTCTTTATCGCGTCTCTGCTCTGAAGACCAAGCCGGTCGGTCATTGATTGAATGAATTCTTCGATACAGGATTCGTAGCTCTCAATGTCGAACGAAAAGACCACGTCGAAGAGATACAGCTTGCCATCTGTTTTGAGCATCTGTGCCATTCGTCTAAGTCCTATCAGCTTCCAGAAGTCAGGCAAATGGTGCAGCGCAATCATCGAGACAGCCGCATCAACAGGCTCTGCTTCGTGCTCGTATGTCAGAAATCCACTATGATGGAACTCTATATTGTTGAGTTTAGCCTTCCTGGCTTTGCTTCGAGCACGTCTTAGCATTGTCTTTGATACATCAACTGCGTACACTTTTCTATAGTGCTTTGCCGCGTGAATCGCAAAAGCTCCTGTGCCGCATCCCATATCGATAACTGTGCGATTTGCGTCAAGGCCGAGAAGTGCGATTATCTCTTCGCTTTCAGTCTTGTAGTCTCTGAACCTCTGATGGCTTTTGTCATAGAGCCAGGCACGGCTTATACTGTTGTAATTGACGCCGCAAGGCTTCATTTCGTTGTACTGCCATTTTGTTTGGGCTTTAGCCTCAAGCTCAGCCATATAGCTTCTGTAGAATTCAATGTCCATTTCTCTGACTTTCATAATTCTGCATACCTTCCACGTCCTCGCAAGAGCACTCGTCTTGCTGGTAACACTAAAATAAAAAAAGCCTTTCAGGTTCTTTAGCTCCCTGAAAGGCCTTTTTACTTCTAAAGTATATTCTCAAGTTTTCTTAGGGAGCAGCCTCCTTTCCTCGGCATACCAAAATGCTGACGGCAAATGTGCTGGTCGTGCCGGCTGGAAAGCTGGTGCGCAAAAGCATCATAGCCACCTTGTGGCTTGTTAGTTGCTTCTGCTTGTTTTCCCTAATCTGAGACATTGAAAAATTCACCTCGATTTACAATACACGACAATTCTAAAGATCGAGCATGCATCCGTCAAGGACAAATATCGACAAAATCGGGATAAATAGTAAAAAAATTCCTAAGGAGTTCCTGTGATAGATGCAATCACGCTAAAACCGGAGAATCGCACTCCTTTAATCCTTCACAGTGTTCGGCAGTGGGAAGTGTAGCGGCCCTCTGCTCCATACCTAAGACGGACAGCGACTGATACCTTATATGAAAAGAGGAATGAGGTGATTCATAGCTCCTATGCCCCTCAGGGATTCAACAGCAGTGGGTGAAGGACTCTAAATCAAGTACCTCCGCTCCCTCTCGGCAAAGGCACAGCATAGCCCTTTATCATGAACTCAAGATACGGATTTCCCGGCTGGTCGAACAACTTGCGCTGTGGAGCCCCACGGGCATAGCCCGTGGGGCTCCACAATTAAGCCAAGAACTGAAGGAGGATACTCTTGTAGTATTTGACGGCTTTATCCAGATCGGAGATTTCAATATGTTCATCCGGCTTATGGCATAATTCCGGTTTTCCTGGGCCAAATATTATGATCGGTGCACCTAACGGCTTTAAATGTGGTGCATCTGTTGTATAACTAACCGCTTTTGTCTCGCTTACACCAACAGTGTTACAAAACTCTCTAACAAATCCGCAATCCGGCTCTGTTTCTATTGCTTCAACTGCTCTATCAACAGAGACCTCAGCTTCAAATGTCGGATGTTGTTCCTTCAGCTTTATAAGAATCTGTCTTAGGTCTTTTAAAATCACCTCGTGATTCTGCCCGGGCACAGTGCGGATATCCACCCCGACAATGCACTCATCAGGCACGACATTCATAGCCTTGCCGCCGGAGATAGTGTTGACACTCATTGAGCTGGAGCCAAGGAGATTATGCGGCTCAGCATCAATTCTGTATTTGTCCAGTTCGTCAAGCAATGCCCTCATGGAGTTTATTGCATTGACACCAAGCTCTGGTGACGAGCTGTGTGCGGCTTTGCCTTTTGTAGTGACCTTGAGCCACATCATTCCACGATGCGCGGTAACAACCGCAAAATCCGTCGGTTCAGGGATAACGACGCCGGCAATCGAAGGCAGCCAGCCCCTTAGGGGCCAGTCGCAGTTATCAATAAATCTTTTTATGCCGCAACTGTCTGTTTCTTCACCTGCCGCTGCCAAAAATACAATGTCACCCTGTAGTTTTGTGCCTTCGTTGATAACTTGACAAATAGATTTTACAATCGCGGCGATGCCGCCTTTCATATCCACAGTGCCTCTGCCATAGATTTTGCCGTCGCTTTCAACCGCTCCGAAGGGTGGGTGCTCCCACTTTGCCTCGCCTGGCCCCACAACATCAAGATGACAGACAAACATAATGCCGGGCTTAGCTTTTGCTGATCCAACATGAGCCATTACATTTGCCCTGTTTTGACCCCATTTCTCTATTTGCGCATTGATGCCGGCCCCGCCAAACTCAGCAGAAATTATCTCCGCCGCGGTCAATTCACCATTTTCGATAGTCGTCTCAGCTTGAATCAATTTTCGCAGCAATTCTTTCATTGCATGACAATTATACACACTGCCGCCGCGGAAGAAAGAGCGGTCTCGTCCTTGGCGGTATGTAGCCCCATGTTTTATGTGGGTTTATATTCCCTGTGCTTATCAGCCTTGTTATTGAGTAAAAAAACAAATGTATCCGGAAAAACAGAAAATTTGGGTTGCGACCCGGCAAAATAATATACATAATACGGGTTTCAAAATTAAATAGCCGGCGATAAGGAGCGTAAATGGGACCTGTACTCGATGGCCTGGTCAAACTTCAGAGTGTCGAAAATCGCCTGCGTGCCGCGAAGGCAAAGCTTACAAGATGTAGAAGAGCCGTAATCATACAGGAAAATCAAGTCCGTAGTCTCCAAAGTGCTTTCGAGGCGAAAAAGGAAGAAATTCAGCTCACACAGGTTCAGTGCGATCGTCTGGAACTGGAGTTGAAGAGTAAGGATGAGGCGATAAATAAACTGAGAGCCTCATTGAACAATGCCAGAACAAACAAAGAATATGCTGCGCTGCTTACGCAGCTTAATACTACCAAAGCCGACAATTCCAAGCTCGAAACACAGATTTTGGGATTAATGAAGGATATTGAGACTGACCAAGCCGAGTGCAATCGAATCAAGCAGGAGATAGACGAGCAAAAACAACAGCTCGAGCAAATCCGAAAGAAGTCCGAGTCCTTGGCAATTGAGTACCAGGCCGAAATCGAGCAAATCCAGACTGAATGGGACAGCCTCGCCAAGACCATACCGACAGTGCATCTGGAAATATTCAAACGTGTTGCTGAAACGTACGATGGACAGGCTGTGGTTGCGATCGAACAACACGGCAACAGATCAGATGCTTTTAGCTGTGGCGGCTGTTTTATGGGTATCACGGCTGAGTGTGTTAACTTGCTCCTGACAAGAGATGATATAATCCGTTGCCCAAACTGCACGAGAATACTTGTGCTCGGAGCGGAAGAACGTAAATAATCTTATAAATGGATGAGTGAATACGTTAATCCGAAGCGGTTATGGTATTTGACTCGTTCATTAAGTATTCTCATTTTGCATATCCACGAGATACGAGATGCCGGATGCGAGATACGAGGTAATCGCTTACGTAGATGGCGCCAGTAGAGGCAATCCTGGCCCGGCTTCGGCAGGTTTCATTTTAACCGATTCTGCCGGGAATCAACTATCAGCAAAGGCCTTTTTTCTCGGCCAAACCACAAACAACGTCGCTGAGTACACCGCATTGGTAAAAGCGCTCGAAGCCGCAAAGGGAATTGGTGCTGAGAGACTCACCGTCTTTAGTGACAGCGAACTGCTTGTAAGACAGATTAACGGAATATACAAAGTAAAGAGCGACCAAATCAGACCGCTTTTTCAACAAGCTACCGATTTACTGGCTCAATTCGAAGGCTACGAGGTCCAACACATCGTGAGAGAGAAAAACAAACAAGCCGATAAACTCGTAAACCAAGCCTTGAATCTCGAACGAGACATCCGGGAGCCTGAAAACTCAAAACTCAAACCTGTCCCGAGCAGGGTCGAGGGAACCCAAAACTTAAAACCGAGAATACGCCTCGGCGTGCTAATCAGCGGCGGCGGCACAACATTGATGAATATTCTCGAATACATTAAGCGAGGCGAGCTAAACGCTGAGGTGGCTGTCGTGATAAGCTCACGCTCAACGGTGGCCGGTGTTGAGAAGGCAAAAAATGCCGGCCTCGATGTCAAAATCATTCGCAAAAAGGACTATCCGAACATCGAGAAGTTCAGCGAGCGTATAGGAGAGCACCTCGTCACCGCAAATGTGGACCTCGTCGTGCAGGGCGGTTGGCTTTGTTTGTGGAAAATACCGAAACAGCATGAAAATCGTGTTATGAATATCCATCCTGCTCTGCTGCCGAGCTTTGGAGGTCAGGGTATGTGGGGTCATTATGTTCACGAAGCAGTCCTTGCTGAGGGTTGCAAAGTGAGCGGATGTACAGTACATTTTTGCAGTAATGAATACGACAGGGGCCCGATAATCGTACAGCGAGTTTGCGAAGTAAAGGATGATGACACCCCTGAAACGCTCGCCGCACGGGTTTTTCAGCAGGAGTGCATAGCCTACCCACTGGCTATAAAACTGTTCGCTGAAGGTAAAATTCAGGTTCAAAATGGCAAAACAAGAATTGTGAACCGTGATTCTTAAACCGGGTCACAGATGATAGGCGACGAACCATGAATAAACGTCAAAAAGCGCTCTTAGTAGAGGCTGGCACCGTATTGTTCATTACAGCGATTGCTGTAGTGGCGATGATTAACCTAAAAGACTACATCAATCGCTCCGAGGCGATGCGGGCAATGGACCAGCTTGGTCAGAAGGTAATCCAGTACCGAAGAACGCACGGCGCAGTGCCGCCGGAATCTTACATTGACAGCATTAAAGAGACTCTCGAAGGTTATGTTCGCCTCGGTAAATTATATTACAGAGCCAGGTGGGTCAGCATCGATGCGGGACCGGACCAGATTCTTGCTTATACTAAGAAAAGGTATCGTTCATCGTTTCTTGACGATGGATATGCCGTGCTTTGGCTGGACGGTCGCGTGGAGTGGATGCCGATAAAGGAATTTGAGGAACTTTTAGCCCATCAGCAGAGCCCGCTGGAAATTGAGCAAACCAGCCAGTAGCTGTAATGCCGAGGTTGTGTGTTTGTTCTATCTATTATCGGATGTGATTTCACGAGAGCTTTCGATGTGCATGCTCAGAGTGCTATTGTGGTTTTGATACTCTGACTTGTAGGGCTTCGCTTTCTTGTGGGGTTTTTGTCTCGGTGCCTTCAAACTTCAAGTGCTCTTCGTCCTGCACGGTGATATTGATGAGGTTTTTGCCCTTAAATTTGCCTGCAAGAACCGCTTCCGAAAGTGGGTCTTCTATGTAGTGCTCAATCGCCCTTCGCAGGGGTCTGGCGCCGAATTCAGGATTGTAGCCCTTGTCGATAAGGAATTCCTTTGCCTGTTCGGTCAACTCCAGTTTCAAGCCGTGTTCTGTCAGCCTCTTGAATACCTTTGCCAATTCATAGTCGACGATTGTTTGCAGGTCTTCTCTCGTCAGCGTCCTGAACACTATCGTATCGTCAACACGGTTCAAGAACTCCGGCCTGAAGTGGTGTTCAACCTCCTTTTGCAGGACGTCCTTCATCTTTTCGTAATTTGATTCCGGAGTCTTTTTGCTAAAGCCAAAACCGGCTTGGTTCTTAATTAGCTCGGCTCCGATGTTGCTGGTCATAATGAGAATGACGTTTTTGAAATCGACCTTTCGTCCGAAGTTGTCGGTGAGCCTGCCTTCGTCCATTATCTGCAATAGCATATTGTAGACATCTGGATGGGCCTTTTCTATTTCGTCCAGAAGCAGCACAGCGTATGGTCGGCGTCTTATCCGCTCAGTTAGCTGTCCGCCTTCTTCGTAACCCACGTAGCCCGGCGGCGCGCCAACCAGTCGGCTGACATTGTGCTTTTCCATGAACTCGCTCATATCCAGCCGGATAAGAGCGTTCCTATCGCTGAACAGAAATTCCGCAAGGGCCTGCGCAAGAAGCGTCTTGCCCACACCGCTAGGACCAAGGAATATGAAGCAGCCCATCGGACGATTCGGATCCTTCATGCCGCTTCGACTTCGTCTAACCGCCTTGGCCACAACGTTGATCGCTTCATCCTGTGAAACCACAGTTTTATGCAGCTCAGCTTCAAGCTCCAGCAGTCTCTGTGTTTCCTTCTTCTCAAGTTTTGTCAGGGGAACTCCCGTCATGTTACTGACCACTTCCGCTATTACCTCGGCATCCACATGGCCCGTCGCCTCTTTGTTTTCCTGATACCACTTCTTCTGTAGTTGGTTCTTCTCGTCCAGAAGTTGCTGTGCTTCGTCTCGCAGTGCCGCGGCCCGCTCATAGTCAGCATTCTTGACTGCTTCATCCTTTTCTCGCTGCAGTTGTTCAATCTTTCCTTCAATCTCGGTCAAATCAGGCGGAGGAGTCATATTCTTCAATCGCACTCTGGCCCCTGATTCATCCACTACGTCTATTGCCTTATCAGGAAGGCATCTGCCGGCGATGTACCTTGTTGATAGTTCCACTGCCTGGAAGAGTGCCTCATCAGTGAACCGAACTCTATGGTGTGCCTCATAGCGATCTTGAAGTCCCCTGAGTATTTCTAGAGTCTCATCTTTTGAAGGTGGCTCAACGATGATTGTCTGGAAGCGCCTTTCGAGGGCACCATCTTTTTCAATGTACTTTCTGTATTCGTCCAGCGTGGTTGCGCCGATACACTGAACTTCTCCTCTGGCAAGGGCCGGCTTTAGAACGTTCGAGGCGTCTATGGCGCCCTCAGCGCCGCCAGCCCCGACTAGCGTATGAAGCTCATCAATGAACAGGACTACATTGCCAGCTCGCCTTACCTCGTTAATTACCGCCTTTATACGCTCTTCGAACTGTCCGCGATATTTTGTCCCGGCAACCATCATTGCCAAATCAAGAACGACGATACGTTTGTCTTTTAACAGCTCCGGCACTTGTTTATTGACTATTTGTTGGCTGAGACCCTCTACAATTGCGGTCTTGCCGACCCCCGCTTCGCCCAGCAGTACTGGATTGTTTTTCGTGCGTCTGCACAGTATCTGCACTAGCCGCTCGATCTCCCTTTTTCTGCCGATAACGGGGTCAAGTTCGTTGTTGGCCGCCAATTCAGTAAGGTCTCTGCCGAAGCTGTCCAGCGCAGGTGTCTTGCTTTTCGGCTTTCGACTTACTGTCGGGCCAACCTTCATCCCGAGCCCGCTTACTTCGTCTTCCACTCCGGCGCCCAAAAGATTCAGCACTTCCTGACGAACTTCCTCCAGCTTCAGCCCCAAGTTCATCAGGACTTGAGCTGCTATTCCTTCGCTCTCTCGCAAAAGGCCCAGCAGAATGTGTTCGGTCCCGACATAGTTGTGGTTCAGTGAGCGTGCTTCTTCAATTGCGTATTCAATTACCTTCTTAGCGCGTGGTGTTTGTGGCAGTTTGCCCATGGTCACCATATCGGGCCCACTTTTAACCAGCTTTTCTATCTCAAGCCGAAGCTTCTTGATGTCAACATCAAGATTCTTTAGTACCGTTGCGCCGACTCCGCTGCCTTCCTTGACAAGGCCAAGAAGGATATGCTCTGTTCCTATATATTCATGGTTAAAACGCTGGGCCTCTTGATTAGCCAGCGCCATAACCTTTCGTGCTCGATCTGTAAAACGCTCAAACATTTTCCAACCCAAAACGCATTGTCACACTTGACCATAAATTTTTGTACTTCCGCAACGAAAAAGAAGCACAATTTTAAACACAAACCCCGATTGTTAATTATACCACTTTTTCTTTACCTGTCAACACATCGTGGACAATGTCTTACCAGCTCGTCTTAGTTGGCCTTTCTTATTGGCTTATATGCTTCAAACTGACGAATGTTCGATTTTCGGACTATAGTTTTTTGTCTTCGGTTTTAATTTTATCGACAGGAAATGCATCCGACTTTCCGGTTCTGAGCACAAACTATCTTATCTTGGGCATAAAAAGGCCTGTTTATTTGTTTCTATGTATACTGTTGGTAAGCCGGAGCTTGTGAGTGCGTATGTGTTAGGTGGGTGGTGGAACTGTCTTAAAAGTGCTAATGGACTACATCAATCAATTCCGCAGTAGCAACGCACGAGTTTCTCGCGAGACAGATGCAGCCGGTCTTTGACTCAAAAATGAGTATCTGAGTTAATTGCCTTCTTGCTCGTCGCTTTCTTCGAGCAGCTTTCGCAGGTACTCGTTTTCTCTGCGTGTGGCTTCCAGGTCGAAAGCCTGATACTTAATGCATACGCGAAGATAGTCCAGCAATTCCTGCAAGTTGTCGATGCTTTTTTGAAGCTGTTTGTGATTTTCTTGGGCTTGCTTGGCGAGCTTGGCCAGTTTGTTGTATTGCGGCTCAGCCGTCTGCCCGAACTCTTTGACCAACTCGTTGAGCGTGTCAGCCAGCTTGTTTTCGTCCATCACACCCCTCCTTACGGATGAATTTTGTCTGTGGCGGCTCGCCAAAGAGCCGACGAATGGTTCAGAATGATATTATATAGTGCAAAACTTATGCCCGAATGAGCAAAATGAAGGTACTTGCCTGATTATGTCTGTGTGACCAATAAAACAGACTAAAAAATCCACACGATTATATCGACTTTATGTTCTGCCTTTACTTTCATGGATAAGAGTATTGTAGGGGTAGGAATGACGTGTTGCAGCAAAGCGGCGCTTAATGAGCTGCTGATTTCTATTATTGCTCGTAACGATTCTATCAGGCGCTACTTAGTTAAAATGTTGACTATCATAAACATTTAGGTTTGCCAATGACAACAAATGTGGAGGTCAGGCACTGAATACAAGGTCAACCTTGCTGGGCTTTGGCGTGTGCAATTGCGCTCCACAACGCACACAACCAATCTGGGCCAGCAAGTCCTCGCTGAGATGAATGCGCATTGGGACCGGCTAAATGACAACGTCCAGCATATCAGAAAAGGAACTCACAGATGACCGCCGAAAGTGGAGCCCCACGCGCACTCGTGCTACGTAGCAAGCTACTTTGCAGAGTAGCATAGCCCGTGGCTTTCTGCGAAGGCGGGTAAAACATTGGATAGTATCGACATGATTTCACCGAGGTGCTGGATGCCGGTTTCTGCCCTAAGCTCCTGGATTCGTCACCCGGCCGATGAACAAGATACTGCCTGATTGGTTGTCACGGATAAGGAATAGGAACGGGTGATCGGCGAGAAAGACCAGTGTATGGCTTGGACCAACCGATGTTAGCTTCATTGTTACCGCCGTTGCTGCCGCTGCCTCCGTGCCTTCTTCGTTCACGTCAACGTAAGCCTTGTGGATAACCGCTGAGATGCAAAGGTCTCTGTTGCCGGTCATACCGGAGAAATCGGCTTTCCTTGCCGAAAAGGCATCTGTCATTCCCATCGATTTGAGCACAGAAGCCAAACTGAACTGACTTGTAATCTTGAACTTTGGAATCGAAACCACAACCTCCCGCTTATGAAGCTGACCGAGCCACGTTTTCAGATTGTCAAAAATCAGTTTCTGCTCCAGCGGCGCAAGGCCATCGATTTGCTTTGGAAGCAAAATAATCATGGATAGCTCGTTCTCCACGTAAGGAAGCTCGAGAGCCTGGAAATCTTTGTTTTCCATATAACCAAATTCCGCTGTCTGGTTCATCATCGGAACATCGGTCTTCTGCCCATTTAGCAAATTAAACGGCGCATCTTTTGTTTTATTCTCTTCAAATTGTCTTTGCCAGTTTCCTTTGAAGTAGATGGCGTTTGTTAACACTAAGCGTGTCATCGCGTCGAGGACGCCTGGCTTAATGAGCTCTTTGATTTTGTCGTTGGTCTTTTCCTCGACCCAGGAATTTATGGTTTGCCGGGTCGATTCGGTCGCTGCTACAAAATCCACCTCATGGAGGTTTCCTTCATAGTGGCTCTTGATAAGTTCGAGATATTCTTTCAGGAAGCTGTAACCTTTCTGGCCCCAAAGGGCGTTAGCAACGCGAAGCTCATAGTCGCTGGCTGCTGCTCTCTCGTTAAGGTCCTTTATAATCTTTCCAAATGCCGCTGCGAAATCGTCCATGTTCATTACGGACTGCGCCGAGTTTGAATCGTCGATTGTGGGAAAATGCAGCACGCGAGCCATTTGCATTTCTGTTTGGCCTTTGGCTCCTGCGTGGGCAAGTGCAAGTGCGGTCGAAATACTGTAAGGCGAGCAAAACAAATTGCCTTTGCTACTGCAAAGCTTCTGATAGATATCCAGCGCAAACCTGTTATTTGCCTCCACGATAAGCTGTGTTTCTGCACAATTTGCTACCGATGCTATTGTGGCTGTTAGAATAAGTAGGGATTTGATTGCTTTCATGTCTTGGCCTCCTGCTGAAAGGCGATGCGAATACATTTGTTTTTGCTCTCGAGTATTAGTACGTAAATTATAGCTTACCGATCAATGTTTTGTCATTGAATAAAGGTATTTTACTGTTCTTTCACTTATATTTAGCCCCGCGATTTATCGCGGGGTTCACCCTGCCAAATCCCACAAGGAAAATATGAGTTGACGGATGTGGCCTGCGGCAATAGACTTAGCCGCTTGTTCGGCTGGGTTTTTCTGGAGTTGTCGTTGTGGAAGAAGCTATTGCCAAAGCTGATGCGCTGATCGAGGCGATGGAGTACATCCGCAGTTTTTGTGGACGAATTGTGGTCGTAAAACTCGGCGGAAGTGTGCTTGACGATACCGACCTGCAAGGAAAGCTGCTCGCTGATATCGCCTTTATGTCCACCGTAGGGATGCGGCCGATTATCGTTCACGGCGGCGGAAAGGCTATTACACGCGCTATGAACGAAGTGGGCCTCGAGCCCGTGTGGGTCCAGGGTCGTCGCTATACCGATGAGCGAACCTTGACAATAGTGGAGCATACGCTTGTGAATAAAATCAACACGCCGATTTGTCAGCAGCTTACCGAATTCGGCTGCATACCAATGGGCCTGCATTCACTCAGCAGTTGCATATTATTTGCTGAACCGCTGCGACTGGCGGGTGAGGATGGAAGAAAGATTGACCTCGGCCTGGTCGGCCAGGTTGTGGATGTGAATGCAAAGTTACTCCAGACACTTTGTGCCGACGGAACTATACCGGTCATTGCCTCAATTGCGAGAGACCGTGCCGGCAACAAGCTCAACATCAACGCCGACAGCGCAGCCGGCAAGGTCGCCGCCGCAGTAGTTGCGGAAAAACTTGTCATGGTAAGTGATACGCACGGCATCCGTAGAGATATCAACGACCCTGATAGCTGGCTCTCAAGTCTTGACGAGAAGCAGATAAAAGAGATGATCGATGCCGGCATTATCGGCGAGGCAATGTTTCCGAAGGTGGAAGCGTGCATGACCTCGCTGGACGCAGGCGTAAAAAAAGCCCATATTATAGATGGTAGAATTCCACATTCGCTGCTTTTAGAAATCTACACCGACAAGGGCATCGGCACCGAAATAGTCAGAAATTGAATGCCATGGGTCGCAAGGGCCCGATAGAAAGGAAGAAAAATGTCAACTCTGACTTTGGCCTTCGTTAGATCACAATTAATTCCGCTTCTTATGCTCTTGTTGTTGTATGGATTCTGGCTGATTTTGATTATTCTGGCGGTGTTATATGTCGTTCACAGCGTCAAGCAAAGACGAAAGATTCTCGCACAACTGGAACAATTGAATCAGGAGTTTCGTTCGCTAAAACAAAAAATCGAAAAGTCGCCACCAGCCGGAGAATAAACCGAGTCCCACATTGGTGATACCGTTTGGTGTACGAGATACGATTCACGAGATACGAGATACGAACCATGACTACAAAGGAGACAATTGAGTTGTTCGATAAATACGTTATCGCCAACTATGGCCGCGTGCCGCGCGTCATCGTTAAGGGTCAAGGCTGCTATATGTATGATGCAGACGGCAATAAAATACTCGACATGTTTCCAGGCTGGGCCGTCAGTGCGCTTGGTCACTGTCATCCCAAAGTTGTAGAAGCTGTCCGAAAACAGGTCGGCGAGCTTATCCACATAGACAACACCTTCTATTCCGAGCCGCAGGGCGTCCTCGCAAAGCTCCTGAGCGAACGGGCCTTTGGCGGCAAGTGCTTTTTCTGCAACAGTGGCGCAGAAGCCAACGAAGCCGCACTGAAGCTCGCCCGTCTGCATACGCCGCAGGAAAAGTACAAGTTCATAACCGCCGAAGGCAGCTTCCACGGCAGAACCTTTGCAACCGTCACCGCCACTGCGCAGCCGAAGTATCATGAAGGCTTCCTGCCGTTATTGCCGGGCTTTGTCTATGTCCCATTCAACGATATAGCAGCGCTGGAGTCTGCCTTCACCGATGAAGTTGCCGCCGTCATGGTCGAGCCCATCCAGGGTGAAGGCGGAATAAACGTCGCGACGGCAGAATATATGCAGGCAATTCGTCGGCTTTGTGACCAGAAGGGCGCCGTTATGCTCCTCGATGAAGTTCAGACCGGCATTGGCCGAACCGGAAAATGGTTTGCCTATCAGTACTTTGACGTTGAGCCGGATATTATCACAATGGCAAAGGCGCTCGGTGGCGGCGTCGCAATTGGAGCCATGATGGCAAAAGATGAAGTCGCCGCGTCACTTGTCCCGGGTAAACACGCCTCGACATTTGGCGGCAATGCGCTGGCCTGTGCTGCAGCCGTTGCTGTCATTGAAGCGATCGAGCAGGAAAATCTGTTGCAAAGAGCCGTTGAACTTGGAGACTACACTAAGGAAAAACTTCTGGCCCTAAAACAGAAACACTCCATCATCGATGGCGTCCGCGGCATAGGCCTTATGATTGGTGTTCAGTTGTCAGCTCCGGGTACTGAGATTGTCAACAAATGTCTCGAAAAAGGCCTGCGTATAAACTGCACTCATGAGACCGTTATTCGATTTATGCCGCCGATGATTGCAACGAAAGAACAAATCAACCAGGCTGTCGAGATTTTTGATAGTGTCCTTGCGGAGAGCAAAACGTGAAACATTTTTTGTGCATAAATGATTTTTCCGCCGAGAAGTTGAACGAGCTATTGGAAGAAAGTATTCTGCTAAAAAAGCTCTACAAAGCCAGCGACCGCAATCTGTGCCTGGCTGGCAAGACGCTCGCAATGCTTTTTGAAAAGCCGAGCCTGCGCACGCGAATCAGTTTTCACGTTGCCATGACCGACCTCGGCGGCAGCGTCATCTACGTAAAGCCTGAAGATATTGGCGGCATTGGCAAACGCGAGCCGATCAAGGACATCGCGCGGGTGCTCAGCCGATATGTTGATGGCATAATGGCCCGCACCTTCGAGCACAGTGCCGTCACCGAATTAGCTGCTCACGCAACCGTGCCCGTGATAAACGCGCTTACGGACTGGTTGCATCCGTGCCAGGCAATGGCGGATGTGCTTACGATAAAAGAACACTATGGTCGGCTAAAGGGTGTGCAAATCGCTTTTGTTGGCGACGGCAACAACGTTGCTCGCTCACTGGCCTTTGCTTGTGCGAAACTCGGCATGAAGATGGTCATCGCATCACCATCGGGCTACGAGCTTGATTCCGATTCGGTTAATGTTGCGAACGCTGACCGTCCCGACACCATCACGCAGACTAATGACCCGCATCAAGCCGTAGCTGGCGCGGACATAATATATACCGACACCTGGATTAGCATGGGCCAGGAAGATGAAAAGCAAAAACGAATCAAGGATTTTACCGGCTTTCAGGTTAACGCTGAACTGCTACAATCCGCAACAGCCGGCGCAAAGATTATGCACTGTTTGCCGGCTCATCGCGGCTACGAGATTACCGATGAGGTCGCCGAATCGGCTAATTCCATCATCCTTGACCAGGCTGAAAACCGCCTGCACTTCCAACGTGCTTTGCTGAAAAAACTAATGCTCTGACTCCCCGCGTGCCGGTTGTTACACTTTCGCATTCCGGCTCACCGGCAGAAAATACTTCACATTTGGTGATAAATCACTACCATTAGGAAAAACGTATAACAATCTCCACGATGACGGACATAATTATAAAAAATAAAGTCCTCCTTGCACCGAAAGCCATACTATATGCGCTTCTGATAGTGGCGGTGATTATAGCTGCCTACTTTTTTGTTCCAGGCTCTGTATTGCCCAAGCGTAGCCTCTTTCCTGTTGTAGCGGTCTTGGCTATTGTTTTTGCTTTTCTTGGCGCAACATTGGTTTGTCTAACCATAATACTAAAGATAAGAGGAAAGCTTGGACTGTTTTTGGTTTTGACAGGAGCCTCTGCTGTTGGCTTTTTGGTCAGTGCCGTCTTACACAATCTTGTCTATGGATTGTTTATCTACTTTTTTGGCGACGACTTCTGGGACAGGATTGGCATGATGGATGAGCCATTCTTTTTTAGTTTAGCTGTATTTGTTTGTCCTGCATTGTTTCTCGTAGGCTCTTTTGGCAGCATTGTGTTATTCATCAGGACCAAACAAAGGCCGGGTATTACACAACTGTGAATATTGGCCGTCCACATACAATAACGTTTAGCCCCCAGGTTTATCCTGGGGGTTTTCTTTTTCCGTTTAACGTAGGATTTTCTTTGTCATTTTGGACTTGCCTGTCCCATCCGGGAATCCGGAATCCATAGATTAACTTATTATCTCCGTTCTCCTTTTTCAATATATTGTCACCGTCTATAATTGAGCGTAGTCAAACGACTACGCTGTCTGATTTTTCCCTCCTCTCTTCTGTATCCTGTCTTCTATATTCTGTCTTCTGATCCCCTCATTCACTCACCATTTTCCCTGCACTGTCCCATGCTAATAACGTTTAGCCCCGCAAGCCTGTCCTGAGCGAAGCCGAAGGATTTATCCTGGGGGTTTTGTTTGTCATTCCCGCGAAGGCGGGAATCCATTCATTCCGGACTTGATCCGGAATCTACAGATTAACTTATTATCGTCGTTCTCCTTTTTCAATATATTGTCACCGTCTATAATTGATCGTAGTCAAATGACTACGCTGTCTGATTTTTCCCTCCTCTCTTCTGTATCCTGTCTTCTATATCCTGTCTTCTGTATTCTGTCTTCTGATCCCCTCATCCACTCATTCACCCATCCACTCATCCACGCATCTACTCATCTACTCATTCACTCAACGTTTTCTCTGTACTGTCTCCAGACAGTCATATTTAGCCCCGCAAGCCTGTCCTGAGCGAAGCCGAAGGATTTATCCTGGGGGTCTCCTTTGTCATTCCGGACTTGATCCGGAATCTACAGATTAACTTATTATCGTCGTTCTCCTTTTTCAATATACTGTTACCGACCATAATTGCCCTTAGTCAAATGACTACATTGTCTGATTCCTATGCTCTCTCCTGTATTCTGTCTTCTAATCCCTCTCATCCTCTCATCTACTCATTACTCATCCACTCATTCACCCATCCACTCATCCACGCATCTACTCATCTACTCATTCACTCACCGTTTTCTCTGTACTGTCTCCAGACAGTCATATTTAGCCCCGCAAGCCTGTCCTGAGCGAAGCCGAAGGATTTATCCTGGGGGTTTTATGCTTTTGGTTATTTTAATTACTTGCATCGAGGTACTTGAGGTATTTTTCAACCATTGCCGCTGCTATATTCATAGCTTTTTTCAACTCATCACTAGTAGCGTCTCTCAGCTCTGATAGCATTTTACCTCTATGACGTCCCTGTCTCAACACTGGGAGGTTAGCTAGCTTACGAAGCTCCTTCCACTCTTTCTTCTCTGATTTACTCATCCCTAATTCATTCATTGCTTTTTCTTCACTGCCAAAGTGCTTGGCCAAAGCTTCTTTGATTTCATACAGATGAACAAGGCAGTTCTTAGGATCTTCTATGGCGTTGTTGAAACTTTGAAGGATCTTTCCAGCAACGGAGTCATTGCCATACTTTGCGGCTAGGTTGCTCAAGGATCGCTTGCGCTCTATTCGTTCTGCCCGAGTATCTGCGACGATATTACCGTTCTTGTCAGTTATTGTAATGTCAGCATGTGTTGATATTTTAATAACATCCGACTTTGCTTTAAGGAAGATACTCCTCTTCCCATCCGCATGTCGGCAACTGACTGAGGGACATGATAGCTTATATGGCTTGTGGGACAACAACTGAACTCCTTGGAATCTGAGCCGTAATTCCTTGTCCAGTTGGTCGCAAAGCTCAGTTTGAGGATCGTGGTCTATCTTTGCTTCTACCTTTCCATTATGCGCAATCAGTTCATAATTCACTTTGGAGATTTGCAACGTCTCTTCAAAGTAGTCAGCAGGGGTGTATGTCCATTCCACAATCCATAGTTCTTTCGCTTCAATCATATTGAGTCTTCTTTAGAGTGCCTTCCTCTTTCATGTCTAGTAATAGCTGGCTGTCACTATTATCTAATTTTGTTTTCAAGAATTTTCTCAATCTTCTGAGTGACACAATTTATATCTTCGCATTGATATTTGCTGAATTTGTCTTTAGTACTCGGGCTTTTATTTGCCCTCATTATATATTTTTTTTGCTTTTTACGGATATTTAGAAGGTTGGAAATGTCTTTCATTGGGATGAGCCATGCTCTTTCGACGGATTTTATGTCTTTAGTTATAAGTACAGCAAGGAAATAGACATTTTTTTTGTTTTTAAGTGAAACAGAGCGTATTTCAAAATGGATTATATTGCTTTCTTTGCCTTTCTTGATAATTCCTCCGGTGCGGGATTTTATTTGGATTGGTAGTGCATTACCAATCTTTTTATCATAAATAAGCAAGTCTATTCCTTCATCGGCTGAGGGCGAAAAAGGTGAAAATCTACCATTGGTTTCAATCATTAATTCATTGGCTACGATGTGTTCTGCTATTACTCCTTTTTGCGTGCTGGTAAGATCTTCTTTTTTCATAATTTTCCCCTTACTATTGTCTATCATAGTTTCCACATGGCTAAAAGCTCAACATTGCTACTTTTTGTTGTCCAACTAAAGTGGTTTATTAAATGGATTGCCTATCGTTATTAATACGAATCTTTAGAACAAGCACAATTGGCGTCAGAAACCACCTTGCCAATGTCCGAAGAGCTTTCAGTTGTCCAAATTGACTAACAAACCATGGGCTAATTCGGTAGTATAATGTCACCAATCGAGAAAAGACTCTCGATGTCAGAAGTTTGTCGTCACGCCATTGCCTAAGCAGTTGCACCTCTATGCTATCAGTCCCGTATATGAGCGTTGCAACAATACATAAGGACCGAGATATCTTCATGTACTGATTGATAGTCATATTCTGAACGATTCGTAGATGCTTATTTAAATACGAGAATGCTGCAACATCCTTCGCTCTTAATTCAAAATCTTCGTAGCTGGCGTTATCGAATTCAATAAGGTCCTCAGTTCCTCCAGAATCTGTTACTCTTATCGAAAAGCTCCTCTTGCCTTCTTTCTTTGATCCTCGTGATTTTTTGGAGCGGATTCTGACAATGCGGCTAATGAATTGAGTTTTACAATTAGGGCAGATGAATTCCTCTGTCGATATTAGTTGAGCTTGGAACAGATTTTGATGCTCACACTTTGGACATACCAATCGGACATGCTCAACTTCTGAACTGACCGGTCGGACTCGATCTGCATTCGTGACCGGATCACCGCATTCAGGACAAAACTTGGCCTTTGTCGGTATCTTGGAACCGCATTTGTCGCACACAAGCTCACTCATAGTATCCCATCTTCCAACGTTATCTAACTATTGTTTATATGGTTTCCGCATAATGAAAATCTCAGCAGCGCCATGTACGTGGCGCCCGTATGCAGCCGATGGTTTAAGTTAAGAATCTGCATGGTCTAAATCTCATCGTATTGATTTCTCTTTGTGGGACGCTGTTCCTTAAGAGTTCTGAATACGATCCCAAACATCCACGAGGTGCATAGCTGATAGAAGGAGGCCTAAGGTCATATGGAGAATAACCTCAATTCCACCACCCACCGCGGACTGGACGCCAATCCGGTACAGGCAGAAGACAGATAGATAGAGCAACAAATACATGCAGCAGAAAACAACTGTATTGATTAAATTGTATAATGACGATGATTGTTCTGGGGCATCTTCGATAGATAGACTACTATAAGCCGTGAATATTCCTGCTGCAAGAAGACCAAGTACTGTTGCCAAAACGGCCAACGAAATATGCGCGTCGGAAGGAGCTGATGGCACTTGGTGCATTAGGACGCCAAAGACAATCACAATAATCCAATTGACTATTAGACGCCAAGCAGCTTTATTCCATAGCTTTCTTGAGGTTGCTAATTTATTACTCATTGCAATGTTTCCTTCTAATTCCCAATTGAGAAGGTAAAATGACCCAAATCAGCGGTCACTGGTTCGGTTAAATAATTAAATTTCGTATCTCGTATTTCGTAAGTCATATCTTTGGATTGCTTTCGGTAATTGATTATCTATAAATTTCTTCTGTGCCTGCTTCAATCACCTGACCCTGCGTTTCCCGCAAAGCGGGGCGGCGGGCAGGTGCAGGCAATTGACTATTGCCACGACGAACCACGAATCACGATTCGCCAACCACGAACAACGAACTCCAAACTAGATAATATGCCTCCCTTATTCCATAATAATGCTGGCGTTGTCCCTTCCGCAGATGCAATCCCAACCGTTACTCGTTATTATACCGGCCTATTTGTTCTACCTTCAAGAATATCTTTCAAGCTGTGACACTTTCATTCAGTAGATCAAAACCCGACCCAATAGTTAATAGAAAACATCAAACAAAAAATAGAACATAACCTACCAAGTAATAGAAAAAATATATATACCATGACTGACAATACCGTGACTTACAATAAAATGAATAACAATAGCATGACTAACAAAATGTTGCGTCCAATAATATATTACTTGCCTATCTTCTCATTACTCAATTAGAAACTCAATTCCATAATACCCAATCCGCACGATGCACTATGAATCATGACAAGTGAGAAGCGTCTGCATAAGCAAAATCAATGCCAGATCAGCGCATAAATTTTCAAAGTCAAGTCCGTCATTTGAGATGTGCTCAAAAAGTGCGCATTTCTGCAAAGATTTGCATCACTTTTGTTAATTACTGTTCATTTCTGTTAATTTTTGCCACTTTTTGCACTTTTTCTCTTTTGCGCACATGCTCTTGTCACAGCAGTACTTATAAAAATTTCACGCAAAAGTCCCGAAAAACAACTGTCCAAAAGATGGCCTCAATTCCACCCTTTACATCGGTCATATACCGGACTCACCAACTCCACTTTGCCTCTTTTGAAAAATACTCAAAGTTCCTAACAAATGGATCTCCTCCAAGCAGAATTCTAATAATTGTTTTGAGTAAAGGAATGTTGGGTCCGATAATATTTTTCCTGCCTATATTAACTCGCCCATTATATAATTCAAGGAACTGACCTAAACATACAGCCAACTAAAACACAATTGACACCTCTTGATACCCGAAACAACTCAACCTAAATTATCAGCCCCCAAAAAATATAGATTAAATAAAGTTACGTCCTATAAAATATGCCTTGCCTATATTAACTCGCCCGTCATGTAGTTCTGTTCATCTGAAATTAGCTTTACTTTCACTAAGTCGTTCTTTTTTAACAACTTATGATTTGTGCAAACGTTGACCATAAAATATCTCTCCGATCGGCCAGCCGCCTTGGGTCCCTCGTTTTCGAGCAGGATTTTTGCATCCTCGCCTACAAATTGCTGGCGGAATTTGAATTGCAATTCAGAATCAAAATTGCGTAATATCCGGGAACGCTCTTTTATAACTCTTGTTTCCACAAAATCTTGCATTTCTGCTGCGGCGGTGCCTTTTCTCGGTGAAAAGGCAAAAACATGCATCTTTGCAAAGCTGATCTCCTTTGCCAGCTCGACAGTCTGCTCGAAATCAGATTCTGTTTCACCTGGGAAACCAACAATAATATCGGTCGTTATGGCGGGACGGTCCAGATAGGATTTTATTTTTTCGATTTTATCTCTGAAATCATCGGTGGTGTACTGTCTTGCCATTTTTCTAAGAATATTGTCTGAGCCGGACTGTAGTGATAAGTGCAGGTGTGGCATAATGTTAGGATTCTGACAGAAAACGTCGAGTAATTGATCATTAACATCTCCGGGCTCTAATGAGCTTAAGCGAATTCTCGCCAAGCCTGGTATCTTTGCTATTTTGTCAAGAAGGTCGGAGAGTTTGAAATTTTCGGTGCAAGGCCAGTTTTTTCTTCGCACGGTTGTTTGACCATAAGCGCCTAAAAATATTCCGGTTACGACAATTTCTTTATGGCTCGCCTCGACAAGAGACCTTGTTTCAGAAAGGACTTCATCTGCAGTTTTGCTCTGAACAACGGGTCTTGTTTTCGGTACAATACAATAGGTACAATATCCATCACAACCATCTTGGACTTTTAAAAATGCCCTGGTTTGGCCAGTGTATGATGTTAGTTGTGGTGGACTTGTTGAAGGCTCTAAGTTTTTCTTATTGTTGAGCTTACAGTTTAGACTTGTTCGTGGAATTCTTTGCGAACACGTTGATGCATTTGGGTCAGCGGGTCCAAAATGGTCTGCGACTAATTTTTTTAGATCGTCAAACAGATTGTCGCGACGCTCAATAATATGAGCATATTTGCCCAGACCATTTAGTTCACCTATCTGCACAGTAGGCAAACATCCGCAGACGATAATATCAGCGTTAGGACTCAATCTTTTAGCTTTTCGGACGTATTGTCTGCTTTTTGCGGAGGCGCTTTGGGTTACGCAGCAGGTGTTGACAATTATGAATTGTGGTTTTTTGGACGTTTCAACGTGGTCAAGTCCAAGGCTTTCTAAAAACTGGCGAATCTGCTGGCTTTCATATTGGTTGACCTTGCAGCCGAGAGTGTATATGGAAAAAGTCTTCATAATATGGTATAATCTATTTATGTTTGGAAATGTCTGCAAGTCTAACTATTGTTGGCTGGCCTATCAGGCGGGAGGTACGTTATGGTACCAGCATCGGATGCGATTTGGGCGATAGAATTAGGAAACAATTCACTTAGGGCTCTGCATCTGACTGTTGCTGGCGGTGCGGTTAAGGTGCTGGGCTTTGATAATATTCAGCATGGCAAGGTCCTTACAGGAGCCGGAGTAAAAGTAGCCGAGCGAGATGAGCTCATAGCGATTAGTTTGCGAGAATTTGTACAGCGAAGTGATGTAAGGGGAGAAAATATTATTATTTCTGTTCCGAGCCAAAATAGTTTTGCACGGTTCGTGAACCTTCCACCTGTTGAGTCAAAGCGAATTCCTGAAATCGTCAAGTTCGAGGCAGTGCAACAGATTCCATTTGACATCAATGAGGTGCAATGGGACTGGCAATTAATGACGGAGATGGACAGTCCCGAAAAGAAGGTAGCTATTTTCGCCATCAAGAACGAAGTCGTTAACTCGACACTGGAGCACTTCGGCAGAGAAGATATACAGGTAAGTTACGTTCAGATGGCTCCAATGGCTTTGTATAACTATTTATTATACGATCGTCCTGACCTTGTAAATTCTGACGAGCGGGCTGTTGTTATTCTTGATGTAGGTGCGGAAAACACAGACTTGGTTGTATGCACAAAGTCTATAGTTTGGCAGCGATGCATCGTGATGGGTGGTAATACATTTACCAAGGCGATAGCAGATGCATTTAAGCTTACCTTTGAGAAAGCTGAAAAGCTCAAACGGACAGCTCCGGTGAGCAAGTACGCCCGGCAAATATTCCAAGCTATGAAACCGGTTTTTACGGACTTGGCCTCGGAGGTTCAGCGTTCGTTGGGTTTTTATACAAGTTCGCACGCAAATGTGAAATTTACAAAAGTTATTGCACTTGGTGGTGGTACGAAAATGCGTGGTCTGCTGAAGTATTTGCAGCAGACGTTGCAGATGCCTGTCGAACGACCGGATTCGTTTAAGAGACTTGCGATGGGACCCAGCGTCTCAGCGGCAAAGTTCCATGAGAACGTTTGTGATTTTGGAGTTGTCTACGGCCTTGGCCTACAGGGTTTGGGTCTGGCCAAGATAGAAAACAATTTGCTGCCTCGCAGTGTTGCCAGATCGATGGCCTGGGCGAGCAAAGGCAAGTATTTCATCGCCGCAGCGTGTATGTTACTTGCGGTTTCACTTATGTGTCTGGCACGGGTTGGTATGGATAAGGTCGGCTACGCCAAGAACAATCAGCTGCGCCAGAGAATTGCCGGCGTTATTCGCGCTGCTGAGGATGCTAACACCAAGTTGCGCAGCGAGCAGGATAAAGGTTCAGTTTATCAAGCTGCTATGCAAAAGGAATTTAAGCTCTTTAAATATCGCGAAGTAATTCCGCTACTGCACGAAGTGATACTTTCGGCCTTGCCAAACACACAGAACAATACCGAGCAAAAAGGACTTTATGAAGCCTTTGACAAGGGTGATGTGGAGGCAGTTCTGGAGATTCCACGCAAGAAGCGCAAACAGCTTTTTATTACTAGTATGTCGGTTTATTTTTCAGATGACATTGAGACCGCCCAATTTGGTACAACAGCAATGATGAGAAGAGGTTCGGGCGCGGCGACAGAAGAATTAGGGGACTTAAGCGGCTATGAGTATGAGCAAAGGATGATGGAAATGGAAATGATGAGACAGTATAGAGGAGCTGCGGGATATTCTCCTTTAATGGGTGTGGGTGATGAAGCTGATAAGGATGCTGGATTTGTAGTAACTATAGCTGGGTACAGTCCCTACGAGGATATTGGTGAACTGTTGGATCCTATCGGAGTAGCAGAAGATCCAAGTCAATGGGGATTCGTGACTCGATTGCTTAACCTCGATGAGTTTGTTGATGGAAATAGTCCATTTAATCTGTACAAAAAGACCGACACGGCGCATTTCAAGCTTGAAAAGGGACAAGTAGATCTGGATGCAGACATGCCCACCGGTATAGGCGTGATGAAAGCGGTGGAGACAACAGTAGGTAAGACGGGCTTTCAGAACAATAAGTGGATTTTGATCGACCCTATGACTAAAGAGGTTGTCAGTAGGGTCCCGGAGTTGGACATGTACGGCAAAGAAAAGGTCAACAGAAAGGGCGAGCCTGTATATGAAATCAATGACCGTTGGTTTGTTTTGAATGCCAAATTTGTCTGGGACGATGCACCCAAGCAGGAGAGCCGACGCCCCGGCATCCTTGACGTAGGAGGTGCTCGGCCTGGTCGCAGCAGGAGTGCTGGAGTCGGGGGCTCGCGGAGTTCTACAACGCGAACGGGGGCTATCGAATAAACGGGTAAAGATAAGATGAAAGTGCTAAATTTCAAAGATGTTTTACAGAAGATAAGTGTTCTTAAGAACAATCCATCACTCTTAGTCTCGATTATCATAATAATAGTTGCTGTTGTTCTTTTTGCCCCTACCAGGTTGATAAGTGGAAAACTTAAGGAACAGATTAAAAAGCAGAGCATTACCGGCGCAGAAAAAATTCGGCGGATAGATGCTGTCTCTGCTGAGCAATGGAAATTGCAGCAACAGTACCAGCAGGCCTATGCAGATGATGCAAATCAGATAGCCCTTTTAGCAAAGCAGAGTACACAAAGAGAGCTGCTCAGTTATAAGATATTTCCTGAACCGAAAGATAAATCAGCTTTGATTTTTGAGGAGTTCGGCAAGCAGTTTCGCGATAAAGTAAAGCAGCTATTAGTCGACCTTAATGCCTCTGAAAGTCCGACAGATTCCGAGTTGGAAAGGATTCTTGAAAGGTCGGCAGGACGTTCTCGCCTTGGACGGCGCTCTACGCTCAGCGTGACGGGTGATAGAATGGGTCAAAGTTCGTATGGGCTTTTCAGCCAGCTCGATGCCACAATAGTAGATGAAGTCTGTCTGGATAAGGCAAAGTCTGGTCGTGTATATGCCAATCCGACAAATGTAGGTGGGTATGAATTCTGGGACAAATATGAGTATTCTGGTATAGATGAAGCGGTCAAGGACTGCTGGTATTGGCAGTTGGGTTACTTGATTATCGAAGATGTAATTGCAACGATAGATGCGTGTAATTCCGGCTCGAACAGCATTTTAACCTCGCCGGTCAAACGGCTTCTAAATATAGATTTTGCACTTGTCGGCAGAAGGCGGGCAGGACCCCGCCCAACCAGGGCTGTATCGAGAAGTCCGGAAGGCGATAATGAGCCAAAATATGTTATGTCGGCTTACGATGGATTTGTTGCGCCACCTTGCACTGGAAGATTTAGCAACGATGATATAGATGTTGTGCATTTCAACGTGGCTGTCGTTGTTGTTGCGGACTCGGTTTTTCCTTTCATGAAGCAACTGTGCAGCGCCAAAGAACACAAGTTCAAGGGATTCTTTGGCGAGGGCCCGGAGCAGTCTCTCAAGCACAATCAAATAAGTATTCTGGAGAGCAACATAGAAGCGATTGACCCCAAAAATCTGGCTCATCGTCTATACCGCTATGGTGAGGATGCGGTGGTGGAACTGAACTTGATTTGCGAATATATCTTTGACAAGGAGGGCTATGAGCAGATTAAGCCCAAAGTTGTTATAGAGGCGCTTGAGCAAGAAAAGGAAAAAACCGGCAAGCGACGATAATGTAGCGAAAAAGAATTAGAACCAGACTATGCATTAAAGGCGAAATGTGAGATGCGGGAAATCATCAGAAAGATAGGCAGCTTCTTCGAAGAGCATATTGAGAAGATAGTGCTTGGTGTTTTGGGATTGGTGTGTTTGTGGCTTCTGATTATGTGGGTTGTTTTCAGTCCCGATGTTATCAACTATGATGGTCAGAGATTAAGTCCGAATGAAATTGATAACTATATATACAAGCAGGTCCAAGCCCTGCAGGATAAGCTCAAGCAAGAGCCAAAACCTCTGGGGCAATATGTAGCCCGGCTCGATGGTCCGATAGATTCGAACGACCCTGTGAGGGTCGGAATATGGGGCGACCTGCGTAATGGTTTTGCTGGCCTGCTCGAATCATCGATAATTGGTATTGATTCTACTCTTGCTTTGCCGATACCCCGGTACAGTCAGGGCGAAGTGGGTGTTAAGAGAGCTTATAAGCTACCGCAGGTTGGAGAGATTAAAGATGTAGCTGTAGAGCACATTCGTGCAGTTGCTTATGTACCTACTGTGCCTATCACTGATCAAACGCTTTATAAGGATGCTTCTCATGAGCCAAATGATATCGATTTGGTTACCGTTGAAGCGAAGGTGGATGTTGCTGATATGTACAAGAGATTTCAGAACAGTTTTACCGGGATAGATGTAAAGGAGGAATGGCGTGACCCGTGTCTGGCCGAGCCGGTTTTTGCCGCTGTGGAGCTGCAAAGACAAGAACAGTTTGACGACGGTGCCTGGAGCGATTGGCAATGGGTGCCTCGTATCGCGATTGATCATCGCAAAAGGATGTTTGAGATCATAGAAGATGTTGACAGTCTGCCGGCCGGCGGGATAAAAGTGCGCCTGCTTCATTTTAAAGAACCTGAAGTTCGAATGGACCTGCTGCAACCGCAGCCTTATCAGATTGCCTCTGCCCAAGAAGAGTGGTTTCCACCAACACTACATAGAGAATATATCGAACAGCGCCGAAAAGAGGCTCTGGAGGAGAAGCGTGAGGCCAGGGAGGCGGAAAAGGAGGAGAAAGAGCGTGAGCGTGACGACAGACGTAGTGAACGACGTGGTACGATGCTTGGGAGATCGCCAGGTGGCGGAAGAGCTGGCAGTGGAGCGTCTTATGATGGATACGGGGACGCAGCGAGCCTTTATGGGGAGAGAGATAGAAGGGGCGTGCGGGGGAGAAGTCGGAGCGATCCTAGAACAGAAACAGGAGGGCTTACGCGCGAAAACCGGTCTTTGGGAGGCTTACGTTCTCCAGGTAGACGAACACCCAGCGAGGGCGACATCGAGACAGAGTACTATATGGCAGCTACAGATGCTTCGAGGCGTCTTTCTGCCTTAGATGAAGTTTATTTAAAATATGATGAGATTTCGCTCACTTTAGTGATCGACCTTACGAAGATGCGAGAGCCTTTGACTTTCTGGGCACACGATGACACAGTTGAGCCCGGCATGAGTTATCGTTACAGGATTCGATTAGGTGTTTTCAATCCGGTAGCTGGGATTAACCAACACAAGGACCAGAACGATTCGCTGAATAGCCAGGTCATTTTATGGAGCGATTTCTCTGAGGTCACTGATACAGTTGTGATTCCGGAAAGACTATACGTGTTCGCAAAATCTATACAGGAGACAGCCAAGATTGTCACCGTTGAGATCTCAAAGTACGTATTAGGTTATTGGTATAGCGAGGATTTTGCGGTTAAACCTGGTGAGGTCATTGGTACACTTGTCGAGTCTGAAACACGTTCTGAAAGGAGCCGGGACCCGCGTATGGACCGCTTGATCGGACGGGGCAATATTGCTGAGCAAGTTATAACACCTGAATCGATTGACTATAGCACCGACGCAGTATTAATCGATTCGGTTCCTATAAGCGATTGGACAGGCAGTAGGGCTCTGCGACCGCGGATTTATTACGATATGCTTTACAGTTCGGATGGCACAGTCATTGAGCATATGCCGATAGATTCGCGGAATTGGCAGGCAGAGTTGCTGGCTATGTTCAACGATATAAAAAGATGCCAGAGAGAGCCGAAGGAGCCATTAAAGGCCTGGGATAGTAGCAGTAGACGCAGACAACGTACCCGCCTAATGCCGGAAGGGTATGAGGGCATGGAAGGGTACGAATACGAACAAAGGATGAGAGAACAGCAGTTGTATTAATTATCGCTGTGCGGGTACATATAGAGCCGGTAACACGGAGAATGCCCCATCGCGGATTAAGGGAGCTTCTTTAATAAACAGGCCGGCGTGAAGTCGGTTGCCAGCTAAATGCCGGCCAGAAGCCACTCCTGGGCAAAGATTGCCATATCGCTAAAGTTCACACGTCCACTATTAGAAAGGTCCATTCCGCCACACCAGCCCGGCTGTGAACACAGCTCACGCCAATTGTTGGCCAGTTCCGCCAAGTCAAAGAAGTTTACCTGTGAATCGTGATTGAAGTCGTACATACAGGCGTTGCAAGCCTTCGGCTTGCACTTTATGCCTTCGGCATAAGTTACTGCCGTTGCAGTAACAACCCCCAGATAAATCTGGGGGCTAACCATGCCTGCCTTAAGGCAGGCAAATTTTTTTCAACATTCTTTCCACGTTTTATCCACATACTCTTGCATTGTACTACTGATAGTGGGATTTAGGCCATGACTTGCTGCTACCTCTGCCTGAATGCCAGTCATCAAGTATTGTTGGAAAACAGTTTCTGGACTCCAAAAACCTTGATTGCAAATCAGGAACCAAGAAACCATGTTAAGTGGATATTTAATTACCTGAACTTAATTAGAGATATCTGGAGTTGAAAAGACTTAAGAGTGGTTATATCCAGAAAAAAGCCGGTCAGGACCTGGCGTAGCTGACCGGCCTTAGGAGAGGGAAAAAGGCAACTATATATGTTGTAGTTCCTCTGGAACAGACATGTACTTTCTGATGTTCTTACAGAGGACCCTTTCGATATCCCTGACAAGCGGTAGAGCATCAGAACCAACCGGTAGGGTATGCGAATACTTCCAGTAATGATTAAGCAAGACACCATAGGCATCATGGGCATGACATCTACCATCAATCCAAAGAGAGCAGTAGATATTATGCTTCGGGCAAACCTTCAATTCTGATTTCATCTCAGGAACTCCTTTCTCCCAAAAGCGGGCTAATAATTTTTCCCCTCCTTCGAAAGAAATGAGGAGGGGAAAAATTTGTTGTTAAAAACAGCAAGGCCTCTCGGGCAGAGAAGCCTTGCAACAGGCATGACGCCCCCCTTCTTGCTTTCGCCTGCTGCCTCGACTTGCGTCGAGAGACGCAGAGGCAAGCAAGAAAGCAAGGGGGTGGCGTGACTGTTGCTTCTCTGGCCGATGTTGTCGGTCTTGCTGTAAATCTGGTATAATAGAGTCCATAGGTACAAAATGAGATATCGGTCAATCCAGGGCAGACAGTTGAGCTTTGTCGAAGGGCTCTTTGACCAGGAAAGTCAGCTGACAGTTGAGGAGCTCCTCGAAAAGCTCAACGTGGACAAGATGCAATTCATGCTATGGCTCAAAGACTTCCGCTTCCGGAAAGAGATCCAGAATCGCATCACCTGGTCAAACACCCTGGGGCAGATTCTATTAGCCAAGTACACGATAGTCGCGGCGTCCAGGCTGATCGCTCTGACGGATTCTAAGAACTCAGAGGTTGCAAGAAGGGCATGTCTTGACATAATATCCATGAACCAGACAAGTACAAAAAGAAGTATCATCAAGCACATTAAACAGGTGAACAAAAGGAAAGGAGAAAACAAGACACCTGATATAGATATCTCACAAGAGAAAGCAGGCAAACTCCTAGAGCTATTAGCTGAAATGAACTGAAGGAGAAGCTATGGGGAAAAAAAAGAGTAAAACAAAAAAGGCCAAAAAGAAGAAGAAGCAGAAGTAGAGCATCAGCAGTAAGACAAGTCAGCATTGCACATATTTGCAATGGAGTATCTTCAACCCGCAGCCCGGAAACATTCGAGCTGCGGGTCATTTTCTGAAAAGCCATGGTTACGCCCGCCGGAATTGAAATAACCAGGTAGCCTGGAGCCGGCGGTTACGCCCGCCGGAATTGAAATAACCAGGTAGCCTGGAGCCGGCGGGTATTTTATTCTGTTGGCCGGCCTGCCGTTACTGCAAGTAGGCGGCCGGCGTAAGAAAAGGAGCTCGCCGACATAGGTCTGCAAGACCTGCTCGGCGCAACCTCATTAACATCATCACCGCTAATTTCGCCACTAGCGAAATGCCTTAAAGCGGTGTTGATGGGTTGGCTCTTAGACCGGTCTTAGAGCCAAGGGGAACGGGAGGGGGATGGGGTGGCCAAGGGCAGCCCTGCCACGAGAGTTCACCTTGCACAGAAAATGCCTTGTAGAAGCCGACAGGCACTTTACGGGGGAGGGTGGGAGCTGCTTGAGATATCTTGGAAAAGACAGCACAAGCAGCGGGCTTATTCTTAAAGCGATTAGCCGGGACCCGCGTATGGACCGCTTGATCGGACGGGGCAATATTGCTGAGCAAGTTATAACACCTGAATCGATTGACTATAGCACCGACGCAGTATTAATCGATTCGGTTCCTATAAGCGATTGGACAGGCAGTAGGGCTCTGCGACCGCGGATTTATTACGATATGCTTTACAGTTCGGATGGCACAGTCATTGAGCATATGCCGATAGATTCGCGGAATTGGCAGGCAGAGTTGCTGGCTATGTTCAACGATATAAAAAGATGCCAGAGAGAGCCGAAGGAGCCATTAAAGGCCTGGGATAGTAGCAGTAGACGCAGACAACGTACCCGCCTAATGCCGGAAGGGTATGAGGGCATGGAAGGGTACGAATACGAACAAAGGATGAGAGAACAGCAGTTGTATTAATTATCGCTGTGCGGGTACATATAGAGCCGGTAACACGGAGAATGCCCCATCGCGGATTAAGGGAGCTTCTTTAATAAACAGGCCGGCGTGAAGTCGGTTGCCAGCTAAATGCCGGCCAGAAGCCACTCCTGGGCAAAGATTGCCATATCGCTAAAGTTCACACGTCCACTATTAGAAAGGTCCATTCCGCCACACCAGCCCGGCTGTGAACACAGCTCACGCCAATTGTTGGCCAGTTCCGCCAAGTCAAAGAAGTTTACCTGTGAATCGTGATTGAAGTCATACATACAGGCGACTATCTGCAGCGCATTGATCAGATCGCACTGTGCTGCCCCTCCGCACGGAGGCGTAACAATCACGTTCCACATACCGACCTCAATGTCGTCCAGGTCGGCTTGACAAGTTATTGTGTTCTCGTCCACAATCACAACGTTGGTGGCGTTTATCCTCTTGATATCATCCCTGAACACGACCAACTCGGCGTCGACATTTATTAGTCTGAGATTGCCACCAGTGAAGTCAGTCTGGAAAAACTCAATCGCCTCTTCCCCGCCATTCTCGTAGAAGTCGAGTACCAGAAAGTGGCTGCCAGCAGCCGGAAAGTCGAAGGTCATTGTGCCGGCGGTTAGGTTTTGGAGACAATCGGTCGTCGCTGCGGCACGAGGATCTGCGTATTCCCCGACAAGCTGGCCATCGATCCACAAACTAAATCCGTCATCACTGTTCACGCCGAAGTACCGCACTTTAGGTGAGGGTGCGTATATATAACCCGTGAAACGTACTGCAAAGTTGGTGCCGTCAATGTTAAATGGCGGCGCGAAGTCCAGTTCATTACCAATGAACTCTCCTTGTCCATCTGGGTTTGCGAAGTTAATCCACTGGTGAACAGCGTGCGTGGCATCCCCAATACCGCGTGTGGGGTCGTCCAGAAGCAGTGTCGCTGCGTTAATCCGGTCAAACGCCTGGTCGCTCTGGACGTAAAGGGCGTCAAAGCCGATCTCTTCCGAGTCGCTGGTCAACTCAACAGAGGTCGCCGATCCCGGCTCAAAGCCGCTTCCGTGAATCGTGAGATGTGCCGTACCGTTTTTGCATACCAAGCTCGGCGTTACCGAGGTAATTGCACAAGCCGGTACGCGGGTTACTGTGATAGAATCAGTCGCCCCGATCATAGGATTGCCGAAACGGGTGAGCCCTTTAACGATAAGCAGATTGGGGCCCAACGAGATTGGAATGTCCACTTCGAACACATTGTTTTCTAAGAATTGTGCAGGGATAGTAGTGTCGTTGACTGAGATCCCCATTACATCCTCTGGTGCGATACCTTTGATTGTGACCGTGTCAGCCGATGTACAGAAGTCATCGCCATTATTGGTTATGATCTCAAACATATACGACGAAACCTGGGTTAGGATATAAGCTCGACGGCTGCGCACGAACTGTTTGATTCCGTCCCGTCGGTCGCTGCCAAGGCCATCGGCGATAAGGGCATTTGTGGCGTCGTCGAGAAACTGGTCGAAGGCCGTCGGTGGATCGTTTGTTCCATACGAGGTCTGCCACGGGCCTCTCACTAGATCCGCGAACGCGTGCAGGTACATCTGCCGGTATTTGTTATAGTTCAGGAACCTATAAACCTCAGGGAACTGGCTAGTGTTCATGGAGAACAAGTTAGTGTTGGACCCATCGCCCGAGCCGAGTGTAAAGTCAATGTCCCAGGGCAGCAGGTACCACTTGTCTTCCGTCGGGGCGTAGTAGAAGTAGTTGTTCTTGCCTCGATTGTACCCGTAGCTGTCCCAGTCGCCGACGGCGTGGCGAATCGCCAAGACACGCGCGAAGTGTTCAGGATCGATGACAGATTCAATAATTTGTTCATACTCCGGGCTGTTCGGCGGAGTGTTGAGCGCAACGGCAAAATCAAAGAAATGATCCCAGTTGTCGTTCTCGCGATGTCCTCGTTTCTCAAATCCCCACCGATAGGTTTCCTTGAGCAGAGGGTGTCTATTGTCGTACTTCAGCCCTTCATCGAGGTTTGAGAATCTCGTGCCATCTGCTGTATACTCGAAATAGTCATCGATTTTGTGAATGTAGCCATCGGTATCATCCGGAAACCACTTGTTAATGTAGTCGCCGTCGATTTTCTGGACATCCTCGTAGACCATCCCGCTAGTCTGGCTGCTGCCATTGACGATAAGGCGCACAAATTCCTGCATTGAGTATTGAAGGCCCATCTGTTTATAAAACCAGTAAGATGCGCGTTCCTGTAATGGGCCGCGGTTACCCCCTTCGGTGTTATCGAGATTTATCTCTTCTCGTTCACCGAATTTTTGGTCCGGATTGAAGTCGATCCGGTAGGCGTAGCGATCGCGGGGATTCCGGCAGCATCCACTCCGGATAAACGGGCTGCCGCGATAGCGGATCCCACAATTGTAGAAGACCTCGGTGTTGTTGTAGACGAACGTGCAATCCAGCAGTTCGTTCGAAAGATTGGGACGGGATCGAAATGTGTTGATTACGTCATTGGAGAGCCAAATGCGGTATGTGGCAAACCTGGTGCTCAGCAGTGAGTCGTCGACACGAACAAGACAGGTCCGATCGGGTATATCTGCCGAGGATTCGAGTTTTGTGGGGAACCGTGTCGATGCTGAGCCGTCGGAGGCTTCGATATAGAATGCCCGCATCGTGCCTCTGGGCGCACCCGGAATCGTGGCTGTAAAGATGCCGTCGCCATTGATCAGGTCATCGCCAGAGCCATTGTCAACCATGAGTGTGCTGGAAAACTCGGCGCTTCCCTCGGAGCGATAGTAAAGTACAACCGAGCCTACGCCGTCATTGTCGATTACACGGGCGGTCACGATGATTGGTTCGCCGTCACCGGGCAGGACGGGCATGTGTTGCACTTCGAGAATGTCAGGCCCACGGTTGGAGACAAACGCCGAGTTTTGCAGTCCAGGCGTACCAAGGTTCAAAGGCATATTGAGTTCAAATGCGTGCGCCGGTCGAGGCGGTTGAACCGGATACCGCTCTCGTGATGTCCGCAAGAGCAGGTATCGGCTTCCTCGCAGCCACCGTGCCCAACCACGGAACGTCACTGTGCTCGCGGTTACATTAGCAATCGGCTGGTTGAGGCGATTGGCTCCGGGGTCGCCATGGCCGGTGGCAATCAGGTGCAGCGACTGGGACCCGGAGTAACAGTCCTCTGTGGTTGCAAGTGATTGGATGTGATTGCCAAGAATTCGCCAGCTCATCTCGCCGTTTTCGAAACCGTTGTTGCTAAGGCGGTTTGAGCCGCCAATAATCAACTCGAGGTCGTCGAGAAGTATCTCACCTCGGTTGAGCAGTATAAGCTCGAAGATATTGACAACGTCGTGGGTGTATTGGGAATCATTGCTATTGATGGTGAACGAGAATTTTTCCCATGTTGATTTGCCGCTTTCGTCACTATCGGCCCAGGCATCGGGTGAGTTGTTGTTGCTATATGGATCGCGCAGCTCCATGCTTGTTCCCTGGCCATCAGCCCATGTCGGCCATCGGCCGCCATCGTAATAAGTCACCTCATCGGCTATGACCATACATGTTTCGATCTGGCCGGTGTCCGGGTCCTCCTGCTCAATTGGATACGACAACCGGATGCGTTCGCTATGATCATTCAGATTTCCCGAGTAAGGCCCGAATAGATTCGACCCAATAACCAGATTGTCGTACACGTTCTCGAGAATGTTCGGGTCCTTGGCCACAACCAGGAATGAACCCGGCGACATCTCAGTACCTTCATCGAACACGTATGTAATACCCTCGGTGAAGGCCCAACCGCCAAGTTGGACCGTGCTGGCGCCTCGGTTGTACAGTTCGACATATTCGTATCGCTCATCGCGGCTGCCGTGGTGGTACATTATCTCGTTGATTACGATGTCGTGAACAGCAAGCTGGGCATTTGGCGCGTTGAAAGTTGCTGAAGTAAGAAAGCCGAAATAGGCGGACCCGTCCGGATATCGGCCAAAGGTTACGTCCGGCTCAACTGCTTCGTAGCGCACCGCGTCCAGGACGCGAATGGGCTCCGGCACAGGGTCATTTGTGGCTGCTGTCAAATAAATTGTTTCGCCAGAAGAACTCAGCCCGAAGGGGAATCCACTGGGCGGCATGCCTTCGCGGACGGCCCAGAACTGGCCGGGCTGCAGCACGATGCCGTCCTGGATCTTGTATTGGAGCAGGTTGTCCGGGTCGTCGCTAAGATATACATTGCTCAGACCAACCGGGATGGGACCTGGATTGTACAACTCGATCCAGTCGGTGCCTGGCGGCATATCACTATTGGCCAATAGCTCATTTATCACAATACGGGCGCTGGGTTCGTCCCCACCTAACACGGGGGCGATCGCGCCATAGAGCGTCGCAGTTAGTGCGAAATCAGAACTGCTCGAAGGATTTGTGTTATGCCCCTGAATCGCGAGCACGTTGGTGCCCGGGACTAATAGTGTAATCCACGACGTACTTTCTCGCATATCGGGGCCATAGTCGGTAGCCTCATTTCCTTCAGTGTTAAACGATGGGGGATCGCCGCTGACATTGGCCCGGCTGATCTCCACGCCGTTGAGGTACAGAACGTAGCCGTCGTCGTAGTACACAGTGCTGCGCAATTGAGTGAACGAGGCGATCTGGTCCGCCGTCAAGGTGAAGCGCAGTCGAGCATATACCGAGGTGTAGCCGCCCTGCATATCACTCAGGACGGTTCTGATGGTCGCAAGCTCGGCCGGATCGCTGCTGTATCCATAGCCGCTGGAACCATTAAGCCACGCTGTTGTACTGGGATTGTCGTTGAAGCCCACTTGCGTCCAGTCTTGTGTAGCCTGGCCACCTGAGCCCGGTGATGGTTCCTCCATCCCCTTAAAGTACCGTCCTGTATGGCCTACATCCACAAGGATTAACAGCGTTGGGTCTTCTGGCTCGGTTTGGATTTCATCCGGCCCGCCCGGTGTGCCGCCAATAAACGTGCTTGGCGACCAGGTTGACGCTTCTTCCGGATCACCGCCGCACCTGGCGAGAATGAGTGAGTGTCCTGCTCCATCGGGTGAGATAGGCCAGGGTCTTTCGTCGCTGTATCGAAGCGAGATGACAATTCCCCCGTTTCCGTTCGACAGCTCGACCCGTTCGCCGTTGTTGCTGAGCCTGCCTGTATAAGGACCATGCATGTCACTGATACCGTATGCCGCCTCCAGGGCAGCCGGATCGCGCGCCACTACCAGGTACTGCTTGGCTTCGATAGTTGTTCCAGGCTCAAACTCATATTCAATACCATTCGTAAATGCGTAGCCGGTGAGGTCTTCAAACACGGCCCTGTTATTATACAGCTCAATGAATTCAAGCGCCTCAGTTCCGTCAGCCGGGTGATACATCACCTCACTTACTACGAGCCCCATGCAGGGTTTAGCGGCCCAAAAGGTGATTACGCAGAGCATCACCGACAAACTGCATGTATGTCGTCTCAGGTTATTCATGTGTGTCTTATCCTTACCTTCAATGATGGTAGTTACATTCCTAAAACCTCCCGATATTCTATTTTATCAGATCAACAGCAGAATTTCTGTTGTTTTTTGCCCATTTTCGTGTATTTTTCGGTGTCACAACAACTCATAGCATAACTTTCACCGGCGCCTTATATCACATTACACTGTTATCGGTCGTGGCTAACAATTTGGATACTAAGATGTGTTAAATGATTGTTGAGAACAAGGTTATGGAATTAAAAAGCTGATAATTACATAAGGGCATGCGGCTAATATTACAGCGCAAAGGAATATCAAAAATCATTTTGTTAAACTAAAATTCCAAGCACGAGGAATTAAATACAAATAACCAAATTAACTATTACTTTATGTGGCAACGTGTTTTAAGGTTTAAATTTGTTTAGGACTTGGATATTAGAATTTGGAATTTAAGTCTATTTAGTGAAATAAGTTACAATTGGTATAATATTCATTTGGCTGCGCTGTATTGCTGATGCGCCGTGTTTTTCAGATTATTCTGAGTTAATTTGCGATGGTTTAGTGGGGATTATGTGTCCAGAAGCTGCCAAAGACGAGTTTCTGGGATTTGAACCAGTGTCATCTTGTTTTTCAAACATCCAAATCCAAAGCACGTTTCGTCAATGAATCCTTTTAGAATCCCACAACTTCTTCTAATTGCGGTAATTAGAATCAATCTCTCTTCAAAAAGGGCATCGCGAGAAATAAGAGGTTGCAGAACTTATCTGTGTATTCTAAAATGCTCGCTCGATTTTCTTTGAAAGGATTGGTAGATGAAATATGACGTGGCTGATTTGAGGCTGGCACCAGAGGGGAAAAAACGGATTCTTTGGGCAGATAATGATATGCCTGTTCTGGCGACGATCCGAAAAAGGTTCGCAAAAACCAAGCCATTGAAGGGCAGAAATGTTTCTGCTTGTCTGCATATAACCGCTGAGACGGCAAACCTTGCTCGTACACTTAAAGCAGCAGGGGCGAGTGTTGTTCTATGTGCATCGAATCCGCTGAGTACGCAGGATGATGTTGCTGCCTCTTTGGTGAAGGATTTCAAGATACCGGTTTTTGCTGTTTGTGGTGAGAGCCGCAGCAGATACTACAGACACATCAATGCCGCCATCGGCCATAAACCTGTTATCACTTTTGACGACGGCGCTGATTTAGTGAATGAGCTGCACGCACGCAGGAAAAAGGATGCCAGCCGAATCATAGCGAGCATGGAAGAGACGACAACGGGAGTGATTCGACTGCGTGCGATGGCAAAGCAGGGCAGATTGATGTTTCCTGTCATTGCGGTTAATGACGCTGCCAGCAAGCACCTGTTTGATAACCGCTATGGAACAGGCCAATCGACCGTTGATGGGATTATCCGTGCGACGGACTTTTTGATGGCGGGAACGAAGATTGTCGTTGCCGGTTACGGCTGGTGTGGTCGTGGTTTTGCGATGCGGGCGAGAGGAATGGGAGCGATCGTTATCATAACGGAGGTTGACCCAATCAAGTCGCTCGAGGCGGCGATGGATGGTTTTGAAGTTATGCTGATGGCAGAGGCCGCAAAGGTCGGTGATTTATTTGTGACACTTACCGGCAATAAGAATGTGATACGTGCCGAGCACTTCCGCGCGATGAAGGACCGAGCCGTCGTAGCAAACAGCGGACATTTCAACGTTGAGATTGACATTCCTGCTCTAAAGAAAATCAGTAAAAGGAGCATTCGCAATGTACGAAAGCATATTGATGAATATGTGCTAAGTAACAACAAACGGATTTACCTTTTGGCGGAGGGACGCCTGATCAATCTCGCAGCGGCTGAGGGCCATCCAGCTTGCGTCATGGATATGAGTTTTGCGACACAAGCGCTTCAGGCGGAATATGTGATAAAGAAAAAGGGTAAGCTTGCAGTTGGGGTGCACGATGTCCCCATGCAAATCGAACAACAGGTGTGCACGCTCAAGCTCAAATCAATGTCAATCGTAATAGACAAGCTTACACCTGAACAGGTTGCTTATCTTTCCAGCAGTGCCGAAGGTACATAGACGGCGGATTTCTTGAGAACCTGCGGTAAAACCGCAGGCTAATTATTTAGCCCCAAGTTTTACGTGGGGTTCTGTGATTAGGAATCACGAGTCGCTAATGGCGCCAAAGGGTAACAACGAAACCGAGAAGACGCCCAAGGTAGCCCCAAAATCCTTTATGGCTATTGGTCCCACACTTCACTACAGCCACAGAAACGTTCAAAGGTGTTGGCTGCTTTCAGTTGCAGCGTTTTGTTTGTGTTGCATTTTCTGGTCAAGAGTAGTCAATGGTTCATTTTGGTCATTTGATTTTGAGGTGTTGAATGATCCTGAATTCTGGCGACTTGGCAGATTGAGTACGGCAGGCGTGAACATATTTGAGTATTCATGGCAGATTCTTGTACTCGGTCTGTTAATGGGTGTTTTGGCAGTCACGCCAGTGCTGGTGTCACAGCTATTGAGCTTCAGTTACAGCTTTGTTTTTATTTTGGCGGTGTTCTTTTTGGCGAATATGCCCGGTTTGGCAGCTTGTCTTTTGGTAAGTTGTATTGGGATTGCATGTCGGCCGCTTCGTTTTCGTTCTCGGATAATTGCAGTGGCTTTGTGTACGGCACCTCAACTTATCTATTGGGGCTGCCTCGGCGGTGCGAGGGGAGTTGAGCCTGTTGAATGGGGATTTTCTTTTGCACCGTGGATTTGTGCGTGGCTTGTCGGCCTGGCCGTCGCAGGGCTTGTTCTTGGCATAGGCCACTATACGCGCTATCGTCCAGGCTTGGTTTGGTTATTTACGACGGCTGTTCTTTTAATGGCGATTGCTATCTTTGAAAATAAGATTGGCTTTAATGAACTGGATTATCAGCTCTATGTAGCCAAGAATGATCCGGACCAGGCGAGTGAATTCCATGATCGCAGTATAACTGATGCTTTGGATAGAACCATCAAGAATCCGGCTGTTAGGAGATATTTGGCAGGATTCTTTTATCCCACTGAACCAATACCACTTCGCGCAGAGCTGAAAAAAGAAATCCAGATACAGTTACGCTATGATCGTTGGCCGAGCTGGTTCATTTTGTCGGATGAGTTGAGATATCAGGACAAAAAACAGTGGCTCAATCGACAATACGAACTGTTCATGAATCCCCTTAAGCCGTGGTGGATGCCAACATTTTTGCACGAGCCATTGAACAAGAGGCGTTCGATGAGCAAGCGTATGTCCATTGCTCTTTACTATAAGGCTTTGCTGAGTGAATATAGTCCTGACATCGAGCTGCTCGAACAAAAAGAGCTGCTGCATTTCTACAGCGACTACCCACAGGAGAGGTCTCGTGAGATCTGGTATAAGTTGTACGAGAATTTTGGTGACAGTCCGGAATCGCTGGAAGCGTGCTGGCGGATCGCGCGACATTATGCAGGTCGAGGTCTTTTTGAGCTGGCTGATGAACTGATATCTGAGGCTCAGGCCGCGATTCAGAGACGTCTGGAAATGCTCGAGCGCGAACACGTACACAGTGATAGTATTTTCAGCGCATTTCGTCCACCTGCTGATTCAGTAATGACGGAGGCGAAGCTGAACGAGTTGCACAGAAGACTCAGCGAGCTGCGCAACCTGATAAGCTCGGAGAATATATCCGATAAGCCCGAGTCAGCAGGGTGGTTGGCCAGGTTTGTTATCCTAAATCCGCACAGCCTTGACTATTCAGACCAGCTTGACGCATTGCTGAAGGAAATGGATGACAAAGCTCCACTTCGTGGTAATGTCCTTTTGGCACAAGCCAAGCTTATTGCTGATACACAACGGCAAGCTGAGCGGCTTACCGAGCTACATAAAAAATTCCCGCAGACGGATGGGGGGATGCAGGCTTTGTACGAGCTGGCGCGTTTGAAGATCGGTTTATACCAGAATGAGTCAAACGCCGAACAGAAAAAGAAACTGCTATCTGACGCAAGAGTAACTCTTTCGAACTTTCTGGACTTATATCCTGATTGTTTTTATGCCGAGCAAGTGAAAAAGAATCTGGAGTCCCTGCCAATGGTGGAGTAGAGCATAGCCCTGCACGTTCAAACATTGCCTTGTTGGCCAATGGTTAGTTTTGGACAGTGGGCCGGTAACAGAGTTTCCTTAGTGAAAATTGGCTGCTAATATAACTACGATCTGTGGCATCTGTGCTGATTGAGCACTTCGAAGCATGGATTTGGGTTGACTTTTCTGTAAGTTTTCGGTAGCATAAGGTTAATCGGGTGATAAGTTTACACTTTTGGCTCTTCGTTTTGTTCATATTCGAGCGGGAGAAATAGTTCGGTGGCAGGGTCTGATGTCAATTCGCGTCTGCATGTGATGACTATTGGCCATTCTGCCGATAAGTTCGTCAGAGAGGCGATGTCACTGCTTGCTGATTATGGGGCTGAGTTCGAACATTGCACAGATGTATATTCTGCTGTTGGCAGATTGGCCAAGAAAGAAAGTACAGATACACTGGTTATAGGGCGTCTTACAGATTTGGTCATAGAACAAGGTCTGTTTCTCGACCTGGCCGGTAGGAATGGCTTTGCCTGCTGTTGTTTTGTGGACGGGGATGCGGTGAGCAAACGCAAAGAGATTCTTACAGTAATGCAGAAGGGCGCGTATATAGTGAATGAGCCGATTCAGATTAAGGATGTAATAGAGGAACTGCTGCAGCAGGGCCAGGCAATTTCACAAAGAGACACAACGCAAGGCTACATCAAACAAGAATATCTTACATCTGAAGCTGAGCTTGATGCTCTACTTTCAAACTGGACCGATAGTGATGAGTAACCCCCAGAAAATTTTGCTGGTTGGTGACATTCGTAAAGCCTTTTTCGATTCCGACTTGATGGCAAGTGGGCGTTGCGAGGTTCGCAAGAATATGCTCGAAGCAATTGAGTTGGCTGCAAGAAACGATTTCTCGGCTGTTGGTGTTGTCTTGACCGGGATGTCGGGCAAGCTAAGTTCTGCCTTGAAAGCCCTGCGCGAGGCCAACTCGGCCTCCAAAATCATCCTGCTTGCGCAGATGTATGAAGAGCCGATAGCCAGACAGTTGGTCGATTCAGGCTCTGATGGAAGATACTTGGCGGATGATTATGTAATTTGTCCGACTCGATTTGACAGGCTTTATGAGTTCGTAGTTTCCCGTAAGGACGAGGCTCGTACTGGTACGGCTGTTTCTGCTGCCGTCAGTGCGAAGCTGGAGCGGAAAATTCGACTGCTTGAGAAATTGGCCACGGAAGATGATCTGACAGGCCTGAAGAATAGAAGATATATTTGGGAGTTTTCCAGACAGATTTTGGAGCACGCAAGGAAAGAGAATGGTCGGGTCACACTCTTGGTTTTTGATATTGATAATTTCAAGCATTACAATGACCTCTTCGGTCACTCAGCCGGCGACAAAATTTTGCAGCAAGCAGCAATTTTGATGCAGCGTTGCTGTCGTGGCCACGATGTTGTGGGAAGAATTGGCGGCGATGAGTTTGCGGTTGTCTTCTGGGATGATCCTCAACGAAAACCTGCTGGGCCAGAAGCTGACAGACGTTCTGCGACAGCAGACCACCCAAAAGAGGCAGTTTTTATAGCAACGCGATTCAGGAGAGAATTCGAAAAAGCGGAACTACGTTTATTAGGTCCGAAAGGTGAGGGTGTACTAACGATAAGTGGTGGGCTGGCAAGTTTCCCTCGGGATGGTTCAACGATCGAACAGCTTTTCAAGCAGGCTGATCAAGCATTGCTGGAGGCTAAGCGCAGCGGTAAAAATAGAATCTATTTGGTCGGTGAACCAAAAAACGACGTCGCCGATCTTGAATAAATACGCATCTCGCATACAATCTCTGCGTATTGCTCTTGTATAATATTCCTGGCCAAATCATCGTGTTAAGTTTCAATTCTCTCAAATGCTGTCAATATATTAACTGTCAAGGATGGTTGTCTTGGTTGGACTTAGCAATTTGTAGCGTATTCCTCGCCAATGGATTGTTCTTCCAAACGCTGAAGAGAAAGTCAAAAACAGCAGCAACAGTGACCAGAGCCCAAAGGCCGAAATGTCGGCAACCGTAGCGTACTTTAATCTCAGTCTTTCTGTTTGCAGAAGTTTATTGGCCATTTTCTGGCGGAGTATTGCGTTGAGCAGTTGGATGACGAAGAATGAAACCGGCACCGCGACGCATACAGGTAAGGCCGAGAATTCAGCACCAAGGACCTGTATTTGAAGATTCTCAAGAATTGTGTAGATGGCTATACCAGCTCCCACCCATAGTCCAAGGACTGAGATAAAACTGCTAAGTAAACCGAACCACCATGTGCTCGGCGTATTTATGCGCGTAATCAAAAGCTGCCGGCGGCCGAATTCAAGAAGCTCTCGCCAGTTAGCGGACTGGTATGAAGCGACAAGACACGCTGGAACAAACGCTACCTTCAAACCAGCTTTCTTTACGACTCGACTCAGGGACAAATCGTCGCTCAGCGCGTTTTGCCAGACCTTGTCGATACCCAGCCGGCGAAAGACTTCCACACGGATAGCCATGGAACCGCCCCAAACCTGATTGAAAGGACTGTTGCCAAGCATTTGCGCGACTTTGGCGTTGATGGCCGACAGAGCCAGACTGGCGAGATTGTTCTTTTTGGGTATGAACCAGCGGTAGCCGGTAGCGACGCCATTTTTCGTTAGCCGGAGCGGATCAACTAAACGACGTAGCCAATCCGTACGGACGTTTACGTCGGAGTCAGCAAAGGCGAGAACCTCAACATCACTGCCGATTCTCTCATAGCAAAAAAGCAGGTTATGAATCTTTTGACTGCAAGACTGGGTGTGACCGGCAATAAGTATTTGCACGTCCTTAGCTTCAGAAGTCTGGGCTAATTGTTCTTTCAATTTGCAAAGATGAGCATACGCGGGGTCTGACTTATCAGCAACGACAAACCACAGCGAATAGTCATCGTAATCCAGATTGAAAAAGGAGCTGACATTTTTCTGAAAAGCCTCATCGAGGCCTCTGCAGGGCACAATCAAAACTGCGCTGGGCTGATATGACCGTAGTTTTTTCCTGTATTTGGACAGCGCATAACGATAGTTACAGTATGACTGGAACAAAGAAAGTAGTTGGGTGACAATTGCCAACAGTGCTATATAAAAATACCAATCCATTACGAACTCATGTTAGCTGTCGTGTGCTTCGATTTGCGGCTTTTGGCGTGCTCTTATTGTATCGAACTTAGCGGAACTGTCGAGCGTGCAAGCTCATCGATATCGTAAGATTTTGCCAGGTCGATTGGAATCAGACAGCCATGATTGTGGTCGGAGGCGATAATTATCAGATTTTCGCCCTTTTTGCGCCATCCTTGATGCTGTGGCTGATGGCCCAGTATGAGGACATCGACATCAAGGAGCTTGGCCATCCTATTGAGCAGTTCCTGGCTATGATTTCTGCCCCAGGTCAGAAGATAAGCTGATCCTCGCCTTACGCAATCATCCATACGCAATTGCCTGTCCATTATCTGAGGGTCAAATTTATCGACAAAGTGGTCGCTGGGCAGGGAGTGCGATAGCCAAATTCTGTTATCACATTTGATTGCCAAAGGTTGTGAAAGTAAAAATTGCTTTATGGCAAATCCTATATCAGCGCTGGCCTGTTTATATTCTCGTTCCAGGGCAAGTGAAAATGCGCGGTTCATTTCTTTGCCGTCTTTCATCACATTGGAACTGCTGATAAAAGCAATATCGTGATTCCCCATGATAATGTGAACACGGTCTGGGAAGTTTAATTTGTAGCGGACAACATCAAATAAAAGTCTGTAAGACAGACAACCTCCTTCAGCATCTTGTGGGCCGCCATGTATGATTTCTTGTAGTTCGATGTGCCTATCAGGATTGTTGGCCAAATCAGCAAACGTGACTATTCTCTCAAAATTTCGGCGATGTCCGTGAATGTCACCTGTGGCAATCAGAGAACCTTTAGCTGGTAAGTGAATTAAATTACCACGTCGTAACTTATCTGCGTTGTTGGCTTGAATTCCCTTATTCAGCAGGTCAATTATTGTTTGTGCCATTTTTGTTGGTCTTTATCTTGCTGCCGAAGATATCGTGTATCATCAAGTCGAGCCTTAATATGACCGTCATCATGTTAGACGGTCGCTGAGCCGGATCATCCTTCACACAGTCCATTACGAGGTTCGAGACTCCAACTGGAATTTGTTTTTTTAGCTCATGAGGTGGGCGGCAAATTTGGGCTACGACAAGGGCAATGCCATTTTTCTTTTTAGGTATCAACGTCGGGATGTTTTTCCCGGTAAGTGCCCAGTACATCGTAGCTCCAAGGTTGAAGATGTCCGTCTTTGGACCGAGTGATTTGCGTCTGACCTGTTCTGGCGCGATATAGTCTGGTGTGCCCTGAATTCGTGATTTGACCGTTCCAATTCTGCAGCTCTGGCCGAGGTCTATGATCTTAACCGAACCGGATTTGTTCAGGAGTATATTGTTCGGCTTTATATCACAGTGTAAAAACCCGCATTGGTGCATTGTATTAAGACCGGTCGCAACCATTCTAAACACAAGCAGTACATCTCCCAGACTCAAAGTGGGACTATCTTCAAGTGTAGTTCCGTCAAATAGCTCCATAGAAAGCAGTAGTTCTTTTACTTTAAACAAAGTGCGGATTTTCTTTAGCTCATAGCACTTGCGGATATATGGATGGTCTATTCGTCGAGCAACCTTATATTCGTTTTCGGTCTGCTCAAAGATTCGTGAATCTTCCGGCCTTTCAAACACGACTCGTTTAAGAGCTACTTCTTGTTTATCCTGATCACTGATAGCGGAGTAGATTGTAGTTCGAGCCCCATTTCCAATACGCTTGTTTATAGTAAAGCCTCCCACTTTGAGTATATCTTTAGCCATGTTAGTACAAAGAACCTAAAAGTCTAATGATCTGAGATGAATTCATAATTTAATTAAGATGCGCCAAAATGTCTTTTTGTTCTACCAATTTTTGCCTAGGCGTTAAACGGTTGTAAACTATAATATTCCAAACAAAGATTTGTGAGAAATTGAAACTGGTCAAACGAGCTCTGGCAGAAAGTTTAACATACAGCAAAGTAGTTTGGTTGTCCAGCCGCGAACAGTATATTTCACAATCATCGGCTAAACTTATTGAATCTTGACAAAGTTATTGAATTTTTGTGAATTTGCGGGGATAATGTGTGCTGAAACACTTGCATACAATGTGAGGTTATGTTTTTTCTATATCAGCGAATTCCCCGATAGCTCAATTGGTAGAGCGAGCGGCTGTTAACCGCTAGGTTGTAGGTTCGAGCCCTACTCGGGGAGATACGCCGTTTTTCGTATGTGTGCGGCAGATTGTACAACCGGAAGAAGATACACACGTTCAAATCCCTGATTTAACACGTCGGCTTGTTGAGTACAATAACCCCAGCCATAATCGCTCGAAGTAAATCCTAAAAATTGTGTATAATTGCGACTGGTCAATCATGAGATCAGCAGCAGCTAAATGGGGCTTTTTTACGTAAAAACTATTGAATAAGGCTAAAATGATCATTTGTTAAACCTGGTATATTCATGGGTTTTTTATGGAATTTTGGGGGCAGAGCAAGGATTAACGGAGATGTTATATGCTATATGTTCTTTTATCACAATAGCTTACAACAGATAGTTCGGCGGCATTATTAGAATTAAGATGGGAATAAGAAAAATCCAGAAGTTCTTGGAAAAGCACAACATAGAGAATATAGATAAGAATAGCATTGACATTCTACAAGGGATTGGTTAGAATAGTAAAAATTGGATTGGAATAAATTAAAAACATACGTCCTGTTATTGACATTGGATATGTAATTAGTTAAAGTGGCGAGGTTTGGTTAGATGCGCAAAAGAAAGAAATTTTAGAAATGAATCTTGACATATACACAAGAAAATGGTAAATTGGACAAATTAGTGAACAGGAGACAAGTGTATCAGACCCTTGTTGTCCAAAGGAAACGTTCTTGAGGTAATGGATTGCTCATATAGGGCTTGACGTGAGGAGGGCGAAAGTGAGGAGGGGTGGCAGTCATTTCTGTCAACCTTGCTTTTGACCCAGACCAAGAAGATGAGCCTAAAAGGCTGAGAGACCAATGGTTCTAACGGAGGAGGCGTCTTAATCGTTAGGGCCAGGAGGAACGTAAATTTTTTTCAGGGATTGTTTTTGGGGGAAATGAAATGAAAAGAATAGCAGCGGTTTTTGTGGTAATGGTCGTGTGTTTCAGCTTGGCTGAAAACGTTGAAGCAGTGGTTCACAATGGGCCGTTTGTGAGTATATCTGTTAGTCCTGATAAGGTTGATCTGGGTGCAGTCAAAGACCCTCATGTTGACCAACTGCTTGGAAAGTTGAAGGCGCATATTGTAGCGAATTGTCCACACTTGGTCGAGGCATCTTTTGACGGATTTGCACATCTGGACAATAAAAGCTCCATACTGCCGGAACACGTGACAGTAACGATAAATGGTGCAATGGTAAAGACTGATAGAGACGGTGTTGTAGTATTGAGTTCGCCTCGATCCACCCCTGTGGGAGGTGTTGAGGTTCCGTTGGAGTTGGATTTCACCGTAATGAACGCTATCTCATACCCTGCGGGTAAGTACGGTGGAGTCCTAACATTAACGGTGATGCCAGGGCTCTGAATTCCGGAGCGAGGGTGATGAAAAATAGGATTCCGCGGCAGAATTGCCGAACAAAGTTTTGTTGTGTAGATGACTTTAAATTGCCCAGGACTTTGAAGGAGGGCCATACGAAGGATCCCCTATGACGGATGGACGGGGAGAAAGGAGGTTTGGCTTATTGTAAGAGACTGGCAATTCGCAGGCTGATGTAGGCTTGCGGGCCGCCTGGAGAAGTTGGCCTGGTCTTAAAGGCGGCTAAGCGATTATCGATTGCCGAGTGGAAACGTAAATCACAGATCGAAGTCGTGAGTGGATTATTTGGCCCTGACTCTGGGAGATAACAAAGCGGGCAACCTTCAGGAGTCAGCAAAAGATATTGGCGCCCGCTTGCCGTGTGTGGCTCAGGCACTTGTGTGCCTGACTGAAGAACTGGGTTAGCTCCGAACACTAATATCGACTGTATCGGAGCGAAGCTTGAGAAAGGAAAATAAAATGCTAAAGAGAAGTTTAATTGCAATCGCAGTCTTAGCGATGTTTGCGGGTCCTGTTCTGGCAGGTGAAGTAAAAATATATCCAGTAAACTACCCAGAAGATCAAAAAGGATGGCCCGGCCACTGGACCTATAACAAGGTAGAGGTGTGTCGCATTAACCTCGTTATGTGTATTCCTTACTGGATTCACATTGTGGATCAGGAACCGATTCAGTTGTTCCAGGTCGGTGATGAGATTCATCACTGGGCAGGCAGCAAGACTACCGCAGTTGACTGCAACTTTGATGCTCTACTGAGCGGCTATGTCTTGTCAGACGCTGTTCTCGGCACGGATCCAGCAGGTGCGTGGACAGTCACCTTTGATCCTGCTTGCATCTGCTCCTGTGGTGCTGATACGACAATCACTGTTGATGTAACTGAGTTGGATCTCCATAGCCTGGGCGGTGTCGGTGGGGAGAACGACATACTGGTCGGAGTGCTTGTGATTGAAGTAGAGCCTTGCGTGTAAGTTGTTGTAGTCACTCCGGGAGGAAGCAAGAGCAGTCATTTGTCGACGCAGTGTATTGACGTTTTGCAGAGCAGTGACTGCTGAGTAAGGATGATAAAAGGGAGGGGTGGATGAAACTCACCCCTCCCTATGTTTTTATGGCATAGACATACCAGTGCGGAGTAAGAGCCAAATATCAGTACTACAACCAAGAGTCATTGACAGGATTCGCGGATGAAATCTCTGATCGTTGATGTGCCGGTGATGTCTGTAGTAACTAAGCCCTTGCCTTTAGTACGTCTTGAACCCAGCATGAGGTGCAGCGTAGTAAGAGTAAGGAGGTGGGAGAATAGGAATAATACGGCATAGAATAGATGTCAGTATAGTATATCTAAGAAAAATAGGTATTGACATTTATACTCCAAGTTGTTACTCTTATAATGTCTTATAATAGCCTGGTTGGTAGGTCCGAGAATCTTTTTGGTAATCAGGTGTTGTGCCGGTGTTTGGTCTCATCATGAATTTGTGATAATTTGGGCAAGTAAGCGTATTAAAATGCCGAAAAAGTAGCAAGTGATTATATTGGTATTTTATTGTTGAACTGTTTGTTGAGGCCAAATTAAGCAACAAGTGCCGGATATTCTCGTACAGAAGTGAGAGGTGACGGAATGCGAAGATTGGAAGATGGGAGGGATTTGCATTTCTCTTGGATTGGGGTGAATGAGTCCCACAATACTATCGGTGCCAAGCTAATTTTGGTTGTGGGGATTTTGATTGGTGTATTTCTTTTATCTGGGCCTGCAACTGCACAGCTTCAGGTTCAGCCGGTGAAGATAGAGCTCACAGTCCAGCCTGGCAGGGCGGTCAGAACTATTGTCAAACTTGAGAACCACCATCCTCGGGAGATTAAGACAATAGACTTGGAGTTAGTTGAGCTAACACAAGCGGAAAGTGGGAGGTGGCAAGTTATTGACCCTAATTCTGATTTTGACAGGTCAAAGCTGTCCTCGTGCTATGACTGGGTAAGATTGAACCGGCGCAATGTTCGCATAAGACCGTTGCGGAGTGCCGATGTTGAGGTGACTTTGAGAGTGCCTCCAGGCAAGCGTGGGTTTTATTTCGCGGGGATTCGTGCCATGGTACGTGAGCAACCTGAGGCTACTGGAATTGTTATTGCCGTCAGGTACCTGATTCCTATTGTGGTTGAGACAGGTCGGACCATGCGGCAGCAGGTGGAACTAATGGATGTCGGGATGGAGTTCCGTGAGCCTACGGAAAAAGTACAGGGGACAACATTAGTCACAATGAATGTTGAGAATGAAGGCGGGACCTTCCCGCGTCTGACAGCGTTTGCAAAAGTCAATGGTTTCTTTCAGGGTTACTGGCGGGAAATTACGACTATAGAATTTGAAAGAGTTGGTATTCTTCCTGATGCGAGATTGAAGTTGAAAAGCGATGTTGGACGCTCTCTTCCGGCGGGGAAATACAAGGTGGCGGGATCACTTTATGTAGATGGACGACGTACAAGGCCGATCGAGAAGGAGGTAGATTTTGCCGGAGATCCGGCTGTTACGACGGTTGTTACTGACGCGCCACTTATACTGGACCCTGTCGAGGTTTTCATAGAAGGGCTGCCTGGAGCCACCCGCGTAGGAGGATTGAGGGTATTCAACGCATCGCTGGATGAGACCGTCAATGTCAAAGCAGTCATAACAACACCACCTGTTCTTACACAGATGGGAATTGGTGATCTGAAAGGAACAGATTTGAGCTGCGCCGAATGGGTCAAAGTCGAACCAGAAGAATTTACGCTCCGTGCCAGTGCGAGACAGAACCTTCGTGTTATTGCAAACATTCCAAATCCCGAGGCAGTACAAGCCAATTATTACGCACTTGTATCTTTCCAAGCAAGTTTTCCTGATGGTCAACGTGCCGGTACGACACCTGCCTACGTTTGTGTTGTAAACAAACAGGCCGAGGCAAAACCTGCTGTCTATCCTTTGAAGCTGAACCTGGGCATTATAGAAGAGTCCAAGTATGTTATTGCAGCTAGGTTCGCTAATGTAGGAAACGTTCACCTACAGCCCAGATGCAAGGGGGCGATTTTCAGCCCAACGGGCTCTACCTTAAGAGAGATAGTACTCAGTGGCAGCAATGCTCTGATGTTGCCGCTGGAGGATCGGGATTTTTCACAAGTCGTTGACTTCAGCGGACTTAATCCCGGCATATATCGTCTTCAGGCCACTTTGGAGTATGCCTCTGGTGAGATATCAAAAAAGCAAGTGCCTATAAAAGTTACTGTAGAGGGTGGTTTTAGGCTCGTTGAAATCATTCGGCCGGAGGAGGCTGAGAAGGAGATAGGTGTTAAATGGTAGTATGGTGGTGAAGGGATTTTTGTTAAAGCAAGGCACTGGATTGCCGATACAAGTTACGAAAAGTCGTGGGATTTCTGCCCTACGGCTGATGAAAGGGATGTTAATCTATGGCACGGAAAGATATCGGTAGAATTTTATCGGGCGGTGTGATCCTTGTCGGCATCGTTTTAGCTTGCTCGCTAGACGCTAAAGGCCAGGCCTTCAAAGGGCAAATGCTAACTTTCACCATATCCGGCTCTACTGGTGGACTTGGCGGTGTCGTTTTGAAGGGCCTACCAGGTCCAGTTGTAGTTAGTGACGACAGCGGCTATTATACTGCCACGGTTAAATATGGCTGGGGCGGAACAGTTACTCCGCAGAAGGTAGGCTATACTTTTGAACCGACAAGAAGAACATACAGTAAAATTACTGATAATCAAATTAATGAAGATTATACTCCTGTGCTGATCACCTACACGGTTTCCGGTACCACCGGCATAGAAGGTGTGGTTCTGAACGGACTGCCGGGTGATACTATAACCGGTGAAGGTGGCGCGTATAGCGTCGAGGTCGATTATGGTTTCACCGGCACTGTTGTACCTACTAAGGAGGGCTATACCTTCACTCCAGCTACAAAAACATATACCCAGGTCAACAGAGATCAAGCGAACAATAACTACACAGCGGCGCGGATTAAATTTACGATTTCTGGTTCTGCCGATGCAGGTGATGTGGTAATGAAAGGTCTGCCGGGCAATCCTGTTACTGGTGAGGGAGGTGCTTACAGCGCCACGGTTGACTATGGCTGGAGCGGAACTATCACGCCTACAAAGGAGGGCCATACTTTTGATCCACAGAGCCGAGAATACTCTGATCTTATCAGTGCCCAGACCAACCAGAATTATACCGCTACGGTCCAGACTTTCACCATTTCCGGCTCGGCGAACTTGGCCGGCGTCCTGATGAAAGGCTTGCCTGGTGATCCTATCACAAATGAAGACGGCTATTATAGTGCGAGTGTTGACTACGGCTGGAGCAGCGCCGTTACACCTACGAAGGAAGGTTATACTTTCGAGCCAGCCAGAAGAACATATAGCAAAACCACGGTTGATTACAATGATCAAGACTATAGTTCCTCAGTAATTACCTTGACTATTTCCGGTACAACAAGCATGGGAGGTGTAGTTATCGATGGTCTGCCGGGTAATCCTGTCACAGAGGAAAATGGTTCATATAGTGTGACAGTTAACTATGGCTTCAGCGGGACTGTCACGCCGATAAAGGAAGGCTATACTTTTGATCCACCAAATATGGTCTACAGCTCCGTTTCGACTAACCGGACAAATCAAAATTACAAAGCATTGCATATTACGTTTGTGATATCTGGCACGGCGGGCATTGATAATGTGGTAATAAATGGTCTGCCCGGTAAACCTGTTACCGACAGCTACGGCGGATATAGCGCCACAGTACAGTTCGGCTGGAGCGGGACAGTTACACCGACAAAGGAAGGCTATACGTTCGATCCACCCAATAGGGAATATATAAAAGTTGTCAGTCCTCAGTCAGACGAGAATTATACTTCGGCGCTATTGAGACTTACGATCTCCGGTACGATAAGCTCCGAGGGTGGTCCTGTAGAAGGTGTAATAGTTTCAGCAGGTCTCGGTGAAGGCACTGCTATGACCGATATTGATGGTCAGTACCATCTAAGTGTGGATTACGGCTGGCGAGGTGTAGTGGCGCCAGCAAAGGAAGGATATACCTTCAAACCACTCAACAGGACGTATACACGAGTGACGAGGGATTTAGACGTACAGGGTTATACTGCAAACATTAGGATGCTTACCATATCTGGTGCGGTAATTATCGGAGGAACGCCGATAGAAGGTGTACTTGTAACAGCAAATAATGGCGGAGGATCAGATACAACAGACGCAGAAGGTAAGTACGGCATAAGTGTGCCGTACGGCTGGAGCGGTGAGGTTGCGCCGACAAAGGAAGGTTACATTTTTGACCCTCCGAGCAAAAGTTATACTAACGTTACCACGAATATAAAGGATGGTGAACCTGAACTGCCACCGAGGGCCGAACGAAGACCAATTCCTGCGGCTGAACCTGCAAGACCGGAGGTGCCACCAGTTGAGGCTCCTGGATTTCCAAGCAGGATAGAACCTGAACAGCCTCAGGTTGATCAATGGAGACTGCTATACGAGCAGGAGCTAGCAAGACATCAAAGGCAGATGGAGGAGCTTTCAAGGTTGTCCAGAGAGCCATATGTCGCTCCTGAAACAGGGCGACTGGTTCCAGAGCAACCGTTAAGTGTGAGAACTCCTGGCCAGCGGTTTATTCCGAGGGCGTCACAATTTGAAGGACCATTTGTCAGTGCGATGTATGTAGATACTGATATCCGTGAGGCTCTGCAGGCACTGTCGCTGCAGGCGGGCGTTGATATATACGTTGATGATACTGTCAAGGATAAGACTGTCACGTGCCAATTCAGGCAGATGCCCCTTGGAACAGCCCTTGAAATTGTTCTTGAAGATACAGGATATATTGCGAAGAAGATACCGCATTCATATTTGGTTTTTGCGCCTGTGAATAATGTGTTTATTGAGAGCGACATGCGTCAGGCACTGCAGGACATTGCGTCGCAGGTTGGGGTTGTTATTGTTCCTGATGAGAACGTTGCAGGCTATGTAACTTGCGAATTGAAGGACATTCCGCTCGAAACGGCGCTCGAAATCGTTTTGGCAGGTACTGGTTATTCTGTAACGAAGACTCCTTACTACTATTTGGTTGCTTCATCGGATCCGAAGGGAGCGGCGTTTCCGGCAGTGAGTGAGACACGTCGCGTGGAGATGAACTATTTATCGGCTAATACTGCGGCAGGCCTTCTGTCCAGCGCTTTTAGGGCTTATGTGCAGGCAGAAGTTGGCACCCATACGGTGGTTGTTACAGCGCCTCCAAATTTAGTACAGCGTATCGTTTCGGACCTGAAAAAGCTCGATAAACGCCCACGTCACGTTATGCTGGACGCACGCGTAGTCGTGATGGAGCGTGGCGATCTGCTCAATCTTGGTGTCGAGTGGGGCTGGCCTACGATGAGAGCTGGATTTTTTGGCTCAGACCACTTTGATAAAGGTGATACAACAACCGATTTCGGTGGCAGCAGTTGGCCGTGGGGCGTACAAATGGGATATTCGCCGAGTGCGACATTTACAGATGCGCTTGAGTTAACCTTGAACCTTCTTGCTGAGAATGGCGAGGCAGACATAGTAGCCAGTCCTCAGGTTCTGGCCCAGGATGGCAAGCCTGCTCAAATAAGGGTCATGACCGAGGAGTACTTCATGATGACCGCCCCCGAAATCACAGGTGGTTTTTACGCAAGATCTGAGCTTGAGACAATTACTTCAGGTACCAGCTTGGCTATTACACCTCGCATCGGGGATAATGATGATATCACGCTGGAGCTTTCTATTGAGGTTAGTGACAGCATACCTCGCGGCAGAGGAAGCGATTTACCTGTTGTAACACGTCGTCTGGCCACCAATACAGTGCGTGTCCAAGATGGTGGAACGGTAGCGCTTGCCGGCATGACGGAAAACCGTCGACGCCTGAAGGAAAAACGAGTGCCGGGTCTCAGTAATCTGCCATTCGTCGGAGCATTGTTCCAAAGTACCGAGAGCGATCAAGCCTCCAAGGAGGTAGCTGTGTTCGTGACAGCGCGTATTGTGCGTGATGATGTAACTCCTGTGAACGGGGCAGCATCTACAGCACCGGCAACTACAGCGCCAGTATATACAGCACCGGCACCTACAGCGCCAGCATATACAGCACCGGCACCTACAGCGCCAGCATATACAGCACCGACATATACACCATCTGTACCCCAGGTGCCAACCAGACCGCAGCAGGAAGGCGATTTTAGAAGGAATCTTCAGGATAGCTTGTTGCGTTTAAGATGAAAACTCAAAACTCAAAACTCAAAACTCGAAACTGTGGAGTTGCCTTTTTAGGGCAACGAGTTCGTCAATTTTGCATTTTGCTTTTTGCGTTTAGCATTTTGATGGGTCTGGCTGGCTGTGCGCGCATAACCTGGCCGCGTGTTGAATGGAAGCGTCTTAGCTCGCGACGCGAAAAATCGTCCAAAGGATTCAAAGTTGTGGCTATGAGCAACAGGGATATTGCTGAGCTTAGTGCTGATGACATAGTGTTAATTATGCGGCAGGCTGGTTTCTCTGATGGGCAGATTATGGAACTTGGGCCGGACGTGCGTGATGGACTTTTGTTTTCGGGAGCGGTACAAGTCAGGAGGAAGAAGAAGGTAGAGGCCATTTTTGCTGTTAATAGTGATTATATCTTTATCACTACACGCCTAAGGGGTAGCTTCATCTACGATCTGAAGAGGGGTAATTTTGGGATGAACGGTGTTTATTCACCTCGGTCATAATTATTGAAGCAGCTCTGACGTGTCCTAATTTGTGCAATTCCTATCGTTTTTATCAAATCATTCACAATCGTCTTATACCGATCATAAAAAGTATATGCGCTGCTGCCCGGACGGATCGTCGCTCGTCGCCAGTTGCCCGTGACTCGTAAAACAAAATGAGTTTCGAGCGACGAGTCACGAGCGACGAATATTTGCCGATCGTAACCCCCATGCTTTCTTGCGTGCCTCCCCCGAGTCTTCTGTCGAAGACAGAATCGGGGGCAGGCGAAAGCAAGAATGGGGGCTAAATACAGGAAACTATCCGGCCTGGTAATGGATACGAAATGAACGGACAAAGCGCATTTATTTTATATGATCCGTATAGGGTAACCTTTGCGCTCAATAGGCCTTGATAAATGTGACGAAACAGCATATATATTTTACTGCTATGGCTCAGAATGTTAAAAAGCGAATTGAAAAATTACGTGATGAAATTAGAAAGCACGATTATCTCTACTACGTACTAAATCAGCCGAAAATCACCGACCGTCAATACGATAAGCTCTTTGCTGAGCTCAAGGAATTAGAGCAGGCCAATCCGCACCTGATAACTCCGGACTCGCCTACTCAGCGTGTTTCCGGTGAGCCTCTTGAAGGTTTTGCCACCGTCAGACACGCCGTGCCTATGCTCAGTATCGATAATACTTACAATGCCGAAGAGCTCAAGGCGTTTGACGAGCGGGTGCGAAAAGGACTAGGAAGCAGTGATTATAATTATGTTGTGGAACCGAAGATAGACGGTGTTGCTATAAGCCTTCGCTATGAGAATGGCTCACTTGTTACCGCTGCCACACGCGGCGACGGAGAGGTGGGGGATGATGTAACAGCTAATGTGCGGACAATTAAGGCCGTCCCCCTTGCATTACTGGGCGAGGGCAAAATCTCCGCTGTGCTTGAGGTTCGAGGCGAAGTGTATATGCCGATTCGGTCTTTTCGCGAATTGAATCGACTCCGCGCGGAGGTAGGCGAACCATTGTTTGCCAATCCACGAAACGCCGCCGCCGGTTCGCTTAAGTTGCTGGATGCAAGAATAACTGCAACGCGTAATCTGTCATTCTTCGCGTACGCAATGGGCGAGGTATCTGAGCCATTCGCAGAGAATCATTCTGAGAGCCTGAAGAAGTTTGAGAAATTAGGTTTGCCAGTAAATCCTAATATATCCCACCACGCCAAAGACATAGATGAGGTAATAGGGATTTGCGGAGAATGGAATAAAATACGGAACAATCTGGACTTCCAAATCGACGGTCTGGTGATAAAGGTCAACCGCTTAGGCCAGCGTGACATCCTCGGGGCAACCGGCAGAGCGCCTCGCTGGTGCATTTCCTATAAATTCCCGGCTGAACGTGCTCAGACTGTCATTGAATCAATCGATGTACAGGTGGGTAAAAGCGGGATTTTAACGCCGGTGGCGAATCTTGGACCTGTTCAACTTTCAGGTACGACGGTTAAACGTGCCAGTCTGCATAATTTCGACGAGGTGCGTCGACTTGATGTTCGCTGTGGTGACACCGTAGTTATCGAAAAGGCCGGCGAAATTATACCGCAGGTAGTCGAGGTGAAGAAACAATTAAGACCAGCCGGTGCCATCCCATTTAAAATACCTAAGAAATGTCCAAATTGCGGCTCTGCGGTGGCCAAGGATGAAGATGGCGTCTACATACGCTGCCTCAATCCGGATTGCCTGGGTCAATTGAAGGAGCGTATTAAGTACTTTGCGGGCCGCGGCCAAATGGATATAGAACACCTTGGAACCTCGCTTATCGACCAACTCGTTGATAGCGGGCTTGTCAACGATTTTGCCGACCTGTACAAGTTGCAGAAATCTCAGCTTGCTTCTCTGGAGCGAATGGCTGAAAAAAGTGCCGGCAATGTGATAAAGGCTATTGAAGCGAGCAAGGCCCGGCCTTTGTGGTGGCTAATTGCTGCACTTGGCATCAGGCATGTCGGAGGTCAGTCAGCTCAAATCTTGGCCGACCATTTCGGCTCACTTGATGCGATTATGGACGCAGATATGCAGGCGCTGGAAACAATTGACCAAATCGGCCCGACAATGGCAAAGAGCATCTATGAGTATTTCCGAAACGCCAAGAACTGCGAAGTTATTGGCCGATTGTTGGCCGCAGGTGTAAAGCCTGAATCGCCCAAAAAGGCGCGACCATCGAGCAAATTGTCAGGAAAAACAATTGTTGTAACCGGCACACTTGAGAGCTTTACTCGCCAACAGGTCGAGCAGGCAATCAGGCAGGCTGGTGGAAAACTATCCAGTAATGTAAGTAAAAAGACTAATTTTGTATTGGCCGGCACGGAACCCGGAAGTAAGCTCGATAAAGCCAGAAAGTTGGGCGTTAAAGTAATAGACGAAAAAGAGTTTTTGAAAATGCTTTAAATCGAGTTTTGGCAAAGTGATTCAAGACGAAAAATATATGCGGGCTGCTTTGAAGTTGGCCCGGCGAGGCATTAGCTCTGTTGAGCCTAACCCTGCGGTTGGTTGCTTAATAGTAAAAGCTGGCCAAATCATAGGGAGGGGCTGGCATAAGAAGTTTGGAGGTCCTCATGCAGAGTTAAATGCTCTTGAAGACTGTGGGAGTCTCGGAGCTAATCCGCAGGGAGCTACTATGTATGTCACGCTTGAGCCGTGTTGTCACCAGGGCAGAACCCCGCCTTGTACGCGAGCTATCATTGATGCCGGGATAGGTAAAGTTGTTGCCGCTCTGATTGACCCGTCGGAGCACGCCAGAGGCGCCGGACTGGAGCAGTTGCGTAACGCAGCAATAGAAGTGCAGCTCGGCGTTTGTGAAACCGAGGCGCGTTTGCTAAGCGCGCCCTTTCTCAAATTTACGACTACCGGTAAATGCTGGACCATATTGAAATGGGCACAGAGCATTGATGGCAAACTTGCCTATGCTGAAAAAATTGAGCCTAAAAAGTGGATTTCCGGTGAGCTTAGCAGAAAAGATGCACACAGGTTGCGTCGGCGAGTTCAGGCGATAATCGTGGGTGTCAATACGGTCATTGCAGATGACCCTTTGTTGACGCCTCGACCAAGCGAAGGCAGAGAGCCTGTCAGAGTAGTTCTGGATAGTTCTCTTCGAATTCCGCTCGAATCCCGGCTGCTTAGAACTGCCAAGGAAAGCCTGGTGATTGTATATGCCAGTCGGGAATACGTCAAAGCGAATCCAAAGGCTGTGGAGAGTATATCTCAAAAGGGGGCTAAAATACTTGCCTATCCCGATGGACAAAACCGATCTAATCTACACTTTTTGCTAAAAGAATTGAGTCGGAGGGGCCTGCAACAAGTGCTTGTGGAAGGTGGACCGCGGGTTGCGAGTTCATTTCTTAAGGAGAATCTTGCAGATGAGTTGTACATTTACATCGCGCCGAAAATACTCGGCCGCTCAGGCTCAATCGGCATCACTAAACCTATGGCCGAATTAATATCAGAAGTTGGGTTGCGCCATGTAGATATTAAGCAGTTCGACAATGATGTTTGCCTGACCGGTATAACGGACAAAGCTCTGCGGGAAATATCAGTCTCTGATGGCTAATACCAATTGTGATTGAAATTTGCGCTTATGTCATTTCGACCGAAGCCCCCGTTCTTGCTTTTGCAAGAAAGCACTGGGCCGTAGTGGAGAAATCTGTTAAAATAGATTTCTCGACTTCGTCCCTGTTTCTGTCTTCGACAGAAGACACAGGGGCTCGCTCGAAATGACACGAATAAGCGCACTAATTATTCTCAATTGGTATAAGCTGCGAAATAAATAGCGGGGCCTGCCTTCGTGATTATCGTTAAAACCTTGCCAATTTATCTAAAAAAACCGTGAGGTTATTACAGCGTTATGTGAATATTCGTAGCTTGATTGAGGCTAAAATTAGCTTGACTTTTGGAGTCTTTTTTCTTAGAATATAAATGTTGCGAGTGCAGACAGAGATCAGTTGGTCTCACGGCACCACCCGCGGTAATGTGCATCCTGGCACAGCGCAACAAGGAGACGGGCCTACAATTGATTTCAAATGCAGCCCACGTCTCCTTTTTTTTGCGCCGTATATTTTCATAGAGGTTTTCACGACTAAAGCTGCATTGGAATTTTCAGAGGTGACAGGGCGAATCAGCTTTTTGAAAGGGCTATTTCTGTAAGGACAGATTTTTTATGTGCCTCTTGAGTTGGGGTATGGAGTAATGAGCTCCTGCACTTTATTCGGCTTGCAATATGGCTTTGATATCGCTTAAAGTAAGCAGACCGATAGTCGCCAACTTTATTTTGCCTTGAGGATTAATGAAGAAGCTGGAAGGAATAGAGTCCACTAGATTGTACGGCGCCGGCATGTCGCTCGATTTGGCTGCAAGGACGGTATAGTTTATTTTGTTTTCTGCCACGAAGTCCCTGATCATCTCGAGGCTGTTTATCGGCGATATGTAGGATATTGCCAGCATGGCTAATTTGTCTTGCCCGACCGTGTTTCGCAATTCAATTAGATCCGGTATCTCCGCTCGGCAAGGGCTGCGCCAGCTCGCCCAGAAAATTAGCATTACGTCCTTTCCCCTATAATCGCTGAGTTTGTGCTGTCTGCCTGAGATATCGGTCAGAACAAAATCTGGTGCCGGCTGGCCACGCCAACGTGGAAAAGATGGTCCCCAAGTTTTTGCACTTCTGATGACGTCATCAAGGCTCATTTTTAGCCCGCCGAGAGGCCTGGTAGCCGGCTTTGAAAATTCGGATTCCGGCAGCGACGTCTCAGCACGGGATTCTTCTGTAGGCGTCTGGGGAGCCGGCTCCTTTTTGCAGCCCGATATAATCGCTGCCAAACTGACCATAATGAGCAGGCCAAGTATTATCTGTCCAAAGGCTTTCTTTCCACTCTGTTTAGCCATCGTCAGGTTCTCCATGAGTCAATCCCAGCAAACAACTATACCAGCGGCCGGCTGAGGCGTAAAGGCCAAATTGCCAAAAATCTTTTGACAAAAAAGGTCTTTAGGCTATTATGAACCGTTCTTAGACAATCGCGGTACCTGTTTGATCAGAGTGCCTGCGTCTTTCCCCACTCAGAAGTTTTGCATTTTTTGGTATCTTGTTTCGTATGCAATGGTTGAATTGGTCAAGACCGTAGTTGAGCAGAGCAGAGATTTGAACCTTTTACTTTTAATGGGACTGGCTGTCTTTGGCGGGACGATAGGCGCAAGGATAATACAGAAACTTCACATACCTCAGATAGTTGGCTATATAACAATAGGCATCATCCTTGGGCCTATCCTGAATGTTATCTCGCAACAAACCGTGCAAAGCCTCGAGCTGTTTAATCTCTTTGCTTTGGGGATTATTGGCTTTCTGATCGGTGGTGAGCTCAAACGTGACGTCTTTGTACGTTTCGGCAGGCAGGTTTTCGCAATTTTGCTGTTTGAAGGTGTGGTTGCATATTTGCTGGTGGGTCTGCTGAGCTTTTTTGCGCTTCGCTATTTCTACGATTGGCAAACTGCACTGGCAGTAGCAGTAGTGTTTGGCGCTATCTGTACGGCGACGGACCCTGCTTCGACAGTAAACGTACTGTGGGAATACAAAACCAGGGGGCCTCTAACCACGATGCTGACCGCAATCGTAGCTCTGGATGATGTGCTTGCATTGGTTTTGTACATAACCAGTGTAAGCTTGGCCAGTTTCCTGACCGGACATCAAGAAGTGGGTGTTTTGAAGATGGCCTTTCACTCGCTATACGAAGTGATAGGGTCATTGGGGCTCGGTGCAGCGGTGGGGTTGCTGCTTCGATGGATTGCTCTGCGAATCGACGATGATGAGAAAAATCTGGTTTATACTGTCAGCATCATAGTACTTTGCATAGGTGTGGCAATTGGCTTAAAGCTGGATGTGATCTTGTCATCGATGGCCTGCGGCGTCACCTTGATAAACCTCTCACCTCGCCGGAGTCTGAAATGTTTTGAGCTTGTGCGCAAATTTTCACCACCGTTTTATGTGCTGTTTTTCGTGATTATCGGGGCAAGACTCAGCATCCATGTCACCGGCCGGATTGGTCTGCTGGCGGCAGCTTACATTGTCGGCAATGTCGTTGGAAAAACCAGTGGGTCGTATTTAGGGGCTGTGTATTCCAAGGCTGTCCCGACAATTAGAAAATATCTGGGGTTTTGTTTGTATCAACAGGGCACGATTGCAGTTGCCCTTTTAATTATGGCCAGTCACCGATTCGAAGGGCCTATCAAAGATGTGATGCTATCGGTAATAATTGCAGGAATATTCGTGCTGCAGTTGGCTGGCCCATTGTTGGTGAAGGTTGGCATCAAAAAAGCCGGGGAGGTTGGCCTTAACATTACCGAAGAGGACCTCATCAAAACTTACGCCGTTGCTGAGGTGATGGACAGAGAAGTGCCGGTCATTCCAGCAGGCACGTCTCTGAGTGAAGTCATCAAAGTTGTTAGCAGTACTGACAGTTTCTACTACCCGGTTGTCGACACGGACAACAAGCTGATAGGCGGTATCACACTTGAAGGTATCAGAAATACCTTCGCCACTCAAGAGCTAAATGACTGGCTGGTAGCGCTCGATATTGCAGAGCCGATTGTCGCCCGTGTAAACCCGGACATGCGGCTAATAGATGCGCTCGAGAAGACACGGCAATTGGATATTGAATGTGTGCCTGTTGTGGCTACGAGTAACGGTGACACACTTCTTGGCGTCATGGACACGCGTGCTGTGCATCGCCGAGTCAGCGCAGAGGTCCTGGCTAAACAAAAAGAAGCTGATGCCATGTATGGTCTGAGAAGCGGTTAAGCCTGTTACTGACCTCTGTTTGAGCAGTGATTATGCTATAATTTTGCGAGGTTTGTCCATTACGAGTCTTTCGGATAGATAACCGAGATGGAGCCACGATGGTTTATTTCGCTGCCATAGCTGACATCGATATTGTTGAGCATCTGAATTTTGCTTTGCTATTTGGCCTAATTATTTTGGGTGGTGCTTTCGGTGCACGTCTTTCTCAGAAATTTCACATTCCACAGGTCATTGGCTGCATCGTTGTTGGCATTCTGCTCGGAGATGTTTTTGGGCTGATTACTCCCCGGACTATCGAGGCTCTTGAGCCATTTACGATGTTCGCTCTTGGCATTATTGGTTTTATGATAGGGGCAGAGCTTCGCAGTGACATCTTCAAGAAATATGGCAAGCAATTTTTCACCATTCTCATCGCGCAGGGAATAGGCGCATTCCTGTTTGTGCTTATTGGCAGCTCGCTCTTGGCCTGGTTTGCGTTGCCTACTTTGTTGCCAGGTATGCCTACAACTGACAGAGCCCACATTTCCATCGCCATTGGTCTTGTTTTTGGCGCAATCGCTTCGGCTACGGCACCGGCAGCGACAGCCAATGTTCTCTGGGAATACAAGACCAGAGGTCCTTTAACAGCAACAGTTCTGGCTATAGTGGCGCTTGACGATGCACTGGCGTTACTTTTATATCGTGGTGCTGCAACCGGAGCAAAGGCACTGCTCGGCACCGGCCATAGCTCAGTCACGGGCGCAACATTGGTACTACTCGGAGAAATCGTAGGATCGGTCATACTTGGATTTATGGCTGGAGTGCTGTTGTATTTTCTCCTGAAATTCGTAAGAGCCGAAGACAAAATTCTTGAGTTTGCCCTTGCCTCTTTGCTGCTGGTTGTTGGGATATCTATGATACCCCGGATCGATCCGATTCTTCCCGCCATGACTCTGGGCATTACGCTCGCTAATCTCATGCCTCGACAAAGTAAGGGAACCTTTGCCATTGTCCAGAAATTCGCCCCGCCGATATACATATCCTTTTTCGTTCTCGCGGGCGCACACATGGCGTTCGGCAGAGTGACCGGCTGGATGGTGGCCATGATAGCTGTATACATCCTCTGCAGGGCCGGGGGCAAAATGCTGGGTTCGTGGTTCGGAGCGGAATATTCTTCGGCACCGACCGTTGTACGGAAATACCTGGGACTTTGTCTGCTTCCTCAGGCTGGTGTGGCAATCGGCCTGGCGATATTGGCTGGTCAGCAATTTGGGACCGAATTGGGTCATGTTATTATCATGGTTGTTATGACAGGCACATTCATAATGGAGATTCTCGGCCCAATGCTCGTCAAAGTCGGCGTCAAAAAGGCCGGTGAAGTCGGCATGAATGTTACCGAGGAAGACCTCATAAACACATACGCCGTCGCTGACGTTATGGATGCTGAACCTATAAGTATACCACAGGATCTGCCCTTGCAGCAAATACTTGAGGTCTTCAGCAAAACCGACAGTGTATATTATCCTGTTGTTGATAATCAAACTCAGCTAATAGGCATAATAACCGTCGCGGATATAAAGGAAATGTTTGCAAATAGGGAGTTTGCCGGCTGGTTGCTCGCATGTGACGTAGCTGAGCCGGTTCATGATAAAAGCACGCCGGATAAACCTCTTGGTGAGACATTCGAGAATATGAAACGCTACGACCTTGAACATATACCGATAGTTACCGGTGATGATAGTAACAAACTGGCCGGAGTCCTAGATTACCACAAAGCGCTTCGCAAAATTAGCGCTGAAGTCTTGCACAGACGAAAGACGGCGGACGGAATGGCTTTGGCGACAGGTTAGCTAAACGGTTGGCTAAATGTGAAAAATACCAAAGTTGAGGATTTCGAAGAACGGCCCTTGGATTTCAATTTCACGTCTGAAATTGTGTGGTGGAACAGACTTGAAACGATTTTCTTTTCCTAAAAAGAAAAGGTTGTTGAGTAATAGAGAGTTTAAGGCTGTCTTAACGAATGGACTGCGCGCGAACGACGATTTGATTGTGCTTTACATGGCCGAGAATGATTGCGGATATCCGCGATTGGGAGTGTCTGTCAGCAAATGGTGCGGCGGCGCTGTTGTGCGCAACAGGCTTAAACGGTTGTTGCGAGAAGCCTTCCGACAAAACCAATATGAGATTCCAGCTAAGTTTGACTATTTGCTGATGATTTCGTCACAATGGGCGAAACAGTTTGATAAGCCGGGAAACATCAAAAAAGCTTTGACGTGTCTGTCTTTAGAGCGATTACGGGCTGAATTCTTAACTTTGGTAAGAACGGTGGTTGACAGGGCCGGCGTAAAGTAGGCGATGGCAATTAACCAAAAAATCCATTGTTGAAAAACTCGAAGCCATGCGTTAAACCTTATGTTCAATATTTGTCCAACTGCCGAAAGTGTGTACGAGGATGGCCTTGAGCGATAAGAGCGGATTGATGACGGTAGGAACAGCCGCAAAAAAAGCTGGCGTTTCTCGTCAGTCTCTGCAATATTACATTATGGTCGGGTTACTTGAGCCTACAAAAGTTACGCCGACGGGACGGCGCCTCTTTGACGAAAAGGGCGTCGAACGAATCAAGCTCATTAAAAAGCTCAACGAAAGTGGCTATCCTTTACGTGCCATCCGCGATTTGTTTCTCGAAGGACGAACAGATTTGAAAGGAAAAGGGCAGTGAGTGATTATGAAACCATCCAAAGGAAACGCAATATTTTCGTGGGTGCTTTTGTCATCATCGGTATGTGTGCACTTGGATGGCTCATCTTTAAGTTTGGCGATTTGCCAACCGCAGTTACAAAAATGGGTTCTGTTGGGATTTTTGTTCAGTTTCCAATGGCACCCGGTGTGCAGAAAGACACTCCGGTGCGATTTTGTGGCTATCAGATCGGCAGAGTAACAGGTGTAATGCCACCGCGGATACGCAAGGATCTTAACACAAATCAGGAATATCATCAGACTGTTGTTATTCTTACGATTGATAAGAAATATGTCGATATCCCCAGCAATGTTAACATAAAATTAATGACACGCGGACTGGGCAGCAGCTACATTGAGCTCAAGGTTGATCCGGAGTCTTTGCCTGCACCGCCGCGAGATCCCAATCGGCCGGAAACATGTTTTCTTGTGGACGGAATGTGGCTGCAGGGTTCAACCGGCATTTCCAGTGAGTTTTTTCCTGAAGAAAGCCAGAAAAAACTGGATAGTCTTGTTGAGGACCTTGGAGCTTTCGTAAATAACGCCGATGACATCATTGGCGATCCTAATAACAAAGAAAACGTTAAAAGAATCTTGGCTAATTTGTCCGGGGCCTCAGAAGCAGCTACGGAGGCCATACAACAGGCAACGCAGACAATGGAGGAGTTCAAAAAGTTTGCCACAGCCGGTACCAAAACCTTAGAAAATGCCGACGCTAAGGTGGACAAAGCCATTGTTGCTATGATCGACACCAGCGAACAACTGAGTAAGGCAACAGAGCAATTGCGGCTGATCCTGGAAAAGATAAACAGTGGCCAGGGCACGGCAGGTATGCTCGTTAATGACGGACGATTTTATGAAAGCCTTCTTGAAAATGCCGATCAGATGCAAGTCCTGCTGGAGGAGATGAAGCTGTTCGTAGCTCAAGCTCGAAATAAGGGTTTGCCTATAGATCTAAAGTAAGATGGGCTTTCTACTTCAAAGAGCACGCTGTTTCACCCACAGTTATCGTATCATACCTTTTTAGAAGCTGTCAGGTTTATATTCTTTTGCTGTAGTGTTTCGGACTTTACAAAAGGGTCATACCCTGTTAAAATTTAGTGACTTGTTTCTTGGCGTCGTGTGTCATTTGTGTTGCGATTAGAAGTTGCGATATGCAGCACGAAATACGCTATACGATATACGTAGTACGAAAAAATGGCTGGCAAAATAGTTATTGATACTGAGCGATGCAAAGGCTGTGGCTTATGTGTGGTGGTCTGCCCCAGGGATAGCATTATTATCTCCAAAAAGTCCAACAAAAAAGGCTATTTCCCCGCAGAGTCAGCAAACGCCGACTGCACCGGTTGTGCAATGTGTGCGATTGTCTGTCCGGATGCGGTGATTGAGGTGTACCGTGAGGATGCCGGTATAATCGAGATAGATACCAAACTGAGCAAGAATGTGAAGCGGCCCCACTCCTGTGAAAGCGGAAGTCCGAAGTGATAAGGATACAATAGATTTCTTTATGCGGGGTGTGTGTTTGGTCAAGAGGAAAAACAGATGAGAAGATCATGGGAAGAACAAGAGTTTGAAAAAGCTTGTATTGGATATCAGACGGCGATGGAGCTATTAGGGCTAGTAAGCCAAGAGATTTACAGTAGGTCTAGTGCGATGTTAATTGCGAATAGCATCATTATAGCCTTAATTAGCTGGACTTTTTCAAGTGATAGTGACTTGCCGCTGTTCCTGAACATGCTTTTACTTATCGTGGGATTAATCTTGTGCTTCTTGTGGTTCCTTTTCAACAATCATGGTGTTTACTGGCAAGATTTATTTAGGGAAAAGGCTATAGAACTGGAAAATAGATATTTCGCTACTACATTCAAACTAATCTCACTTGTCGTCACAGAGAGCCCTCAGGCTTCGCATAAGAAAAATTCAGAGATCCCAAAATTGGTACGTTGGTTCCCATATCATCGCACATCTCTGATAGTCATATTTATCTTTTCACTTGTTTATATAGTTATACTCTTATATCAATTAGTATGCAATGGCCCATAATACAATGCGGAAGACTATGCTTGCCCCGATATAAATTCGGCTTCGACAGACTTTTTATATCGAATACGTTATTTGATTTTCTTAATAGCCACTTTAATAGGCGAAGAAAAATGGACCAAAAGATAAAACGCTTGATAAATCAAATAAAAGAACATCTGGTAGGGCTGTATGGGAGGAAAGTCAGAAAGGTTATATTATATGGTTCTTATATGAGAGGCGAATACACGAAGGATTCAGATATTGATGTGCTGGTACTGGTTGATGAGTCTCTAAATCCATTTGAAGTGAGAGAAAGCTTGAGCGACCTTTTGTTTGATATACTTCTTGAAGAAGGTGAGCTCATTTCGGTTATAACAATTCCTGAAAATATCTATGAAAGTTACAATTCTCCATTTATTTTGAATGTGAAAAAAGAGGGACTAGTAGCGTGAAGGAGATAATGGATTTCATAGAGAAAGCCGAAAAATTCCTAAGCACAGCTGAACAGGCTTTGAATATAGAAGACTATGATTCCTGTGTTTCAAGGTGTTATTATGCAATGTTCTTCATGGCAGAAGCTGCGCTTTTTACTAAAAATTTAAGTGCATCATCCCATAAAGGCGTCATAAGTTTGTTTGGAGAGCATTTTGTAAAAACAAAAATCCTTGAGAGAAACTTAGGAAAAGCACTTAATGATGCCTATGATAAGAGGATTGTTGGAGATTACGGAGTTGGTTTTACCGTTACTAAAGAAGAGGCAGAGAATTTGTTAGATACAGCCCAGGATTTTGTCCGGAAGTTGAAAAATTACCTTAAAAGGTGGTTAGAAAAATAGTGAAAAACATAAGCGAGCGTATTTTAATGTGCGGCAATGAGGCCCTCGCTGAAGCGGCTATCATTGCCGGCTGCGACGCATATTTCGGCTATCCAATCACGCCACAGAACGAGATCACCGCCTACATGTCCCGACGGATGCCCGAAGAGGATCGTGTCTTTGTGCAAAGCGAAAGTGAATTAGCTGCGATAAATATGGTTTTTGGGGCATCGGCGACGGGCAAAAGGGCCATGACAAGCTCATCAAGTCCGGGCATTAGTCTGATGCAGGAGGGCATAAGCTATCTGTCGGGTGCGGAGCTGCCGGCGGTAGTAGTTAATGTAATGCGGGGCGGCCCAGGCCTCGGCAATATTGCCCCTTCCCAGGGCGATTATTTCCAGGCCACGCGCGGCGGGGGACATGGTGATTACCGAACTATTGTGCTGGGGCCGTCAAGTGTTCAGGAACTTGCAGACTGTATGCCTCTGGCCTTTGACCTGGCTGACCAATATAGAATGACAGTTGTCGTTTTAGCTGATGGAATCCTGGGACAGATGATGGAGCCGGTAGTGCTTGAGAAAAAGCCGGGACGTGAACTGCCGCTTAAAGACTGGGCCGTGACTAGGGCCAGCGACAGAAAGCAGAACATCGTCCGGTCAATGTGGCTCCAGGAGGGGGTGCTGGAAGAACTCAATAACAAACTTCAGGCCAAATACCAGCAAGTACAGGAAAACGAGGTGCTCTGTGAAGAATACCAGTTGGACGATGCAGAAATCGTTGTCGTTGCCTATGGTGTCGCAGCCAGAATTGTACGGGGCGCAGTCAACAAAGCACGTGAAGAAGGAATCAAGGTCGGCTTGATACGACCAGTTACCTTGTGGCCTTTTCCGATGGAGCAAATCAGCAGGGCTGCGGAGGAGTTTCGGATTTTTCTTGTTGTGGAAATGAGTGAAGGCCAGATGATCGAGGACGTTAAGCTCGCGGTTGCAGGAAAGGCGCCCGTGCTTTTCCATGGCAGAGCCGGCGGCGGTGTGCCGACTGTTGACGAAATTCTGGATGTGATTAAACAGCTTGCAATTAGAAAATCAAAAACCAAAATGTAAAAAGCAAAATGACAAATTAGAACTCAAAAAATGATATTAACTTTCAGCAATTTTGAGGTATGACAGGCAACTAATGGCCAATAGTTATTTTTGATATTTGCTATTTATGAGAACCGTATTTGCGCGAACACCCACACTTAAAGATTGTCCGACACATTATTGTCCCGGCTGTGGGCACGGCATTGCCCACAGATTGATAGCTGAGACGATTGATGAGTTGGGCATACGTGACCGCACAATCGGCATAGCACCTGTGGGCTGTGCCGTGTTAGCGTACGATTACATCGATGTTGATATGGTTGAGGTTGCACACGGCAGAGCACCGGCAGTGGCAACGGGCATGAAAAGAACCAATCCGGACAAAATCATATTCTCATATCAGGGTGATGGTGACCTTGCAGCAATCGGAACAGCGGAGATTATCCACGCTGCTCACAGGGCAGAGCAAATAACCGTTATATTCATAAATAACGCAGTCTTTGGAATGACGGGCGGACAAATGGCACCGACTACCGTTCTTGGCCAGGTGACAGCAACAACACAAGCCGGCCGGGACAAGCGGGACCAGGGCTATCCGCTGCAAATATCGGAGTTGTTGGCTGTTTTGCCGGGCGCTATTTATGTTGAGCGTTGTGCGCTTAGCAGTGTGCAGCAGATTCGCAATGCAAAAAAGGCTATAAAGCATGCCTTTGAATTGCAGGTCAATGGTGCTGAGGGTCTGTCGCTTGTCGAGGTTTTGTCGCCGTGTCCGACTTATTGGCGGATGCCGCCGGCTAAAGCAATGGAATGGATAGAAAAGGAAATGATAAAAGTTTTCCCGCTCGGACGGTTAAAGGGATAACAATGGCAGCAAATGGGCTTAACGAAGAAGTCATCATAGCGGGTTTTGGGGGACAGGGAATTATTCTCGCTGGTAAACTGCTGGCGCAGACAGCAATGAACTCCGGCAAAGAAGTGACATTTATGCCCTCCTATGGCGCTGAAGTTCGCGGCGGAACCGCCAACTGCATGATCGTCATATCCAATCGGCCCATCGCTTGTCCGGTCGTCGGCAAGCCTGATTCGCTAATCGTTATGAACAAGGCTTCCCTGAACAAATTTACGCCACGCCTCAAGGAAAATGGCTTGCTTATATATAATAACTCTCTGATTGATGTCGAACCAGATGTAGATGAAACAGTTAATATTCTTGCCATACCTGCTGATGATTTAGCGGTCGAGCTTGGCAGTGCCAAAAGCGCAAATATGGTCGCGCTGGGCGCGTATCTAAAAAAGCGGGGTCATCTTGCCGTTGACACTGCTGTGCAGGCCCTGCCCGATGTACTGGCTGAAAGATACCATAAAACGATACCGATCAACGCTGAGGCCCTACGCCGAGGTGCCGAATTGGCGTTACACAACTCGATTCAACAGCCCACGTAAAATGTGGGGGATAAATAATTAGCTGCGTAATCCTTCGACCTGGCTCAGGACGGGTTTATTGCGGAGTTTTTATCAGCACAGCCCTCCAAAGAAAGCGAGATTGCCACTCTCAACTGGTTCAAGCAAGGTTTTTGCGCTTGCAAAAGCGGCTTTGTAAGTCTATATTAAGTGCTTTTATAGAATTCTTTTTACACTGACGCATTGTTTTTTCCCTTGCACAGGTTCTTAGGGAGCTTGAGGGGACGTTGTGTTTGAGTCGCTAACCGAAAAATTCAATTCGGTATTCAGGTCGCTGTCCGGCCGGGGCCGTATCACTGAGGCAAGCATCTCAGATGCTATGCGGGATGTGCGCAAGGCCCTTTTAGAAGCCGACGTCAATTACAGCGTGGTCAAGCAATTCTGTAAAGACGTTGCACAGGCGGCTATTGGCGCGGAGGTTATAAAGAGCCTTCATCCAGGCCAGGTGATGGTAAAGATAGTCAATGACGAGTTGAGCAGGCTGATGGGCCCGGTCGATACGCGAATATACTTTGTATCGCCCGGCCCGACTGTAATTATGCTTGCGGGCCTGCAGGGCTGCGGTAAGACCACAACCGCTGCTAAGCTCGGCAAATACCTCGTCTTAAAAGGAAGACGTCCTTTGCTCGTCGCCGACGACCTGCAAAGACCCGCTGCTATCGAGCAGCTAAAGGTCCTCGGTCAGCAGACCAACATAGATGTCTACAGTGAGGAGAACACAAGAGATGCTATCCGCGTTGCGAGAAATTCCGTCAAGTACGCCAAGGATAACAGTTATGATGTAGTTGTCATTGACACAGCAGGTCGGCTGCACATTGACGAAGAAATGATGAAAGAAGTGGCGAATGTTACAAAGACGGTTACGCCCCATCAGATCTATCTTGTCTGCGACGCGATGACCGGCCAGGACGCTGTCAATTCGGCAAAAGAGTTCAATGACCGACTTGAGCTCGATGGCGTTATCCTGACGAAGCTTGACGGTGATGCCCGCGGTGGCGCGGCTTTAAGTGTCAAGGCTGTCACTGGAAAGCCTATTAAGTTCATAGGTATCGGTGAAAAGCTTGATAAGCTCGAAGAATTCCACCCCGAGCGGATGGCGAGCAGAATCCTCGGTATGGGCGATGTAGTGACACTTGTCGAAAAGGCCCAGGAGCATTTCGAAGTAGAAGAAGCAGAAAAACTACAAAAAAAGATGGCCAAAGGTACCTTCGGCTTCGACGACTTCCTCAAGCAAATGCAGGCCGTCAAGAAAATGGGCGGCGTCAAGGATATGCTGAAGATGATGCCTGGTATGGGAAGCCAGCTTGGTGATTTGGATTTCGACGGCGCGGATTTGAAACGCATGGAGGGCATCGTCTACTCGATGACACCATACGAGAGACGTCAGCCCGATGTTATCGAATCCTCGCGCCGAAGACGAATCGCAGCCGGTGCAGGAGCGCAGCCGCACGATGTTTCCAGTCTGGTGAAAACATTCAAGCGCAGCCGAGATATGATGAAGTCCATGAGCGGTGGCAGCTTTAGTGGTCTCAAATCTCTATTTTCAGGCGGCTTGAATCTGGATGCGATAGGGGCTGCTATGTCAACCGGCCGAAAAATCAAGCAGCGCTCAAAACGAAAAAGAGTTATAAAACGAAGAGGCAAAATTAAACGCCGATGAGTGGCACAATTTCTATTGAGCAATATCTTGAAAAAGTTGCGGTTTTTTCTGGCAACGAATACGGTTTACAGGTAAGAAACCGTTTCAAGGACACAAAAGGCACCAGCGAATTGGCACTACTTGCCGTGCCGAGTGCCGAGGAGCTGGAACAGTTGAAAAAGGCTGTAGCGATTATGACCCCCAGTGAAAAGCAAGATACCGAGAAGCTCAGTGATGAAGAAATCAAGAAAATAGCGGTTGACGCAGGAATCGACCCGGGTATCTTTGCAATCTTTATAAACGGCTACGCCTTGCATTGCAAACGTGTTTCGCGGTTGGCATAGGGCAAATCGCGGAAATTGATTATAGACCATCAAAGAAAGGGAAAATAATGGCGGTAAAATTAAGACTGACGAGAATGGGAAGGCGACATCGGCCGTTTTTTAGAATTAATGCGGTCGAGGCTCGCACACCACGTGACGGCAAAATACTTGAAAAGCTCGGCCACTACGACCCAATCGAAAAAGACCCCGACAAGCAGATTGTGCTCAATCGGCAGCGAGCCGAGTACTGGCTTAGCCAGGGAGCAGTGCCTAGCGATACCGTCTCTGAGATTCTGCTTCGCCAGGGGATAAAGCACAAATACGCCGAAGTAAAAGCCCAACGCCGCGCTAAAGCAAGAAGCATGGCTCGTGCCAAGGGCAAGTTCTTCACCAAGGCCGAAAAGATAGCTGCTGAGAAAGAGGCGGAGGCCAAAGCTAAAGAAGCCGAGGAAAAAGCAAAAACCCGGGCCGAGGCCGCCAAGAAAAACGAGCAGGAGGCAAAGGCTAAGGCCGAGGCTGCCAAAAAAACTGAGGAAGAGGCAAAGGCGAAAACCGAAACCACCAAAAAGGCTGAGGAAGAGGCCAAAGTTAAGGCTGTTAAACAGCCAGAGGAGAAGGCCGAAGCTGAGGTTGTGGAAAAAACCCAGACAGAGCCCAAAAAAGCTGAAGAAAAGGCAAAGGATGAAGCTGAGGGAGTCAAAAAAACTGAGGAAAAAATCCAGGCGAAGGCCAAACGAGCCAAAGGAAAAGCCAAGACCGACGCTCAGTCAGCCGACGGGGAGCCAGAAGCACAAGCCAAAGAGGCTGAAGTTGAATTGAAAGCCGAGGAGAAATCGGCTTCTGGTGAAGCCGAGAAAGAGTGATGAGAATTGACGTTCTTACACTGTTTCCGGAGATGTTTCAATCGCCTCTGAGCTGCTCGATAATAAAGAGAGCTCAGGACAATAGCGTAGTCGAAATTACCCTGACCAGCATACGGGATTTTGCGACCGACAAATACAGAAAAGTTGACGACAAGCCTTACGGTGGCGGGCCAGGTATGGTAATGATGCCCGGCCCCGTTTTTGCCTGCTTCGAACACGTACAGAAACTTTCCACCCAAAAAGGTCGTGTAATTTTACTTACTCCCCAAGGGAAGTGCTTCAACCAGAAAAAGGCTCTCGAACTGAGTAAAGAAAAACGCCTGATTCTCATTGCCGGTAGGTACGAGGGCTTCGATGAACGAATTCGCGTAGGCTTCGGTGCTGAGCAAATCTCGATCGGTGATTACGTGCTCAACGGCGGCGAACTCGCTGCTATGATTATCATTGATGCGGTTGTACGCTTGCTGCCTGGAGCACTTGGTGACGAGGACTCGGCTAAAGATGATTCCTTCAGCGAGTCCGCCTGCGGTGGATTGGAATATCCGCAGTATACAAGGCCGGAGGTTTTTCGCGGCATGAAAGTCCCTGATATACTTCTGAGTGGCAACCACGGCAAAATCGCTGAATGGCGGCGCCAGCAGGCCCTCGAACGTACCAAAAAATGGCGTCCAGAACTGATCAGAGACTCTCCGAATAAGGGATATTGAGATTATCGCAGCAGAGAAAAATGCTTGGCTTCGAAGGTGGACCATTGTATAATCCTTCTTTCTCTGTTGGAAAAAGTGGCTGTGAATTTGCTGTTGAGGAGATAACTTTGTGAATAAGACAGAATTACTTGATGCTGTTGAGAGCAAAAGCATCAAGAAAGACATACCGTATTTTGAGATAGGTGATATTGTAGAGGTGCACTGCAGGATCAAGGAAGGTGATAAAGTGCGTACACAAGTATTTACAGGCACGATGATAGCCCGCAAGGGTCGAGGAGTCAACGAGAACTTCACTGTCCGACGGATAGTAAACAATGAGGGTGTGGAGCGAGTTTTCCCACTTCATTCACCAGGTATTGTTGATATCAAGCCAATCCGAAGCGGCAAAGCGAGACGAGCAAAGCTGTACTTTTTACGCAAGCGGACCGGCAAAGCTGTCAAGCTGGTACAACGGCACAGCGGTCACACCGTGTCCAAATGATAATTGATTCTTGACCATATACCCTCTGTCATTATCCGGGAGTTCATGATTTGTCTGGAGATCACGGGTGCTCGGTATTTTGCGCACCAGGCGTAAGTTGTTGGCTGACCGCGCACTGCTCGGTCGGTGGGGCGAGAAGCGATGCGAGAGGTTCTTAAAGAAAAAAGGGCTTCAAAAGCTTGCGCGAAACTTCTCCTGTAAAAGTGGTGAAATAGACCTTGTTATGGTCGGTTCAGATAAAAGTATTGTTTTCGTGGAGGTGAGAACCAGGGCGGATGAAAATTTTGGCTCTGTGGAGTCATCGATTACATTCGCCAAGAAATCAAAGTTACTCAGGACGGCCCGTTATTTTCTTGCGACGCATAATATCGAGAATAGACCTTTTCGCGTTGATGTGGTCACGATAGTGCTCGGCCGAACAGGCAAACCGCAAATTAGACACTATGAAAACGCTCTTGTGACTTAACCGTTCGTTTAGTCATTGCTGGCATAGTGACGGCTAAACCTTTATAAAGAAAAAAATTCGTAACATTTCGTGGGTTTTCACGTCTATAATAATAGTGACGAGATAATAGAGGGAACCAAAGTTGAGAGGGTTTTAACAATGAAAAAAACGCTTGTTTTTCTATTCATAGTTATTACGTCGATTAGAGTTACTTATGCAGATAGCTGGGGCTGGCCAACAGAAAAAGGCTATTTTTTTGAAAACGAAAGCTATATGGCACATATAAAACCACCAGGATATCTGAAAGAGGATGGGCCCTTGCTCGAAGTTTTTGAAGTTAAACAAACAGAGAAAACATTGCTCTGGCAGTGCAAAATGGGCAAGCTAAGAGCTCCACTTGAAGTATATATTTCAGATAACGGCAAGTATGTTGTAAGCGTCAACGAACATGGTCGTGTAGGTTATGGAAACTATGTTGTCGCCTTCTATAATGAAGGCGGCTGCATCGACAAATACACCTTAGAGAGTATTCTGGATTTGCCTGAGGACACCGCTGAGCGAGAATTATTTAAGCTCATGCCGCACTCTACCACTAGCCGATGGTGGGACCAAAATAGCATCAAGTTTTTTGATATGTCCGCGGACAAACTTTATTTTTGCATATGGCTGCGTTTATTTAATCGTTGGATAGCTTGGGATCCAACCAATGGCCAAAAAGTTGTGATAGACAAAGAAATGGTCAGGAGGTGGCAAGAAAAGGCGCGTTTGTGGTCGATTGAGGAGATCAAAAAGGAACGCCATCGTTATAGTCCATATTATTTTCTAAGCAGCCTGAGGAATCCTGATGACCGGAGGATCATTGAAAACCTCCTTACAGACGAGGACTTTAGCCAATCCTTCATAACATTCACAACAACATCAGGAAGAAATAAGCAGGGTAAGCAATTAGTCAGATGTGTTTCTACGTCTTATAAACGTTTGTTAGCAGAGCAGGTTTTGGCGGATTGGGATGGCAGACCCGTGGATAAGGGTTTTGACCCGAGTCCAAGTCAGCCACTTTACTATTTGGGTACTGTCGAAGGGATTATATCGTTACCTAAAATGTATGATCCCAATGCTGCCACGCTGTGGATTCACCTTGTACCAAATACGGTTACTGAGGACCAATGGTATGAAAAGCCTCCTGTTCATCGCCTGGCCGCTTGTTTTGGTGACGCTACGTTTAGAAATTTCGCCCCTGTATATAAAAGAAAATTTCCATTTACTATCGTAGCAGTTACACCAGGAAGGTATTGGGTAAAGGCAGTATTGGACAGAACCCAACCTCTTTCTAAAAGAACAGACCGAATTTATCTGCCACAACCGGGTGATTACCAAAACGTAGAGTCACCAATAATCACAGTCAAAGCTGGTGAGATAGTAGAAGGCATAACTATCCATTGCATTCAAGAGGTCACAAGTGGAACTGATTGATACGCATTGCCATCTGACGTTTGACGATTTGATTCGTGATATCGATGCGGTCGTTGAGCGCAGTCGGCAAGCTGGTGTCACCGGCTGGATAACTGTCGGTACCGACCCTGAGCATAATCGAAAAGCTATTGAGCTTGCAGAGAAATTCGAAGGCATATACGCTGCAGTCGCAATCCATCCGCATGATGCCAAGACCGTGACTGATAAAACGCTTAGCGAATTGAGAGACCTTGCAAGCCATACAAAGGTCGTCGCAATCGGCGAGACAGGTCTGGATTATCACTATGATTTTTCATTGCACGAAGACCAGCGCAAGGTTTTCGCCGAACATCTGAAAATTGCCGACGAGCTGAACCTGCCTGTCATTATCCATTGTCGAAAGGCATTCGACGAGACAATTGAGATTTTACGACAGCACGATAAGACGGTTCAAAAAGTAGTGTTTCATTGTTTCAGTGGTTCAGCCAAACAGGCAAAAATCGTGCTGGACAAGGGTTACTACATCTCTTTTACCGGCGTTGTTACTTTTAAGAATGCTGAAAAGACGCGAAGTGCGGCCGCGGTCGTGCCGCTGGATAAATTGATGCTTGAGACTGATTGTCCGTATATGTCGCCGGAGCCAGAGAGAAAACAGAAGGTGAATGAGCCAGCTCTTTTAATTCATATAGCAAGATTTCTATCTGAATTAAAACAGGTCGATTTGGCTGATTTCGCCAAGATACTGAGGGCTACAACGGTGGATTTCTTCAGATTACCGGGGTGTAAGTAGGCGGAGCCCTGTGGGCCAGGGTGCTTGAATGTGGGGGCTAAAAGAACCTTTTATGACATTGTCCTGATCACCAAGTGTCCAATACTTTCAGCAAGGCCTTTTTCAGTGCTATTAACACGGTTTTACGCGTTGACTTGACTTTTTACAGGATAGCCATTATATATTAGTAGTCAGCTTTTGTGTACCGTCCCGGTCGTCGGTTGGTGTGTCAATTAGCCATGCCGGGAAGGGAGGAGTTATCACCTTAAGCTTAATGGGGAGATAATAGTAGACACATATGCCAGGGATATTTGACCAAGCGGTGGTGAGCCGAGTCTTGCAGGCCAACGATATTGTTGACATTGTTGGTGAGCATGTGGGCCTGAAGAGAAAAGGTAAGGAGATGGTCGGTTTGTGTCCTTTCCACGACGACCATAGGCCGAGCCTGTATGTAAATCCAGCCAAGCAGATATTCAAGTGTTTTGCTTGTGGGGCCGGTGGTAGTGTCTTCACATTTGTGCAGATGCGGGAGAATTTAACTTTTCCACAAGCAGTAGAAAGGCTAGCCGAACGCGCGGGCATCAGATTAAAGTCCGTCAAACCAGCGAAGACCGGAGTCACAAACCAATATACTGATGTTGACCCAAACAGGCTGGCTAAGGTCAATGCCTGGGCAACCAGGTACTTTCAGAAGAATCTTTGTGATGGAGGAAAGGGTGAACACGCGCGTGAATATTTGGCTGGTAGGCAAATAAGCTCCGAGAGCATAAAAAAATGGCAGCTTGGCTTGGCTGTAGACTCTTCGGACGATCTTATTCGCGCAGCAAAAGGTAAAAACATTCCGACGAAGTTGCTTGAGCAGGCAGGCTTGATAACTGCTCAAAACCAGGACAAATTCGTTAGCCGCTTGATGTTTCCTATCGTCGATGTGACGGGTAGGGTGATTGGCTTCGGCGGCAGAACGCTGAGCGATGTTGGTGCAAAGTATATAAATTCGCCAACGACGATTCTGTTTGACAAAAGCAATACGCTGTACGGCCTGGATCAGGCTCGTCACCAGATCGTCTCTGCGGAAACGGCCGTTGTTGTTGAGGGCTATACCGACTGCATTATGGCGCATCAATTCGGATGTGATAATGTTGTCGCGACACTCGGAACCAGTTTCACAGCCGGGCATGGCCGATTGTTGCGACGATACGCAAAAAGGGTAGTTTTGGTTTTTGACACCGACACAGCTGGACTTGAAGCAGCGAACAGAGCGCTGGAGGTCTGTTTATCACAGCGGCTTGACATTAAACTCGCTTTCGTGCCGGAGGGAAAGGACCCATGTGACTTTTTTATAACTTCTGGAAAGGATGCGTTTGAGCAATTAGTGGATGAAGCCGCTGATGTTTTTCAGTTTAAATGGAACAGACTAACAGAGAGAATTAGCAGTGATGAGACACTTGCCGGCAGAAGAGCGGTAATTGATGAATATCTACAAACTGTGGCGACTGCAATGTTAGCCGGTAGTTTGCCGGCTATAGACAGAGGATTGATCATTAACCGGCTCTCGAAGATAGTCGGTCTGGACAGCCAAGAGATAAATGCTGAACTGAACAGAAGAACCAGAAGGGCAGCACGAACATTGGACTATGCGGCTGCAAGGCAAAACGTAAAGGATGTACGTTCAGATGCGGAGCTCGGCCTTTATGCTGTGGCTGAACAAGAGCTTTTAGAGATACTGCTAAATGAGCCGGGATTCTATGAGGCTGTGCGGAAAAAGATAGGAGCAGAAGTTTTTCAAGTGCCGATGTTAAAGCAGATAGCTTCAATAGTATTCGAGGCACTCAACAACGATGTTAATGTCTCATTGGCGCAACTACTGTCTCGGGCTGAGTTGGTGGATGTTAGTCAACGTATCACAGAATTGGCGCAGACTGGCCAGAAGAAGGGAAATTTCCAGTCTCGCTTGACAGGAGTCATAGATGTACTGGAACGGCGTCAGATAGAAAGAGAAAAGCAGCAGGCTAAAGCAACAGAAGATCAAATTGAATTTCTGCGTCATGTCTGTGAGACTACCAGCAAAAGGAATCCCCATAACATAGGGTTGGTACGATGAACAAGAACCGATAATAATCGTAAAGCACAAGTGTAGTCGTTGGAGTACGAAGTACACCGAGTCGTTTGGTAGTTGTGATCTGGTTAAATGAAATTGGCTTTGAGTAGCAAATGTAAGGGAGCTACTTGTGGCGAAAAACGTAATTAAGACGGACGACAAATATATCCAAGACAAAGTCAGCCTTGATGAGAAGACCTCGCGGAGTTCCAGTTCCAAGAATGCTGAAGAGCGAATACGAACACTTGTTGAAAAAGGCGAGAAACGAGGATTTCTCACATATGAGGAGATGAACAAGGAACTGCCCGATGAGGTTGTCAGTGCCAACCGTCTGGAAGGCTTACTGGCAACTCTGGACGAGATGGGTATCAATCTTGTTGATGAAGCTGACGTAGAATCTGAGCAAGTTGGCAAGTCCGATGAGGAGTTTGAAGACTCATCGGAGGCTAAAGAGCAGCTTGGAGAAGATGAGCTGCTTGAGAAAGCGTTAGTCGAGGGGGAAATCACTCGCCGCATCGACGACCCGATAAGGATGTATCTGACACAAATGGGTCAGATACCGCTGCTGACAAGAGGGTCTGAAATTGCCCTTGCACAGAAGATCGAAATCGCCCGGATGGCTTTCAGAAGAAAGATGCTGCAATGTGATTATTGCGCCAGAAACTGCCTCGATCTCCTGCAGCAGGTCTATGACGGCTCGATGTCGTTTGATAGAACGATTAAAACCGGAACAACGCAATTTTTTGTAAAGGGTGTAATAAAAAAGCGGCTGCTGGAAAACATCAGAACAGCGGATAAACTGCTCAAGGTTAGCCAGAGTTTGTTTAAGAAGTATCTGCAGGTAGAAGATAAGCGATCAGAAAAGACGGACATAATACGAATACACAGAAACAGGCGAAAAATTGCAACTTTGCTTGAAGAGCTTAGCTTGCGTACGTCGCGAATCCAACCTCTGAGAAGCAAACTATACGGTATATGTCAGAAGATGCACCAGTTAGAGCAAATCGTCGAGAAAGGACCTGGCAATCAGATGACCGTTGAAGACGTCGAAACAGTTAAGCAGGAGCTGGCCGGCCTTCAAGAACTTGTATCGGAGACGCCGAAGCAGCTTGAGAAGAAACTGCGGGCGATTGATAGAGTGTTTTCTCAGTACGAGAACGCAAAGAGAACACTGTCGAGCGCAAACCTTCGACTGGTAGTTTCTATTGCCAAGAAATATCGTAACCGGGGCTTGAGTTTTCTCGATTTGATCCAGGAAGGCAACACCGGACTGATGAGAGCAGTGGACAAATACGAGCATCGTCGAGGCTATAAATTCAGCACATATGCCACATGGTGGATCAGGCAGGCGATTACCCGCGCCATTGCCGACCATGCTCGGACGATCCGAATCCCAGTTCACATGATAGAAACTATGAGCCGATTACGAGCCGCAAGCAAGGCTCTGCACCAGGAACTGGGCAGAGAGGCGACTATCGAAGAGATTGCCAATGAAGTGGGAATGAGCATACAGGAAACCCGCAGGGTACTTAACATATCCAAACATCCAATTAGTCTCGATCGGCCCATAGGTGAAAGCGACGATAGCTATTTTGGAGATTTCATTGAAGACGACGGTGTCGATTCGCCGGTCAGCTCCGCTACGCAAGAGATGCTCAAGGAGAGAATCGATATTGTGCTGAAGACACTTTCGTATCGAGAGCGCGAAATTATCAAGCTCCGATATGGAATTGGTGATGGCTACACTTACACGCTTGAAGAGGTCGGCAGAATCTTCAAGGTTACTCGCGAGCGTGTCAGGCAGGTTGAGGCAAAAGCCATTCGCAAACTGCAGCACCCTGTAAGGGCACGCAAGCTTGAAGGCTTCTTAGACCACAAGGCGGTATAAATAGTACATAGGTCACAAACTTTTCACCTTTTGCCCTTGTGCACTTATTAACTTATACCAATTGTGATTAAAATTTGCGCTTATGTCATTTCGACCGAAGCCCCTGTTCTTGCTTTCGCAAGAAAGCACTGGGGCGTAGTGGAGAAATCTGTTCAAATAGATTTCTCGACTCGCCTACGGCTCGCTCGAAATGACACGAATAAGCGTATTAATTATTCACAATTGGTATAAACCCTAAATACCATTTTACCACTTTTGCCTTTGTAGCACAAAATAAAACTCTTCTGAAACTAAACTAAGCGTAATCTCGACTAAGATAAAATGGGAAAAATCTTGATATAAAGACCGTTGCTGGTAAACTCTCAGCGGCTGTTTGCAAATCCAAACGGAAAAACATAAGTTTAGGTTAGTATAAATCCTAAGAGTCAAACAGGGGACATTTTAACGAGGCAATAATAATGGCAGATTATTCAGTAAGCCCAACAGGTGAGAAATTCGCCATACCAACAGACGATGAGAACGCCGCCGAATTTGAACGAATTGAGACGCTTGTAAAAACCGCTCATAGTGAGGGCAAAGAAATTGTAGTAGTGATGGGCGTTGGTTTTGTTGGTGCCGTAATGGCAGCTATTATTGCTGACACGACTGACAAAAAGGCCGGCAAACCAAGCAAATTCGCCATTGGTTGTCAGCGCCCAAGCACTCGCAGCTACTGGAAAATCCCTCTTCTGAACAAGGGACAATCTCCAGTCAAGGCGGAAGACCCGGAAGTTAAACCGATGATAAAACGTTGTGTTTTGGAGAAAAAAACGCTGGTGGCCACCTTCAACAGCGACTGTCTGAAGCTCGCGGATTGTGTCGTCGTAGATGTTCAGTGTGATTATACCAAGAAAGACCTTGGGAACATGCGTACTGGTCACGTTGAGATGGGCGCCCTTGAGGCAACAATAAAAACAATTGGAGAAAAGATACCCCCAAAATGCCTCACATTGATTGAAACCACAGTAGCGCCTGGCACAACAGAGTTTGTAGCTTGGCCGATCTTAAAGAGAGCCTTTGCCGGGCGGGGCATTGATTCTGAACCGCTGCTGGCGCACAGCTTTGAGCGCGTCATGCCCGGCAGACATTACGTCTCATCCATTCGCGACTTTTGGCGAGTGTGCTCAGGCTGCAACGAAGAAGCCAAGCAGCGTGTGGAGAAGTTTCTAAAAGAGGTTCTGAACACCGAAGAATTCCCGTTGACCGTGATGGACAGGCCCATCGAATCTGAAACTACGAAGATCGTCGAGAATTCCTTCCGCGCAACCATTTTGGCATTTCTTGATGAATGGAGTCTGTTCGCCGAGCGGAACGGCGTAGACTTAACTAAAGTCGTCAAAGCGATCAAAGTGCGACCCACACACAGCAACATAATATTCCCAGGTCCAGGCATTGGTGGATATTGCTTGCCAAAGGACGGCGGCTTGGGCTACTGGGCATACAAGCACATTCTCGGCTTTGAAGATAATATCTTCAAAATAACGCCGACGGCTATCGATATTAACGACACTCGTGGTCTCCATGTAGCTACTTTAACACGTGATGCACTTCGCAACATGGGTCGGCAGATAGCCGGCGCAAAGGTTCTGTTGTGTGGCGCCAGTTATCGCCAGGATGTCGGTGACACCCGCTATAGCGGCTCGGAAATTGTCGTCAGGAAGCTAACTGAAATGGGAGCTGAGATGCGGATTCACGATCCCTATGTGGAGCACTGGTACGAACTGGAGAAACAGGATGTGTATCCGGCACCTGGTCATTCGTGGGCGAGGTTCTTCCGCAACCAACAAAGCTTAGCCAACATCCAAGTGCAAAGTGAGCTGCCCGTCGCAATCAAGGATGTACAAGCTGTCGTGTTAGCTGTGCCGCACGAGCCCTATTTGGATCTGGACCCAGATCAGATTGCACAATGGGCTGGCAGACCACTTGCTGTCATTGACTGCTTCGGCATACTCAGTGATGATAAGATTCGCCGGTATTTCGAGCTTGGCTGCGAGGTCAAAGGCTTGGGACGAGGACATATCCAAAGAATAAAGGAGGATGTGAGGAAAAGTAAAAAATAGCCGCAAAAGACACAGAGAATAAATAAGTGAAATTCTAAGCACTAAATCCTAAATACCAAACAAACCTGTCCTGAGCAAAGCCGAAGGATCCAAATGACCAAAATTAAAAAATTAAATTTCGAACATTAAGATTTCGAATTTTGGTATTGTTTAGAATTTAGAGATTAGAATTTCGGATTTATCCGGATGGATATTAAAAGCAAACGGATTGCGATCCTGTCACCTGTAGCCTGGCGAACACCGCCGAGAGCTTATGGCGCTTGGGAAACCGTGGCGAGCAATATCACCGAAGGACTTGTAGCTCGTGGCTGGAAAAACATAACACTGTTTGCCACTAAAGATTCAATCACAAAAGCAAAACTTGTTAGTTTTATTAATAAAGGTTACGAAGAGGACAAAACTCAAATTCCTCTTGTCTCGACCTGTTTGCACATCTCTAAGGTGCTTGAACGTGTAGATGAGTTTGACCTTATCCATAACAACTTCGATTATCTGCCGCTGACATATCTGCCGTTTATAAAAACGCCGATGCTGACTACCATTCATGGCTTTTCCGACCCCGATATTCTGCGGGTTTACCGTGATCACAAAGACACTTATTATGTCTCCATCAGCGATGCGGATAGAGACAAAGAGCTACCATACCTCGCGACCGTTTACAACGGTATAGACCTTTCTAACCTCACCTTTAGAGAAACACCTGGAGACAAACTTATCCATTACGGACGAATACACAACGACAAGGGAACACATCTGGCAATAGAACTGGCAAAGAAATGCGGCATGGATTTGATAATAGCGGGCATAATTCAGGACCAAAACTACTTCGACACTCTGCTCAAGCCCCATCTGAACAATTCCTCGATTCAATACATTGGTCCCGTTAATCCGATCCAGCGTGATGCACTGCTGAAAGAAGCCTACGCGGTTATTCATCTTAATCTGATTCCCGAACGATTCGGCTTAGTGATGGCCGAGTCAATGGCTGCCGGCGTGCCTGTAATCGCAATGGATTTAGGCTCATGTCGCGAAGTCATCGCAGATGGACAAACCGGCTATTTAGTCAATAATGTCGATGAAGCGGTGGAGGCCATAGGCAAAATCGGCCGCATAGACCGTAAGAAGTGCCGACAGCGAGTGGAAGAGAACTTTACCATCGATAAGATGGTAGATGGATACGAAAAGGTGTACGAGGAAATATTTCGCAGAGAAGGAAAGTACTGAAATACATGAATTGAAACAACCAAGATAATTAATTCTCCGTACGATAACCTCCGATTCAAGAATCGGGGGCTAAAAAAGAAAAATAAAAATGATTGGATGTATGTTGACATGGACAACCTATGGAAGCTGGCTTCAGGGAGACGAAAGAGGCTGGGTCAAAAACTGAAGAATATTACAACCTGATAACAAGTTATATTTGACGAATAAACAAAAACTAAAAAGAACACCTGTCAAATTAAAAGAATCGCAAAAAGGATTAGTAAAAGAGATTATTCTCGCCGAATCAAAAAGGATAAATCAGAAAATATGCGCCTTTACTATCTGCAGTGATCATATTCATATAGTTGCCGAATCCTGTTCAGAATCAATATCGCAAATAGTACAAAGATACAAACGTGTAAGCACATATGCCTTGCAAAAAAATGGATTTAACGGCAAAGTATGGACTAAAGGTTATGACAAAAGATATTGTTTCAGCATAAAAGATTTGAAAATCAGGATAAATTATGTTTTAAGACAAGATTAAAGTAAATTTAGCCCCAGATTCTTGAATCTGGGGTTGCTTAGAAAAAAGACAAATGAGGAAAGAAATTGTAAAAAGATACACAAACAACCCCATCTTGACAAAGGATGATATTCCTTACCCCGTCGAGACGGTTCACAACGCTGGCGTCACGAAATTCAACGGCCGATATATAATGTTGTTCCGCTCACACCTTGCCACAGGCCGATCATTAATAGGCCTTGCGGAAAGTGAAGATGGCTTTCGCTTCAAGGCTCGACCCGAGCCTTTTATAGTGCCTAGCAAAGAGCCGGTATTCTGTGAGTATGAAGAGTTCGGCGTCGAAGACCCACGCATTACTTTTCTCGAAGGCACACACTATATAACGTATAGCGCCTATTCGAGGCATGGCGTGCGCATAGGACTCGCTAAAACTACAGATTTCAAATCTATCGAAAGAGTCGCACTCATAACCGAAACCGACTATCGAAATGTTGTATTGTTTCCTGAGAAAATCGGTGGCAGTTACGTAAGACTCGACAGGCCGCATTCGCAGATTTGCCCCTGGTCGATCTGGATAAGCTATTCACCTGACCTGCGCCACTGGGGCGATTCAAAAGTAATAATAAAACCAGTTCAATACCATTGGGACCAGATGAAAATTGGCCCGGGTGCTCCGCCTATTCGCACCGACAAAGGCTGGCTGAACATTTACCATGGCGTTTTTCCCACGATGGATGGACATGTATATCGGCTCGGCGTTGCTCTACACAACTTAGATAACCCGGCAAAAGTTCTTGGCGTTGGCGATAGATGGATTTTGCAGCCGGAAGATCCCTGGGAACGTGTCGGTTATGTGCATAATGTTGTCTTTACCTGTGGGGCTGTTCCTGAAGAGGATGGAACCTTGAAACTCTATTGGGGCGGAGCAGATACGGTAATGTGCGCCGGCACAGCGGTCATTGATGAACTTGTGGACCTTTGCCTGACAAACTCTCGCCCTGCGATATAATCAATTCCATATCCGGATTTTGAACAAAGTTATCCGTGCTATATTACCAATTGTACTTAATCACAATTTGTACTAAAAAACAATTGCAAGAAAAAGCTTATACGTAAAGCGCGTACGCGCTTTACGTATGCCATGTTTGAGCGCTAAAAATAATGCATAACAATTGTATTCAATTACTGCGTTTCGTGTGTTTGGCACATATAGATGGCTGCATCAGTCTAAGTGGTAATTGATGAGCTTGTCGAACTTTATCTGACGGACTCTCGGCCTGCGACATAATTATTTCATATCCGTATTTTTGAAGTCCGCTGTGATGTATTTCCGGATTTGATTCTAACGAGACGCTCAGGAGCACTGCGCTCCGCGGTGTCTAATGAAGCAATTTGTTAGCATTCTTGAATATTCTATTCGTCTGCGTATTCACCAGGATATTTCCAAGATGGATATTTGAAGATGGGTTTCAGGCGATATTTTGCGATGACGTTAGCATTCTGTATAACTGTAGATCCTTTGGGGCCAGCAAGAATAAAACCATTTGGAAATGGGAAGATACCATTTACCACAATATGTGAAGGTGTCTTGTAATAAAACTGATAAATAGGATTCCCTTTAGAATTCACTATTTCAATTGCTTTTTCGTTAGAGTTGAAGTCCCAATTTTTAGGCTTACCTGATAGGACATTACGAATAATCTTTATTGGTGGCAATCCACTTTCACCATAGATTGCTACATCAGCATAAAGAACACCTTTATCAATATAGAGCTTAACTGGTTTGAATTCGGCAAAGTTATAAGGCTCTACAGTCTCCCTTTCGAGCCTCTCTTTGCTGTATCCTACTCCTATACCACTTTCACCAAGAGTGAAACTGAAAGATTCAACCTCTTCACTGAAGCGAGGTTGTTCAAAAATGACTTTATCACTCTTATCTTCAAAGAAAAGATATTTGATCCCTACTACAATACTAAGGATGACTCCGAGTCCAATGACAACTTTCCAGCCTTTTTTGCATGGGGTTACCAATAATTTCTCTAGCTTTGTAGAAGATATGGTCTTCCGACTCCATGGCTGGACCTTTTTGAGTCGATTCTTTTTAGGCTTTCCCATGTGAAGTTGCTAACTATTGATTAAACAGTCCGTATAAGCCCCCGGATCATACAAGGAGCCTCTATTATCCTAAATCTGGTATCTTTCTAATCCAAGTCTATCCGTTATCTTACGCTCCAGCAGAATCTTATTTGGGGTATTATGCAGGCTGCATAATACTGCCATCACTGTATTATTCGCTTCGCTACAGATTGACAAGGATTATCTCACCGCCACTGAAGAATAAACAATCCCATCGAAAAAATCAACTGGTTTGAAGCAAAATTGAGAGCTATGTCGCAAAACGAAATTCTTCAATTTCATAACCAACTTTTTATTGAATTTATAATGGGACAGCTATGTAATGTAGCTACTTTTATCTTCTGTCCATAAGCAGGATAGTGCGCTCATGCTTTTCCGGTGATAGTGATTCTTTTAACAGCCGACGAATCTCTCGCATTGGTGTTCGCTGCGTCGTGTGTACAATTATGATGTGCTTATTGTCAAGCTTATCGAGCAGACTGGTGAACTCGGTGATGTGCATGTGTTTGCCAGCTTCCGCCCTGTCGGTATGCTGGTCCTCATAAAAAGTGCACTCCACAATCAAGATCTTACTTTCAACTATGTATTTCAATTGCGAGAAATCAACGTATTGCGTATCACCAACGTAAGTGACGATTGGTATCTCAAGCGGGCAATCAATTTCCACACCCTTCTTTTTTAGCTCAACAATTTGCTGCCCGGTAAGCTTGGCATATTCGGTCTTCAGCTTTTTTCGCTTTTCGATAATGCAATACCCTACGGAGCCAATGCTATGCTTTGTAGGAAACGCCCTGGCAAACAAATTCGGCTTTATCTGATATTCATCGCCCGGCTTGACACCAACCACCTTACCCGGCACCTCATTGCCATCAAGGCGACCCCAGGCATTAATTATTTCCCGAATCGGTCTTAAGAGATTGTGAGGAACCAATATCGTTCCCGGTGACATGCCGCAAAAATTACGCTGCGATAGATAGTACGCAAATCCTGCAGCGTGGTCCATGTGGCCATGAGTGAGCAGAACATGGTTAATTGAAATAATCTGGTCCGGTGCCTTACCGATATCGAAGCAGACGTCCAACTGCGGCATTGCAACCACAGTTTCCTCGCCTGCGACTGAATAGCCGATTATTTCCAACTCGTCTATCTTAATATATGCTAAGTTATGACTGGGCATAAGTAGCAAAAGTTTATAAGTAAAAGAGCAAAACTGTGGTCCGCAATAGGCGGATTACGCTTTGCACTTGCTTTATAGAAAAGACCAGATGTCATTTCGACCAAAGCCCCCGTGTCTTCTGTCGAAGACAGAAACGGGGGCGAAGTGGAGAAATCTACTAATAGCAGATTTCTGACTCACCTTCGGTTCGCTCGAAAATGACAAGATACCCAGTTTTCTAGGGCATTTTGCGTTTTAAGTTCTTCGTTTTCTCAATAGTAGAAAGGCAATGCGGTTATGTCAATTTGTTTTTGACATAATGCCTTGCCGTATGCATACTTATTGTCGGTAATTGTATTTGCTATAGCCAAGCTTGGCGCTGTTGTTAGCTATTGGGGAGGTTATCTCTGTGTCTCAGCAGCGAAACTATAGAGCAGAAGCCTTTTCACGCTTTAGACGCGTCCTCTGGACAATCCTCGGCCTTGGCTGCGCAATAGCTGCAATAATTATTGTCGCCACTCTATTGATAATTCCTCACATTGCACGTCTAAAAGCAGAAACAAAACTGTCCAAGCTCTTTGGCGGACAGGTCAGAATTGAACGTGTCGAACTAAATTACTCCGGGCCGATCGTCCTGAAAGGCATAAAATTATTTAACAGAGCCGGGCAGGCATGGTTAGATGCCGAGCTGATAACTGCGAAACTGGCAAACTGGCCGAGTCTAAAGCCCTCTGTAAAGGAAATCGTAGTTAACAACCTAAATGTTCGCATAAGTTCCACAGACGTTAATTCGATACTGCCAACCGTACGGCTTCCAAAACCTTCAGCAGGCACAAAACGTAAGCTCAATCTGAATAAACTGACTGTTAAGGGACTAACTATCAGTTTAGGTAACGAACAAGTGTCAGAGCCCGTATATGACGACCTCTTCTTTTCCGCAGTAAGGAAAGACGGTTCTTACGAAATATCCGTCGGTAGGCCTGTGTCCGAGACATCGGAATTATTGGTGGCCAAAGGTATGTTCAATGTAGAGACTTCCGAGGCCGAGCTATCCATCCAAATTAAACACAAAGTCAACGAGCCGGAGATGCGCTTCGTATCGGCTTTGCTGAAAGCACCCGAATCAATCCGTGCACATGGTGACCTGAACGCTGATTTGACCATAAACGGCTTTCTGAAGGAGCCGACAAGCCTACTACCAAAAGGCAAGGCGAAACTTACTAACTGGACTGTGGCCATCAATGAAAACCTGCTAACAGAAGACCTTACTACAACGCTCGAACTGAGCGATGGCCAAATCGACATTAACGATCTCACCGCTACCCTCTGCAAAGGAAAAGTCGACGGGGCGTTCTACTACACAACGAAGTGGAACGAACCTGTTGAATACAGCGGTCAGGTGTTTGCTCAGACTATCAACTTGCCGGCATTGTCTTCGATAATAGCCAGTAAGAAGAAAGCAACAAAAGGTACCATGACGCTCAGCTACAGATTCACCGGAATCGGCAGAGAACTTCAGAGCCTGCAGGGTGACGGAGTAATGCTTCTTGATGACGCCGACACGAGTGTCCTGCCCGTGATCCCGGATATATTTCGCGCTGTGGGCCTTTCAACCTTCGACCCCGCCACCCTGTCTGACCTCGAAGCGACATTTACGAATAAAGGGCCGACACTAACGATAAAAAGTGCTCATATTGCCAATCGTCTCGCAGCGGTAGAGGCTGAGCCCGGCGGAACAATCAACTTGCAAACCGAACAAATAGACGTACGCGTGATGGCGGTGCCGTTAAATCAACTTGAAACAATGTTGAAGCGCACGCCAGGCGTTGATGTTCTCACTAATCTGAGGGGCCGGCTCATTCGCCTGCACATAAGGGGAAAATGGTCACAACCGCCTAACAAACTTATTGCGAAAGAACCGGTCAAAGACATTGCAGATGCTACAGTAGGATTTCTTCAGGATGTTGTCAGAAACGGTGGGCAATTCGGCCAGAATATGCTTAGCAGATTCGGTGCATTGTTCAAAACAAAAACAAATAACAAAAAGAACAATCAGTAACCCAATAAGGACGTATTTTATGCCTGACAAACGCACTCACCGAGGTCAACACCCAGCGGATGCAAAACTGTTTGCTCCCAAGATGGTCGAGAAGTTGCGTCCTGCGTTGGCCGATTTCTCCTTGCTGCTGACAAAAGGCTACGCGGAAAAGAGCGCCTTGAAGTTAGTCGGAGATAGATTTTCACTTACAGAAAGACAGAGACTTGCTGTTATGCGTAGCGCCTGCTCAGACCAGCAACTAACATCACGAAAGAAACGACAAGTGCCCATCGTGGATCTTCTCGGCAGGACAATCGCTGTTGATGGCTATAATCTTTTGATAACAATTGAAGCTGCGATGAGCGGCGGCATAGTCTTCAAAGGCCGAGATGGCTGCTATAGAGACCTCGCAAGCATACATGGAACATACCGCAAAGTCACCGAAACAATTCCAGCAATTGAACTGATAGGCAACTACCTGAAAGAAATTGGCATCAGCGGAACCGAGTGGCTTCTGGATAGTCCTGTTTCCAACAGTGGGCGATTAAAGACATTGATCGGCCAGATCGTTGGTCAACGGAATTGGAACTGGCAGGTGCGACTATCAATAAGTCCCGACGCGGAGCTGAAAAAAAGCGATCTGATTGTAGCAAGCAGTGATAGCATCGTCCTCGACGAATGTAAAACCTGGGTCAATCTCGCCGCGGAAATAATCAGGCGCAAAATTCAAAATCCCTGGATTGTGGATTTTTCACATCCAAATGAAGATTGAGCGTTCAATCCACAACTTCGATAGAAAGTATCACAAGAATACCAGGATTTTACAGGGGAAATTGAGTTTACGTCTCAATTGAAAGGGATTATATTTACTGACGAAAATGAGCGTGCATAAAGCTTTTGACTTACCGAACAGAAGCCGGAATCGCGGTCATGGTGTCAGCAAGTGACACTAAAAGAAGGTGATGAGCAATGTTATAAATGATTCTGATGAATTTATGCTTATCGTTTCCACAAACACAGTTCAATAGAAAAGTAAGGAGGTGCATTTGATGGTTACACATTTGCATGTTGGATTCAAGGTCAAGAGTTACGAGCAGTGGAAACAAGGGTATGACGCCAGCATCGAGCAACGCAAAGCAGCTGGCGAAATCTCGTTCCAGGTGTTCCGCAACTTGAATGATCCGAACACCGTGACTGTACTCTCGGTGCAGCAGAGCGCCGAACAGGTGCAGGCATTCATGGACTCGCCCGATCTTCAGGCGCGCATGAAGGCAGCGGGAATCACCCAAATGGGCCAGATGCTCATCATGGAGGAAATGGATAGCGGCACAGACTAACGCCACTGCCCACATCGTCCTCAAGCTGAAGTCTAAGAAACACGCTGCCTGAGCAGCCGTGTGAGCTTACCACGCAAAAGCGGTAGTTCGTGCGTGGCAGCGTCGATTATTATCGCCTTTATTGGGATTGATAATAATCACTTATCACAACAAAGAAACTCCCCTCCGCAAAAGTAATGGATATAACATTGCCGCCCCTCTGTCATTCCCGCGAAGGCGGGAATCCAGAATCCTGCTGAGTACAATCTCACCCAACCTTCGAGTTCATTGACATCTCGCTTAGCAGTTCCTTAACGCCTCGAAATAAATAAGGCGTCCCCAGATTCTCTAACAGAAAAAAGTGCTATAGTCTAAAAAAGTATTGTAGGGAGAATTAAATTGAAAGATTAATGGAAAAGGGCTACATTGATCGGCTAAATCGGGTGTGTACAAAGTTTTTGACTTACATAATAGAAGTTAAAACTATAGTCATGTCAGAGGTCAACATTATTGGAAGCAGAGGATTTGGATGATATTATGTTGTTGCATGGTCATTATCCACCTGCATATTATATAGAACCATATAATACATAATTGGACGTTAATAATTTAGTTACTCTGACATGCAAATCACCCTATTATTTAAGGAGGTGCCGCAATGTTTGCTGTTCCTGTATTCTCATTTATCTTTGGAATCCTGGGGGCTGGCCTGGATATCAAATTGGGCACTCCTTATATTTTCCAGAGCTTGGGTGTCCTGGTCGGTTATATAATCTGGATTCGAATGCGTTGCTCTGCAATTGCCAAAGGTTCAATGCTCTATGATTCCAAGACTGCCATATATGTGTTGGTTATAACATGGTGTTCTGTGTTCTTTTCAGGAGCTCCAAAGATCGGATTGGGCCGAGGAAGTGATATAACAGAAACAGGATTCTACACATGGTCGATCGTCTCGCTACTAATAGGTGCTGTTGCTGTTTGGTTTCATCAGCGAGAAACTAAACAACAGTATGAGGATGCCAGCAAGCCTGCTAGCAAAAAACTTCAAATTAGGTGTCCAAACTGCAATCGAAAGCTTAAAGGAGCAACTGAAAACATGGCTGGAGATATAGGTGTTTGCCCAAAGTGTAAGACTGAGTTCGAGATAAAGCAACAGTAATTGTTTTTTGGAGAATTCTTGTGGCCCATTTTTTACTGGCTAAATCTGGGGACACCATACTTATGCTACTCTGCGAAGCGCTGCGTAGCACGAGTTTCGGTCTTTTCTACTTCGTTTACGACTAAGATCATAGCATGACATGTCGGGCAAATCAATAGGGGCAATAGAATAAAGGGTATACACGCTCATTTTGTCACCCTGAGCGCCAGCGAATGGGTCTGGCAACCAATACAGAAATCACGCTCGATGCGGTGCCACCCCGCTCTAAGTAACCGAGATGCTTCACTTCACTCTGTTCCGTTCAGCATGACAGCAAGACCAATCAGGCTGAATCGATCATTTCCCGAATCATATTAAGATCAATCTGTTCAAGAGAATAACACACTATATCAGCTTCAGACAATCTGGCAGCGGTGAGGGAAAGCTGAGGGTAGGGCTTCTTGCTTTTAACGCTGCTGCCATTTCAATGCTCAGACATGGTTTTTCCATTTTGATTTTTTTCATTTTTTTTGCCGCGTTTTGTCTCGATGCGCATTTATAATTGTGATGATAGCTGATACCTTAAAAATTGGGAGACTTACTATTGTGGATAGTGCCATTGAAGGCCTTGAAAACAATGACTTAATTGTCCAAGCGCGGACAAGTTATAACGCGTTCGCCTCGCTTTATCGTAGGCACTATGATGCCATCTTCAAATACTGTGCTCACAGACTTTTCGACAGGCATTTAGCAGAGGACGTCACGTCACAGGTCTTTCTTAAAGTTGTTGAAAATTTTCACAGTTTTGAAGGCAACGAAAGACAGTTTCACAATTGGCTCTATAGAATTGCCACCAACACTGTTAACGAGCACCTGAGAAGATCTGTTAGGCAAAAAACAGCACTGGGTATTTTTCGAGAACAATCAAATAATATTAAAAATAGCACATTTGAAGATTGCACTACGAAGTTAGCAATACTGAAACAAGCGATCTTGTCTCTCAAACCGCGGTACCAAACTATCATCACATTGCGTTTCTTTGAGAACATTAAAATAACCGAAATTGCCGAGGTGGTTGGCAGCAGTCCGAGCACCGTTCGCAGCCAGTTGGGCCGGGCTCTTACCAAGCTCAGAAAAAAAATGGTCGCTGCCGGGATCACCAAACTGGCAGGAGGTGTAGACAATGGCTGATTATGAAAAACAATTTGAAAACTTCATTCGTGGAATTGATCTCGACGACACCCCCGACCCGAAGCATCGCGACAAACTCGAACAAAACCTTCTGACAGTGCTTGCCAAAACACCTCGACGCCCCAACCCACTAAGGGAGATTTGGAGAACAATCATGAACTCAAGAATGACAAAATTATGCGCGGCTGCTGCCGTGCTGATTCTCGTAGCCACAGTTGGTTGGCTTTCTTCCAAACATGGCTCGAACCAACAAATACCTTCGTTTACTCTCATGGCACGCGCGTGCGCCGCTGAGCGGACGCTTTTCTATGATATCGGAGGGATTACTCATATCGCCAACGAGATTATCTTGTACCCAGGGCCGGAACGAGATGCAGGTGAGCTTCTCAGTGACCTGGAGTCAGACATCACAAAGGAAAAGAACATAGCCTTTATCAAAAGTTGGTTGTCCCACCAATGGCTTCCCGTTTACTCGCTCCGAGCGGATGGAAAACCGCGTGAGCACAGACTTGAGCTGGCCGGTCACACAGACGAGGCAGTTACTATATCCGATCTTGCTTGGTACGATACTGCCACTGGCCGGTTTGCGCGCGTACTGAAGACAGGTGACCAAGTACTCTTTGCTAACGCCTATGATGGTGAGTCCATCTATCTGGCCACCAATGGTCCAGAGGGTAGGCTCCAGATCAAGCAGGAACTCGTAACCGATGAATTTCAGGTGCCCGACAATCCGGCAGACTTCCTGGGAATTGCCGCTGGGATTAGAGGCTCTATTCCAAGGGAGCACTTTCCACCAATACAAGACGTCACGACAGAGACACTCGAAGATGGAACGCAGGTCCGAGTCTACAAACTGGGTTTTGCTGATCCATGGGGAAAGGTTGATACCTACTATTCATTTAAGATCGATACAGAAACCGACATCATTGATGAGATTGAATGCGTCGTTGACGGCGAAATAACCAGCGTGCACAGACGAATGGTTGCCAAGACAGTGGACAGCTCCGAGAAATCGTGGAATCTGTCTGAACTAAGTGTTGCACCGATGGGATATATCAGCGCTAGAATAGATACCGATGCCGATACCAACATCGTTACTATACAACAAATGTCCCAGCGGGCTACCTCTCCTGTCTATGTTTTTGCAACAGATCCTTCATGGACCTATGACCGCAAAATTTATGATTTGCCTGATGAGATGAGCGCACCGGCTCACATGTTTGCAGCTACATACCCTGCAAAGGACGGACGTGACGTAGTACTGTGTCAGGGTGAAACTTTTACGAGATACTTTTCTGCTATTGACAAGGCTCTGGAGCTTGGAAAGTCGGTTCCGTGGACGTACGTCTCTGACAATGGTTTCAAAGCCCTTCATCAGAGTGACAAGGAAGGTGAGATGTGGTGGACTAAGTTTGCGCTCAAGAGTTCGGGATTTGAGCCACGCGCCAATCGCGTTGGGTACATCCTCATATCGCCTGCGAACACCTTTTCGGTCATTGCCATAAACGGTCCGATCAGCGAGCAGGAGCTGCAGGAGCTCATCGACAGCCTGATTAACGCCAAAGATTATGTTGAGTCACCGGACTAAATCGTATAAAATAGACCGTTTATATTCTTTGTTTCGGCGTTATGCTGTACTAAAAATGCGTTAAGTGTGGCGAGAAAGAAACTAAATTCGGGGCGAAAGGCTGAAACAATTTCAGCCTTTTGCTCCATTTATATGATGGAGGTATATCATTATGACGTCTCACTACTAGTTAGCTTTCGCACTTTTGACAGTTAGTTACGCAGCGTGAGCTAATGCCTCGATTAAAAACTCAAAATTTTTGTCATGTACGATAGATTTCTCGAACATAGATTTAATTCTTTCCTTCCAAAGCAC